>CEQY01037084.1_pt1 | contig 17930 bp, 17 predicted proteins | sample 361391 | NCBI WGS metagenome assembly CEQY01 (sample SAMEA2621075, study PRJEB7988) | marine metagenome | isolation source: saline water (ENVO:00002010), including | reverse complement strand
GTTTTAAATGGTGTAGCCTATAATAGTATAACAAATCAATTGTTTGTGACTGGAAAATTATGGCCAAGTCTTTTTGAAATTGAAATTATAAATTAAATAATATGAATCTAAATGATATAACTGAAAAAATTAGAATATTATCAAATGAAAATTCCGGATCTATTGAAGCCAAAATTAAATTTGATTTTAGCGATGGTTGTGTATTAATAAATGATACTGTTTCACCACCTGAAGTATCAAATAATGATGAAAAAGCTGATTGTACTATTACAGTATCCAATGAAGATTTTGAAAAAATACTAAAAAAAGAGATGAGTTCTATGAATGCTTTCATGTCTGGAAAAATGAAAATTAGTGGTGAAATGCATTTAGCGATGAAATTATCATCAATATTTGGATAATTAATTTTGAACAAAAGTGCGCATGAGAAGAGTCGAACTTCCACGATCAATTAAGGTCACTAGGCCCTCAACCTAGCGCGTCTACCAATTCCGCCACATGCGCTTAATAAATCACTGATTTCTTTGTGTCCAAATTTCATATTTTGGATCACCTTTTGAACTGAATCCTCTATGATGCCAATCATCTTCCTTGATTTCAAAATCAAATTCTAAAGATTTTCCAACTGTATTAGAATCTCTAGAAAAAAATTCTATATTTTCAACATACTTACCATCTATTGCAGTATAGGTTCCTCCTCCAGTTCCATAAAAACCTTTTTTTGATGAATCATATGCTATCCACTGAAATCTTCCTCCTGCAAGCATTTTCATAGTCTTTCTTGGTCTATTTACATCTCTCATTCTCATTTCCCCTCTCCTTTCAATTCCACTCATTAACCAAGCACCATTAAGTTGATCTTGGTTTTGGTTTATAGTAAATTTTTTACCATCAATTAGCATTTTACCGGAATCATTTTTTATATTAATTTTTACATTTGAATAATGAATAGTATCACCAACAGATGATGAATCCGAAGAATTAAATTCTAAAATCTCATAATATCCATTATCAACTGAATAGATCCCACCAAAAGTACTTATAAAAGTATTATTTTCAGCGTTATATTTTGAAACAGCAAAATATCTATCATAATAAATTCTTACCTCGTAAATACTATTATTTTTACTAATCCAAGAAGAATTTTCAATTCCATTTGAAACATTATAAATATTTATAATAATAGAGAAAAATAAACTAATCATAATCGTTTAACATTACCGGCATTACCAGCATAGTTATATCTTCATTTTCATCAATATTATCAGGTAAAATTAAGCCAGCTTTGTTAGGATCTGATAGATTTAGAATTATATTTTTAGAATTAAGATTTGACAAAATTTCAATTAGAAATTTAGCATTAAATCCGATTTCAATATCATCACCTTCGTGATCACAAGATAATCTCTCATTGGCTTCATTTGAAAAATCAAGATCTTCAGAGGAAACTAAAAGTTCACTGCCACTAACTTTAAATCTTACTTGATTTGTTGTTTTGTTAGCATAAATTGAAATTCTTTTAAGAGAATTTAGTAATTCAATTCTATCAATAGAAATTTTATTGTTGTTATCAAGAGGAATCACATTTTCATAATCAGGATATTTTTCATCTATAAGTCTACAAGTTATTTTAATATTTTCAATACTAAAAAAAGCATTGGAAGCATTAAATGATAATTTAATATCAGAGGATTTTTCATTTAATAAAGAAGTCCTTATTAAATTCATTGATTTCTTTGGTAAAATCATCATATGATTTAATTCATCCCCCTTAATATCCGTTCTATTATATTTTACTAATCTATGTCCATCTGTTGAAACAAATGTACAAGAGTCCTTTGATAAAATAAAATATATACCGGTCATAGCAGGTCTTAACTCATCATTACTTGTAGCAAAAATTGTATAATTAATAGCATTAATTAAATTTTTTGAATTTATATCTGTAGAATATCCATCGGAGATTTCAGGTATCTTTGGAAAATCAGTAGCATTCTCACCAACTAATTTGTATCTGCCATTATCAGAATTAATTTCAATATTGTATGATTCTTTATCTATAGAAAATGTAACGGGTTGTTCAGGAAGATTTTTTAGAGTTTCAATTAAGGTTTTAGAAGGAATTGCTATACTTCCATCTTCTTTTGATTCAACTTGAACTTCAACCATAATTGTAGTTTGCAAATCAGAAGCGGTAATCAATAAATTACCATTATTTATTTCAAATAATATGTTTTCAAGTATTGGAACAACAGGATTAGATGTTATGATTCCACTAACAACAGAAAGATGTTTTAAAAGATAAGAAGAAGAAACTATAAATTTCATAAAATAAGATTTAACTGATTTAGTAAATTAAAAAATAAATTTTATAATCTGAAGAAATAATTAAAACTAGTTTATAAAGTTATATTTATTTTTTCTGTAAAAATATCTTAATGTAAAAATAATAAGACAAAATATTATTGGAAGCAGTAAATTTAAATATTGGAATGATAATTTATATCTATCTACTTTATTTTTGTCTAATCGATAATAATTTAAATCTTTCATTTTAGAATCAATTAAATTACTATCTTCAAGTAAATAGAAAATAATATTTTGAATTAACTCTATGTTAGCATATTTTTTTTTTTGATAGAGATCATTTCCTAATTCAATAGGATTATTTTTAACGATATCATTTCTAATTATGTCTCCATCAGAAATTACTACAATTTTAGTTTCTAAACTATTAGAAATAAAATTCTTATTTTTTATTTTATAATCAAATAAACGATTATTAAAATAAGAAGAAAATTCACCCTCTAGCAAAATACCAATTACTTTAGATTTATCATTAAAATCTAATTGATTTAAATCTTTTGCTAAATCATCTAATCTTATAACTACAGGATAATTATCAATAAATGAAAAATCAGAAGTATATAAAAGAGGAGTTTTTTTTATTAAATTATCATTATTTACTGTATCAATACTTGAAACAAATTTAGTAATTATAGATCCTAAATTTTTTACTGTTGAATGATTACCAAAATTTGATATTTCAGGAAAAAAAGGAAAAGGAAGTGGTACAATATTAGGATTATTCCCAAAACTACCTATTACAACTGGAAATAATGCTGAATTAAAATCTTTTATATAGTTTTTATTTATCCTAACTCCATATTTATATAATAAATCATCTAATTTATGATCATATTCATAAGCTAAATTTTCATAAATAGATGAATCATTAAGATTTACACCTAAAGCATCAAGTAAAAACAGAATTCTTCCTCCACTCATCAAAAATTGATCTAAAAAATATTTGTCTTTCATTGAAAATGATAATTTTGGTTTTGCAACAATTAACAAATTAAAATCATCAATTCTATCAAATGAGTTTTCAATATTAATAATTTCAAAATGATACTTTTTTTCTAAAAAAGATCTTATACTATTAATTTCTAAATTATCTAGTTCATCATGACCTGTAATAAATCCTATTTTTTTACTAACTGACTGAGAAAGAAAAAATAAACTAGAAACAATTTCAAATTCTAAATTTTCAATCGATTGATTTATAATTTCAGATGGTGAAAAATTTTTATTTCCTGTTAATAATAAGATAGATTCTTCTTTATCACCACTAGTAATTAAAATGCCTGGAAATATTCGCTTAATTATTCTTCCCTTCTCCGTGTTGTATACTAAATCTGTAGGATTAATGTTATTTGATATTAGTTTATCAATATATAGATTTTTTTCTTGATCATTAAAATTATCTAAATCAACAAATTGATAATAGATATTTTCTTTATTGTATTCTTTAATATCAATCATAATTCTACTTATTTCTGATTTTAAGTATTTCATTCCAGGAGGAAGTTCACCAGATAAAAAAATTTCAAAATTTACTGGATTATTTATACTTTTAATTATTTCAATACTGGATGTTGAAAGTGTATATCTTTTATCACTAGTAAGATCAAACCTTGTATTTTTATAACTAAAAAAAATATATAAAATAATAATAAAGAATATAGTTGATAAACTAAGAAATTTATTTGAATCAGTAAGCATTATTGATATGAGTTTTCTTTTCATTTTAAACTCAGCTTTAGATTAATTAAAGAAAAATAAAAAAAACTTAGCATTACAATAATAAAATATATAAAGCTGTTTATTTGAAATATACCTCTAGTGAAATTTGAATAATGATATGAAAATGTAAAATGATCAATAAATGAATCAACTAAGTTTATTGAATCATAATAATTAATCATATCAATTCCTTCATATAATAAATAAAAAATGAAACAAGAAGAAAGAAAAGAAATTATTTGATTTTGAAATAGTGAAGAAAAAAATATTCCGATTGAATTCATAGCTCCCACTAATAGAACTAAACCAATATATGAGTTTATAATAATTATATGATCAATATTACCTAATGGATTTGATAAATTATAAATCGTTATCCAATAAGGAAAGGTTAAAAAAATCAATAAGATTGATAAAAACCAAGAAGATAAAAATTTACCTAAAATAATATCTTTATTTGAAACTGGTTGTGATAATAATATTTCAAAAGTTCCAAGATTTCTTTCTTCTGAAATAATTTTCATAGTTATTGAAGAAATAAATAAAATAAAAATATATGGAACAATATCAAAAAATATATCTAATGATGATATGCCATATTGAAAAATATTAGATGATGGAAATACCCAAATAAAAAGCCAGTTTATTAAAAAAAAAATAGAAAAAATTATAATACCATATAAGGAGTCAAAAAATACATTTATTTCTTTTTTAAATATTGTAAACATTAATTTGGTATTATCTTATTAAAAATTTTATCTAATGAAATATTGTTATACCTGTTTTTTAGTTCTTTAATATTAGATTTAAGAACTATATTACCCTTGTCCAAAAAAATTACCTTATTGCATATCTCATTTATTTCATTCAATAAATGAGAGGAAAAAATAACTATTTTATTCTTAGCTAAATTTTTTATTAACTCACGTATTTCTAATATTTGCGAAGGATCCAAGCCAGTAGTTGGCTCATCTAAAATTAATATATCTGGATCATGAATAAATGCTGAAGCAATACCTACCCTTTGCCTATATCCTTTACTCAAATTTTTAATTTTTTCATTTTGAAAATTTTTTAATCCACACAATTCAATTACTACTTTTTTTCTTCTCTGTAAACTATCTTTAAATAAGCCATTTAAATTACCAATAAAATTTAAATACTCAGTAATATAAAAATCCATATATAAAGGATTATTTTCAGATAAGTAACCAACTTGTTTTTTAGATTTAGCATCCATTTTTTTTATACTTTTTTTATTAATCAAAACATCTCCACCAAAATCAATTAGCGAACTTAAAATTTTTAAAACGGTTGATTTACCAGCACCATTTTTACCAATTAATCCTAAAATATTTCCTTTATTTAATTCAAAAGAAACATTATTTAAAACTTTCTTTGACCTATAAATTTTGCTAATAGAATTTACTTTTAAATTTAAAGACATAAATATTAATAGAATTACTTAATTATAATATAACTAATCTTCATCAGAACTTTCTGTATCACTTTCGATTTCTAAAGTTTCAGTGTTTTCAGAAATATTATCAATATTATCATCAATTAGATTAACTTTTTTTCTTTTAAATGCAGGTATCAATTTATTTTCAGATTCTTTTAATTCATTATGCATTTTATTTGGAGAATCATATTTTTTTATTCTTTCTTCTCTTTCATCTTTATATTTCTCATATATATTATCAGAAGAATCATCATCAATTAATTCCTCTTGATAATTTAAAGATTTATCATTAGTATTTTCTACCTCCATTTTTTCATATTCATCTATTTCATTATAATCATCTTCAATACCAAAAATAATTTTTTGATCCTCATTTTGAACAGAATAATTTTTTGATGATGGTTTTTCAAAAGAATAGGATTTCACTTCACTATTTTGAATCTTTTTATCAAATATATTAATTTGACTATCAATTACTTTTTCATCATCAATTATATCATCATTTTTAGAATTTTTGTTTAAATTATTAAAACCTGAAGCAATTACAGTTACTTTAATTTTATTACCCAAAGATTGATCAATGCTTGTCCCAAAAATAATTTTTGCGTCATTTCCAACTGAATTTTCAATATATTCCGTAATATTTTTCAATTCATTCATGTTGATTTCATCTTCTTCTCCAGATACAATATTTAAAAGTATTTTTTTTGCACCATATATTTCATGATTATTCAATAGAGGAGAATTAATTGCCAATTCTGCTGCTCGATTAGCCCTATTTTCTCCTGAAGCTGTAGCTGAACCTATTACAGCAGCCCCTGCATTTCTCATTACGGTATTAACATCTTCAAAATCTACATTAATATTTCCTGTCGAAGTAATTATTTCAGCAATGCTTCGAGCAGCTGTACTCAATACATCATCTGCTTTTGAAAAAGCATCTCTTTGAGTAAGATTACCATATATTTCTGATAATTTCTCATTCATAATAACTATTACACTATCACAATCTTCTTTCAAAAACTTAATACCTTCATTAGCAACATCCATTTTTTCTTTTCCTTCAAAAAGAAAAGGAATAGTAACAATACCAATTGTTAGAATATCTAATTCTTTAGCTAATTTTGCAATGATTGGTGCGGCTCCAGTACCAGTTCCTCCTCCCATACCTGCTGTTATGAATAGCATTTTTGTATCATTTTTTAAAATTTCTCTAATTTCATGGCTACTTTCACGGGCAGCGTTTTTACCTTTTTCTGGATCAGCTCCGGCTCCTAAGCCTTCAGTTAAATTAATTCCTATTTGAAGTTTGTTTTTAACACTACTTGAATGAAGAGCTTGAATATCTGTATTACAAACTATGAATTCTACATCTTTAATTCCTAGAGAATGCATATAGTTAACTGCATTACTTCCTCCTCCACCTATTCCTATTACCTTTATTATAGATCTATGATGAGAAGGCAAGTCAAAAGTGTACATATTAAAATAATTTATTTTTTAAATTCATCTAAATCAGCATCCGTAAAAAAAGATTTAAATTTATCACTAAATTCCTTTATAACATCTCTTGAATTAGATCTAGTTAGATTTTTACTTTTATTTATTCTGCTGGTTTTATAACCAGATATTAACAAACCGACTAAAGTTGAATATTTAGGTGATTTTAAATTAAATTCTGAAGTAGATAGCTGTGAATCTGGAAATCCAATTCTTGGGATCATCCCAGTCATATACTTTACTAACTGTTTCAAACTTAATAATTGAGAACCACCACCAGTTAAAACAATACCTCCTGATAATTTACCATTATACCCACTCAATATTATTTCTTTATGAATATCTTGAATAATCTCTTCCATTCTTGCTTCTATTATCTTACAAAGATTATATGTGGATATTAATCTATCTTCTCTTTGTCCAATTCCTGGAATTTTTACATGTTCATTTTTTGAGGCATGACTTGCAATTGCCCTACCAAACTTTATCTTAAGAATTTCAGCTTGCTTAGTTAAAACTTGTAAACCATCTTTAATATCTTGAGTAATAATCTCACCTCCATATGGTATAATTGCTGTATGTCTCATAACATTTTCATGGAATATTGCAATATCAGTTGTCCCGCCACCAATATCTACTAAACAAACTCCCGACTCTAATTCTCCCTTTGTCAAAATTGCTAATGAAGAAGCCTGAGGCTCTAAAACTAATAATTCTCTAAAGATATTAGCTTTTTCAACACAAGATATAATATTTTTTATATCAGTTTTTCGAGCTGTCACAATATGAAAATCTGCTTCCAACTTTTTTCCTGGGGTACCTATTGGTTCCATTGTCATGATCTCTTCATCAACTAAATAATTTTGAGCTGTAACAGCTATAATTTCATCACCAGGAGGAATTATGGTATTTTTTGCTTCATACAATAACTTCATTAAATGCTCTGAATTTATTTCGTTATCTTCTTTATTATTTATATAAATAGAATTATGTCTCGTAAAACTTTTAATATGTTTACCAGCAATTCCAACATTTGCTTTTTTAATTTCAACATTTGAATCTTTTGATGCTTCCTTAACTACTTGACTAATTTGCTCAGTTGCCTTCTGAATATTTTGAACCATACCTACAGCAACTCCAATTGATCTTGTTTCAGCAAAAGCAATGATTTTAATATTTCCATGATCATCTTTTTTGCCAACAGCAATACATATTTTTGTTGTACCAATATCAAGACCTACAATATATTCATCTCTCATACATTATTATTTTTGTTACAAACAATTTGATTCTTGTATTTTAAGTTTACGGATTCATAATAATTCCACCCCTTAGTTGGAAGAATATTTTTATAAAATAACTCTAATTTTTTAAATTTAATATCCATATTATCAGAATTTCCAAAATAAATTTTTTGTTTTGTAATTTGAGGAATCATAATTATTTCACCATCTTCATTTATATTTAATTGTGAAATTTGTTTTTTATAAAAATCATTATTGTTAATATAATTTATAAGTTTAAAAATTTTATTCCCGTTTTGAAAAAAATTAATATTTTTTTCATCAGTATATTTATGATTTTTAAAAAAAATTAATAAAACTCTTTCAGAATATTTATTAGAAACTGGAAAAATGTCCCCAACATTATCAATATAATAATCATCCCCTTTATTATTAATCAATCTTGCATAAGGTTTAAATTGATTAACATTAATATTTATAACATTATTTAAATTATTATATATTTCTATTTCTTTTATAAATTTATTTGATTTTATTTTTTTTTCAAGATTATTTAAATCAATAATTGAAGAATCATTAATCATATCTTTAGTTAAATCAAAAATATCCTGTTTATTTAAAAAACTATCTTCACTCGTAACATTAAAAATTAAATTATTTTCTTTTTTATTAATAAATGAAATAAATATTAATCCAAATATTAATATTAAAAAAAATAAATTTTTTATTTTCAAAATTAAGTTTCTCATATTATGATTTTATCAAATAATTTATCAACAATTTTTTTTGTTGCATTGGGTTTTGAAAGTAACGAAATATTTTTTTTTAGTTTACTCATTTTATTTTTATCGTTCAATAATTGAAAAGATTTTTTAATTAAATCTTTTCTTGCATTTTTATCTTTAACTATTTCACAAGCACCTGTAGATTTTAAATATAAAGCATTTTTTGTTTGATGATCTTCTACAACATTAGGAGAAGGAACTAATACTACTGGTTTACCTACCATACATAATTCTGAAATTGCTAAAGCCCCTGCTCTTGATATTATAATATCAGAAGAAGCATAAGCATAATTCATTTCCTTTATAAATGGTATAAAAATAATATTTGAAGGAATATGATCTTTTTTTAATAAAATTTCATCGTAATAGTTCTTACCAGTTTGCCATAAAATTTGAAAGGAACTATTTTTAATTATTGATAAATTATTCATTACACTATCATTAATAGTTTTTGACCCAAGACTTCCACCCATTAATAATAAGGTTTTTTTATTATTTTTAAGTCCAAAAAATTTAATTGCATCTGATTTTAATTTACTAATATTCAATAAATTAGATCTAACTGGATTTCCAAAATAATATAATTTTTTTGAAAAAAATCTTTCTAAATTTTTAAATGCAACAAATACTAAATCTACTTTTTTACCAAGATATCTATTAGTTATTCCAGGATAAGAGTTTTGCTCTTGAATTGCCGAATTTGTTCCTAATAATATTGATGCTATCAAAGAAGGACCACTTGTATATCCTCCAAAACCAATGACTATATCTGGTTTAAATGAATTAATTATAAATATTGATCTAATAATAGAATAAACTAGTTTAATTGGTAAAAGAAAGTTTTTTAAAACAAAGGGAATTCCAAAAAAAATAATATTTTTCCATAAACTAGTTCTTTTAATTCCACTAATCCATAACCCTATTATTTCGAAATTATGATTTGGTATTATTTTCATTTCCATTCTATCATTTGAACCTATAAAAAGTATTTCATTCATTTTATTTCGTCTTTTTATTTCATTAGCAACCGCAATAGCTGGGTAAATATGTCCTCCTGTACCTCCACAAGAAATTATTACTTTTATTTTTTCTTTAAATGATTTTGTCATAAACCAAATTATTGTTGTTTTCATCTTCATTATATCTACTTACGCTTAATATAATTCCTAATGTAATTCCCGTAAAAAGTTGAGATGTTCCGCCCATACTTACAAGTGGCAATGTTAATCCTGTAACTGGCAAAAGGCCAACTACTACACACATATTAATTATAGCTTGAATTACTAAAGCAAAACTTAACCCAGCACTTAAAAGTCCACCAAACGCTCTTTCACTCTTCATCAATGTAACTAAACCTCTATATAAAAGAAATAAGTATAAAACAAGAACAAATAAGCCAGTAAGTAAACCATATTCTTCTATGATAATTGCATAAATAAAATCTGAATATGATTGAGGTAAAAAATTCTTTTGATTACTTTTTCCAGGACCTTTTCCAAATAATCCACCAGTTGAGACAGCAATGTATGCTTGTTTAAGCTGAAAAGGAATTTCTTTTTTTTCAATAAAATTTTCAAATCTACTTATTACAGTCTGACCTCTTTGACCTATAAACATTGCAATAGAACCTGCAAAAATAAAACTTATAAGTAATACAGATAAATATTTTATTGGTACTCTTGAAATAAAAAGCAAAATAATACATGTTACAAATAATAAAACTGAACTTGAAAAATTTGTTAGTGCAATCAATAAACATATTATAGAAATCCAAATTAAAGGAAAAATAAGTGTCTCTTTAATATTTTGAATATTCATTTGATGTTTAGATAAATAACTAGATAAATAAACAATTAAAGAAAGTTTAGCTAAATCTGATGGCTGAAAAGCTTGATTTAAAATTGGAATATTTATCCATCTAGATGCATCATTTATATTTAAACCAAATTTCCAAGTGAATAATAATAAAGGTATACATGCATACAAACAAATTTTAGATATTTGGGAAAAATATTTATAGTCAATTTTATGAGTAAACCACATTGCAACAAAACTCAGTAGTATTAAAAAAAAATGCTTAAAAAGATAATATTCAGTATTCCCTTGCATTTTTTGATATGCTAAAGAACCAGTTGCACTATAAACCACCAAAAGACTTAAAATTGATAACGATAAAGCTATAAACCAAATCCATCTATCTCCTTTAATATTTTCCAGTATCCATCTATAAATCATTTATCTTAGTTTTAATGTGGTTAAAGTTAAAATCGCTAGTAAAATACCAATCATCCAAAATCTTGATACAATTTTTGTTTCATGAATTCCTTTTAATTGATAATGATGATGTAGAGGAGCCATAAGAAAAATCCTCTTTCCTTTTCCAAATTTTCTTTTTGTATACTTGAAATACGTTACTTGAATTATTACTGATAAACTTTCAATAAAAAATACTCCGCATAGAATTGGAATTAATAATTCCTTTTTTATAATTATAGATAATACAGCAATTATAGCTCCAATTGATAAACTACCTGTATCTCCCATGAATACCTGAGCAGGATAAGAATTATACCAAATAAACCCAATACAAGCACCAACAAAAGCAAAACAAAAAATAACTATTTCACCTATATTAGGAATGTAAAGAATATTTAAATAATTTGAAAAAATAATATTTCCAGAAAGATAGGAAAATATGGCCAATGTGATTCCAATAATTGCAGAACTTCCAGCAGCCAAACCATCAAGACCATCAGTTAAATTAGATCCATTTGAAACTGCAGTAATTATAAAAATTACTACTACTATATAAAGAATCCATGCATATTCATTTAAAAAATCAGGGAGTAACCACTTATAATTAAATTCATTATTTTTAATAAAAGGAATTGTAGTGATTAACTCTTTAGTATCTACATGATTATTTTCTATAGTGTTCTCAGTTTGATCATTAAATTCTCTTACTACAATATCATCATTAAACACAAGAATTAAGCCAACAATAATACCTAAAGATATTTGACCAAAAATCTTAAATTTTGGTTTTAGTCCATCTTTATTGTTTTTGGAAATTTTTAAATAATCATCTAAAAATCCAATAATTCCCATCCAAATCGTTACAAGTAGCATTATAATTACATAAATATTGCTTAGTTTAGAAAATAAAAATGTAGGTATTACTATGGATAAAATAATTATTATTCCACCCATCGTTGGTGTTCCTTTTTTTACTTTTTCACCAGAAAGCCCTAACTCTCTTATTGATTCTGAAAACTGATTTTTATTTAAAAAAGAAATTATATATTTTCCAAAAACCATACTAATTAAAAGAGATAGAACTGAGGCCATTCCAGCTCTAAATGAAATATATTGAAATACCCCAGCCCCATAAAAATCGAAAGTCTTATCTAAGTAATCGAATAAATGATAAAGCATAATTATGTATTCATTAAATTTAATATTCTATTAACAACCAATTTATCATCAAATGGATATTTTATTTCTTTAATTTCTTGATAACCTTCATGTCCTTTGCCAGCAATTAAAATTATATCATTTGATTCAGCATTAAATATTGTAGATTTTATTGCAGATTTTCTATCAACATTTATAATTAGTTTTTTTTTATTTTTTATTCCTAATTTAATATCATTAATTATATCAAATGGATCTTCATTTCTTGGATTATCAGTAGTTAGTACAATTTTATCACTATATTTTGAAGCTATTTCACCCATAAAAAATCTTTTTTTTTTATCTCTATTACCACCAGCACCAAATAGCGATATAATTTTTCCTTTAATTTTAAATTCTTTTATTGTTTTTAATACATTTTCAAGAGCATCAGGCGTATGAGCGTAATCAATAAGAATTGACGGTCCTATTCTATTTTTTATTAATTCAAATCTTCCTTTAGGACTTTCCAATTGCGATATATACTTCAACAAATTTGATTTTTTAATTCCAAGAATAATTGAACCAGCATAAACACATAATATATTATAAGCATTAAATTTACCCTTCAATTTAACAAATATATCCTGATTATCTATTCTTAGTTTTAATCCCTCTATTGAATTATTTACAATTTTTGTTGAGAATTCAGAATCTTTTTTTATGCCATAATAATATTTTTTTGCAAAACAATTTTGTAATATATAATTTGATCTTTTATCATCATTATTAACTAGAGCTATTGATTTTTCATCTAATAGATCAAATAATTTCTTTTTTGAATCTATATAATTTTTAAAGTTTAAATGATAATCCAAATGATCATGAGAAATATTAGTAAAAATACTAGCTTTAATTTTTATACCATATATTCTTAATTGATCAATTGCATGAGAACTTGCTTCCATAAAACAATACTCACATTTTTTATCAACCATTTTACTTAAATAATAATTTATCTCTATTGAGTCAGGTGTAGTCAATTTTGATTTATATATTTTATCATTAATTTTATTTTCAATAGTTGTTAACATTCCTACTTTAATTTTCATACTCATAAATAATGAATAAAATAAACTTACTACTGTAGTTTTTCCATTTGTTCCTGTAACCATTATAACATTTATTCTATTAGATGGATCATTATAAAAATTAGAAGCAACTATTCCTTGTGCCTTTTTTGTATTTTTAACTAAAATATATGTAATGTTTTCATCTATTTTGTTTGGGAGTTTTGAACAAATAACAACTGAAGCCCCATTTTCTATGGCTTTATCAATAAAATCATGACCATCTAAATCATGACCAATAATTGCTACATAAATAAAGTTTTTCTGAACCTTTCTTGAATCATTTACTATTCCATCTATAAAAATTTTTTTTTCACCATAAATACCAATTTCATTTAGACCAGATAGAATTTGATTCATTTTCTTTTTCATCTTAAGCTCAAGTGAATGGTTGAATAATTTTTTATATTTTTTCCAGGTAAAATAGATTGATTTTTAACTCTTCCAAATCCAGAAAAATTAACCTTTAATCCTTTTTTTTCTAATAGGTATAGAGCATCCCTATAAGTCATTCCAATAACATTAGGTATTAAATTAATTTCTGATTTGTTACTCTCCCAAGAAATTGAATTATCAATTACTTTTGTTTTTACCCAATCATCATCAGTATTTGAATGATTTGAAATACCAAAATGATTGGATATATCAATTAAATCATTTCTAAACCCAGATCTGATTAATGGAAAATTATTATTTGTAATTTCAGTTTTTTGAAATTCATTAAAGACATTGTGATCTGTTAATAATATTCTATCAGAAATTTCCCGAAAAACCGGAGCTGCTACATCACTACCATAAATTCTATAATTTTTTGGTTCATCAATAACTACTATGCAACTATACTGAGGCTTATCAGAAGGAAAAAAACCAACAAAAGAAGTATAATATTTATTCACATATCTTCCATTAATTACTTTTTTTGCTGTGCCTGTTTTACCTGCAATTTTATAATAACTATTATTAATATTTTTAGCAGTTCCTCTTTCAACCACACCTTCTAATAAAACTTTTGCTTTTTGAATTGATTTATTAGATGCAATTTTATCTTCAAGTATTTCAGTATCAAATTCTTCAATTACATTATTTGCCTTAATTATTTTTTTTACAATTAGAGGTTTGACAAATCTTCCATTATTTGCAATTGCATTATAAAAACTAAGTGTTTGTAATGGTGTTACTTTTAGTTCATAACCATGTGCCATCCAAGGTAAAGATACTTTACTCCAAGAAGAATCATTTGAATTTTTAATAAATGGCTTACCATATCCAATCATCTGAAAATTCAAATCTTTACTTAAACCAAATTTATTAATATAGTTTAAAAACTTACTTGGAGAATCCTTAAACTGATCTTCAATAAGTTTAGCTACACCAATATTAGAACTTTGTTCAAAAACATCTTTAACTGTAATTTTTCCATACCCGCCCTCCTTATGATCCTTCATAATTTCAGTATAAAATTTATACTCCCCTTTACCTGTGTCAACAGTATCTATTAATTCCAATTTGGAATCCTCAAATAGTGCTAACATACTTGCAAGCTTAAAAGTTGACCCTGGTTCTCTTGATCCCTGTGATCCAATTGCATAATTATACAATTCAACATACCCTCCTTTTGAATTTCTACTTAAATTTGAAATGGCTTTAATTTCACCAGATTTTACATCCATGATTATTGCACATCCATATTCAGCATTATTACTTACTAGACCATTTAGTAATGCTGTCTCGGCAATATCTTGAATATTAATATTTATTGTTGTTAAGACATCATATCCATTTTCAGGGTTTACTTCATTTCCATCAAATACTGGCTTCCAATTATTTCCTGCAATTTTTTGGTATAAAGCTTTTCCATCTTTTCCAATTAAATAATTATTAAAACTATATTCTAAACCAACTGTCCCATTGTAATTTTCATCTACTGATCCTATTGTCCTATAACCTAATTTAGAAAAGGGCCTATATCTTTTTTCAATTTTTTCAAAAATAACTCCTCCTTTTAATCTACCTTCATTAAAAATTGGCCATTTTGATAAAATTTCTTTTTCTTCATAATTAATTCTTTTTCTATTAAGGATAATATATTTTTTGCCTGAATCTTTTCCTTTTTTTATTAATGATTTATAAGATTGTTTACTTCTATCATTAAAAAAATTTGAAAGAAGCAGGCTTAAAGAATCAATTTTTTCAGTAAATAAAGAATTACTTACTATTGATGGGTCAAATGCTACCTTATAAAAAGGTAATGAAGTTGCTAAAATGCTTCTATCATCAGATAAAATACTTCCTCTATTTGCTTTAATATCTAATAAAGATAGGTTCATATTTTCAGAAATTTTATTCCAATGATTTCCTTCCTTAAATTGAAGAATAAATATTCTATAAATTATTAATGAAGAAAAAAGCACAACTACTAGAAAACTAATTTTCGCATTAAATAAGATTGATTTTTTTATATTCATTTATTTAAAATAATTTTTTCAGGTGGAACTTTAGATGATTCTAATCCTATTTTTTTTACTCTTTTTAATACTTCAGATTCTTTTTTGGAAAACATATAATTATTTTTTATTGTTATGAAGTATGTTCTTAACTCTTCTACTTCTTTTTCCATTTTATTTATTTCTCTAATTTTTTTTTCAACAAAATGTTGATTTCCAATATATATTAATACAAAAAAAAGAACATAAAATATTTTAATTACATAATTATTTGAAAGTGAATCAATTAAATTCTTACTATAAGAGTTTTTAAAATAATTTGATAATATTTCTTTTATAAAATTCATATTATTTCTCCAATTCTAAGTTTAGCACTTCTTGACCTAGGATTTTTTATAACTTCTTTTTTTGAAGGTATAATAGGTTTTTTAGAAATAGATTTAAAAATCTTGATTTGATTACCATAAAAATCTTTTTCAGGCTCGCCTATAAAATTCCCCTTATTTATAAAATTTTTAATTAATCTATCTTCTAACGAATGATAAGAGATAACAACTAATCTTCCTTTTTTGTTTAAAGTTATTTTAGACTGTAAAAGGAGATCTTTTAAAGAATTTATTTCATCATTTATTTCAATTCTTATAGCTTGGAATACCTTTGCATAATACTTTTCTTCTCTCTTTTTTTTTGCAAAAGGTTTAATTATATCTATAAAATCTATAGTTTTTTTTATTTTCTTCTTCTTTCTATTTCTTAAAATGGAATTTGCTAATTGTATTGAGTTTCTTATCTCACCATATTTACTGAACATATTTATTAATTGATCTTTCTTGTAAGTATTTAATAAATCAACAGCACTAAATTCTAAATCATTATTCATTCTCATATCAAGTTTTTTATCTCCTTTAAATGAAAACCCCCTTTGTCTTGAGTTAATTTGATGAGATGAAATGCCTAAATCGGCTAATATTCCATCAACTTTATTTAATCCATTAATTTTCAAATGATTTCTAAAAAATCTAAAATTTGATTTAATAAAATGAAAAGATTTATTTTTAATTTTTTCTACATTTTTTATTACATCCTTATCAACATCAAAAGCAAAAAGAGAACCATTCGAGGATAATTTTTTTAGTATAAGTTTAGAATGTCCACCACCTCCAAAAGTAAGATCTACATATATACCATTAGGCTTAATATTTAATCCATTTATACTTTCTTTTAGCATTACTGGAATATGATAGTCCATATTTTTTAATCATCAAGGTATTTTTGAGCTAATTCAGAATAAGTTTCCGAATCATTTATTAAATGTTTTTTATATATTTTATCATTCCATATTTCAATAACATTTCCCATTCCACAAATAATTACCTGTCTATTAATTGTGGCATGAGTTAACATATTTTTAGGAATAAGAAATCTTCCATTATTGTCTAGATCGACCTGCACTATACTACTAAAGAAGTTTCTTTTTAGTTTTCTTTGTTCTGAATTGAATTCATTTAAAGAGGAAATTTTATTATGAAGTTTTTTATATTCATTTAAAGGATAAATAATAAGATTGGGTTCAAACCCTTTCCTTATAACAATCTGCCTGATAGAAGCTGCAGGTAGATTTGATTTTAACTTTGAAGGCAAAACCAATCTACCTTTAGCATCTAACTTGCACTCAAATTCGCTTGTAAAAAAAGTCATAACTGTGAGTGTCAAAATATAAACCACTTAATAACAAATTTAGTAAATGTTTTACATTTTACACCACTTTACACCACTTTATACCACTTTTTTTTAAAAAAATTATTTTTTCCTGTTTGACAAGAAATCTATTAGAATATAAAATGCAGATTTATACTTAGATGATTTAAAATTATCAATGATTTTTA
>CEQY01150838.1_pt1 | contig 17940 bp, 17 predicted proteins | sample 361391 | NCBI WGS metagenome assembly CEQY01 (sample SAMEA2621075, study PRJEB7988) | marine metagenome | isolation source: saline water (ENVO:00002010), including | reverse complement strand
AAAAGTTATATATCATAATTATATGTCTGTATACACAAATCTAAAATCTAATGACGTTAAAACATTACTTAATAAATATAATATCGGTACTTTAAAGTCATATAAAGGCATTACCGATGGGATAACGAATACAAATTATTTTGCAGATACTACAAAAGGCAAATATGTCATTACGTTATTTGAAGATATTTCTGAGTCTAAAGTAAAAAAATATCTAAAATTAATGAATTTTTTTTCAGATAAAAATTTATGTTCCCCAGAGATAATGCTTACAAAAAATCAGAAAATACTTACAGTTGTTAAATCAAAGCCATGTTCTATAATGCAAAAATTAAATGGAAAAACTATTACGACAACTAATTTGAAATTATGTAGCTCCATTGGAAAGACTATTGCTACCTTTCACCTTGCTAGTAAGGATTACAATAAAAAAATTAAAAATGATAGAGATGTCATGTGGGTAGAGAAAAATATAGAAAGAATTAAAAATCATGTATCAAAAGATCAGATGTCAATATTATTATCTTCTAAGAAAGTGTTTAAAAAATTTTTTAAGCTCAACTTACCCCACGGAATGATTCATTCTGATTTATTTAGAGATAACGTATTGGCGCACAAGGATAATGTAAAAGGAATTATCGATTACTACTATTCTTTTAATGGGCCATTTATATATGAATTAGCTGTAATTATAAATGATTGGTGTATCAATAAAGATGGATCTGTTAATAAAGCTAAATATAATAAATTTATTCAAAGTTATAATAGTGAAAGACAACTTAGTTCGACTGAAACTAAATATCTTAATAATGCTATGATTGCTTCAGGTCTAAGATATTATTTATCAAGACTTGTAGATATGATTTTTCCTAAAGTTGGAGAAATTACACATATCAAGGATCCATCAATCTTTGAGAAAATTTTAATTAAAAGAATAAATAATCGATGAATATTATAAATAAAATTAATTATTATACAGAATATATAACAATTGGTTTTTTTTATATTATGTTTGTCTCTGTGATACTTAACATAATTCTAAGGTATATGCTCAATATTAATTTTATATTTATGCAGGAGCTAGTAATGTATATGCATGCATTTATTTTTCTTTTTGGTATTTCTATATGTTTAAAAGATAACTCTCATGTTCGTATCGACATAATCTCAAATAAACTAAATAAAAAAACATGTAAGGCTATAGATAATTTTGGTTATATTTTTTTTATAATGCCTTTTTGTGTCTTCGTGATGTACGAAAGCTCATCAATGATAATTAGATCGTGGATTATGCTTGAAGTTTCTAGTGAGCCTGGTGGGCTTCCTATCGTATATCTATTAAAATCATCGATATATCTATTTTCACTGTTAATCCTATTCCAAACAATCTGTAAATTATTTGATAGTAAGTAAGATGGAACTTATTATATTTTTTTTATTATTAACATTTTTATTTCTTCTAAGTGGATTTCCTGTTGCTTTTGTTTTGTCTGGAGTATCTCTCCTTTTCGCTTTCATTGGAATATATTCTGAATTTTTTGATTATGCTTATTTAATGGCTTTTCCTAATAGACTGTTCGGTATTATGGGAAATCAAAATTTATTGGCAGTTCCTTTATTTATATTTATGGGATTGATATTAGAGAAAACAAAAATTGCAGATAACTTGATAAGTAATATGAACATACTTTTTAAGCAAACAAATAGCGGTTTAGGTATATCAGTTGTTGTTGTAGGTGCATTAATGGCTGCGAGTACGGGTATAGTTGGAGCAAGTGTAGTCACACTAGGTTTGCTAACTTATCCTGTATTAATTAAACATGGGTATTCTCCAAGCATTGCATCAGGAACAATATGCGCAGCAGGAACACTAGGTCAGATTATTCCTCCCTCACTAGTTCTAATACTACTTGCTGATGTCTTATCGTCTTCGTATCAACAAGCTCAATTGAATATTGGCATATTCAGTCCAGAAAACATTACAATTGGAGATTTGTTTATGGGAGCGCTAATACCTGGATTAATATTGCCTTTTTTGTACATAATATATTTGCAATCACTAAAAATAAAAAATTCATACAGTAGTTCTAATAGAAAATTGGAGATGTATTCTATTATATATCCTCTAAGCCTTATGGTTATTGTGCTGGGTTCAATAATTTTAGGTATCGCCACCCCATCTGAAGCTGCGGGGTTAGGGGCTTTGGGGGCAATAATATTATCTCTCTATCAAGGTAGTCTGACTAGGAATACTTTGAATAAATGTGTATATGACTCAATTAAATTAACAAGTATGGTCTTCATGATACTGATTGGTGCGACTTTATTCGCACTTGTCTTCAGAGGACTAGAAGGTGAGGAGTTCATTCACAAATTTCTTATTGAAATGCCAAATGATAAATCCATGACATTAATCATAATTCTACTAATAATGTTTTTACTAGGTTTTATATTAGATTTTATAGAAATAACTTTTATAGTAATACCTTTGGTAGGACCTGCATTATTCACACTTGGCTATGATCCTCTGTGGATTGGTATACTCATAGCTTTAGTTTTACAAACATCATTTATCACGCCACCTTTCGGTTTTTCATTATTCTATCTTAGAGGAGTCCTGCCTAGTAATGTAAAAACAACTGAAATATACAGAGGAATAATACCTTTTTTATTCATACAACTCCTACTGGTGGTTCTAGTTTTTATGTTTCCAAGTTTAGCTACCTATTTGCCTGAAATTTTATTTAATTGAACTGAGATATCCATCCTCGGATATCAGAGTCCATGGTCTTACTCTGTTTAAAAAGTCAAAGTACGAATCGTATACTTTTTTTGATATTTTGCTTTTTTGACTTAACTCCAACAAAACCTCATCACTAATATTATTTAATTTGTGTAAGACTTCTTTAGGAAATTTTTTTATTTTGATATTTTCTTTCTTGAAAAATTCTAGAGCTTGATAATTCTTAGACATATAGTCTGATATCATATCAATATTTGCTGCTTTACATGCAATATCTATTATAGCTCTATTTTCTGAGGATAGTTGGCTATACGCATCTTTGTTTATTATACACTCTAGAGTAGGTCCTGGCTCATGCCAACCAGGATAGTAATAGTATTTAGCTGCTTTATGTAAACCAAATGCACGGTCATTATATGGTCCAACCCACTCAGTAGCATCAATAACTCCTGTTTGCAGAGAAGTGAATATCTCAGATCCCGCAAGTGTAAATGGTGTTCCGCCAGCTCGTGATAATACCTCACCCCCTAATCCAGGTATACGCATTTTAAGACCATTCAAGTCATCCGTAGTATTAATTTCTTTATTGAACCAACCTCCCATTTGAACACCAGTATTACCTGCCGGTCGTGGGATTAAATTAAAATCCGCGTACACTTCCTCCCATAGTTTTATACCTCCACCATAATATAACCATGAATTCATTTCCTGAGCAGTCATACCAAATGGAACAGAGGAAAAAAACTGAGCGGCTTCTGTTTTACCCTTCCAGTAATATGCTCCTGAGTGACCCATTTCAGAGCCGCCTGAGGAGACAAAATCAAAAACACCTAAAGGTGGAACTAGCTCATTTGCGCCAAAAACCTTAATAAAAAGATTTCCTCCTGACAGCAGATTTATGTAATTAGCTAGGATTTCTGCACCAGCTCCTAACCCAGGAAAATTTTTAGGCCATGAGGTTACCATTTTCCATTTTATTTTATCTTTAGCGTGTACTTTCTTTGAACTAAGTCCTGCAACTAATGTGCTTGCTGCAGCTAAGCCTATTGATTTAAAAAAATTTCTTCTTTTATTTTTCATTTATAAAAATTCAAGATGCGCATAAGTCAATACTAACCATTTTGAACCATAATCCTCGAAATTTATATACAGCTTTAAATTATCATCTTCTCCTTCATAGCTCAATACGACACCATTTCCAAATTTTTGGTGCTTGACTCTCTGCCCTATCTTAATGCGAGATTTTTCTTTGTTACTAGTAGTAAAGTTATTAAGTTGTTTTTTATTAGTATTCTGAAAATTATCTGATTTTACTTTATCAAGTAACTCAGATGGTATTTCACTAATAAATCTTGAAGGCAGTAAATAATTATATGAACCATGAAGATAGCGTGCATTTGCATATGTTATATAAAGAAGTTTCATTGCTCTAGTAATTGCAACATAACAAAGTCTTCTTTCTTCTTCTAGAAAATCATTTCCACTTTTTCTATTTTCATTTGGAAAAATTCCCTCTTCTAGCCCTGTAAGGAAGACTACTGGGAATTCCAAACCTTTTGCAGAGTGTATTGTCATTAATTGAACGGGATCTTCGTCTATCTTTGACTGATAGTCTCCAGCTTCTAGAGCTGCATTATCAAGAAAATCATCAATTATGCTTTCACTATCAATATTATTTTTAATAAAGTTTTCAGCTGTGACAAAGAGTTCTTCAATATTTTCTTGTTTAGAGATTGATTCTTCGCCTTTCTGCTCGGAATAATATGTTTTAAGATTAGAGTCTTTGTATATTCTTACTAAAATATCATCTAGAGAGAGATCATTGAGTCCTGACGCTATACTTTCTATAATATTTATATAGTTTGTTAACGAAGATTTTACTCTTAGCGTTACATCTTTATATTCATTTTTGTCAAATAATTTAATCGTTTTCCATAACGAAAGGTTATTTTCTTTTGAAATATTTCGAATTATATCAATAGTTTTTTGACCAATGCCTCTAGGAGGGTTATTAATTGTCCTTTCAAATGCTGCGTCATCGTCCGGATTAACTATTATCCTCAGATACGCAACCATATCTTTAATCTCAGCTCTTTCAAAAAAACGAAAACCTCCATAAATAACATATGGTATACCTCTTCCGTTTAATTCTTCTTCTAGTCTTCGTGATAAAAAGTTGTTTCTATACAAGATAGCAATTTCAGATTTTTTAAAACCATCTTTTTCTAACATTTTAATTTTATCTACGATAAATGCTGATTCCTCATCATTATTATAGGCCTCAAAAATTTTTACTTGATCACCTCTACTAGAGTTTGTCCAAAGTTCTTTTCCTAATCTATTTTTATTATGAGTAATTAAACTATTTGCAACATTTAGTATTTTATCAGTAGATCTATAATTCTGCTCTAATTTAAAAATCTCCACATCAATAAATTGATCTGTATAATTTTTAATATTTTTGCTCAATGCACCTCTCCAGCCGTATATAGATTGATCATCATCACCAACCGCATACATAGAACCAGAATTATTATTTAAGAGCTTTAGTAACTTGAACTGCAATAGATTGGTATCTTGAAATTCGTCAACCATTATGTTTTGAAATCTATTAACGTAATAGGATAAAATATTTTTGTTTTCTGAAAATAGTTCGTAAGTTTTTAAGATTAAATCAGCAAAATCAACAGAATGAGTTTGTTTTAATATAGATTCGTACTCTCTATAAACACTAACATAAACCTCATCATCTTTTTCATTAATCTTGTCACTCCTCATTCCATTGTCTTTTTTTCTATTGATAAAGGATTGGATGGATTTTGGATCATAAAGCTTGTCATCCAGATTGTTGGTTTTGATAATTCTTTTTACCAAGCGAAGCTGGTCTTGTGAGTCTAATATTGTGAACCTTTCAGATAATTCGGCCTCCTTCCAGTGAATTTTTAATATTCTCCGACATATACCATGAAACGTGCCGAACCAGAGGCCTTGTGATGATATATTTAATAATGACTCTAATCTCTCCTTCATCTCTCTTGAGGCTTTATTAGTGAACGTAAGTGCCATAATATCTGATGGCCTAATATTGAAATCTTTTATAAGTTTTGCAACTCTGTAAGTTAGGACTCTAGTTTTTCCGCTACCAGCGCCTGCAAGTACAAGTTTGTTACCAGAATTACAATTTACTGCTACGAGTTGTTGCTTATTTAGTGTTTCATTAAAATCAATTTGATTCATTTAGGCTTTGATAAATAAATTAGAGTAGCTAATGATAACAGAACTTCTACTCTATAAACATCAAGAAAACCAAGCGGGGCAATAGAAGTGATCACAAGAAGAATTATTGAAAAATAATAGTGATTTCTTAACTTATGAGATTGTAATTTATTTTCAATTTTTTTTAATTGATCAAAATTTTTTGTTAAATCAGAAGAGTTTCCACTATAGTGATTAGATAATCTTCTGAAAAATGATGGTATTTCTGGAATTATCTCGAGATAATCATCGAAATTGTTTATGATTTTTTTTGCCACAACATAGGGACCTTTCTGCTCTCTCATCCACTTCTCCAAAATAGGTTTAGATGTTTTCCATAAATCTAATTCTGGATTGAATTCTCTTCCAAGCCCTTCTGTGTACAAAAGAGTTTTCTGCATAAGAATTAATTGCGGCTGAACTTCCAATTTAAATCTTCTAGCTGTGTCGAAGAGTCCTACAATAATATCACTTAGTGAGACATCTTTGATAGGTTTATCTAACATACACTCACAATTTTCTCTAATAGCACTCTCTAAAGAGGGTATATTTGTATCTTTTGGCACCCACTCACATTCCACATGTAACCTTGCAACGCTTGCATAATCCCTATTAAAAAATGCTATAAAATTTTCTGCAAGATATTTCTTATCAAATTCACTTAGTGACCCCATTATTCCGAAATCGACTAAAACAAATCTAAATTTATCATTATTCTTTTGTATGAAAATATTACCTGGGTGCATATCAGCATGAAAAAAATTATGTTCAAAAACTTGAACAAAGAATAATTCAACTGATTTTTCTGCTATTTGCTCAAATGATATTCCATCTTCTAGAAGCTTCTCCTTGTCATTTATTGGAGTGCCATATATACGCTCCATAACCATGACTTTGTTAGTTAAATAGGCACAATGGATGAATGGTATATATATATAATCTGAGTTAGCAAAATTTTTTCGAATTTGTTTTGCGTTTGCTGCTTCTTTAATAAGATTAAGCTCATCATAAATCACCATTTCGTAATCATTTACTAAGTCAACAAAATGCATTCTTCGAAAATCGCTAGATAAACCCTCTAAATAAGTAGCAATCTTTTTCATAAGTGATATGTCTTGAATAATTTTAGATTTAATGTCAGGTCTTACTACTTTTACTATTACATCTTCACCAGTTTTTAGTTTTGCTGGATGTACTTGTGCAATAGACGCAGATGCCATAGGTTCGGTTTCAAATGACGAAAATATATTAGAAGTTTTCTCACCTAATTCATCTTCAATAATTTTTTTAGCTGTAGCGCCGTCAAAAGGCATCACGCGGTCCTGGAGTTTAGCTAATTCTCTTGCAATATCGTCATTTAGCAAATCTTTTCTAGTTGAAATCATCTGGCCAAGTTTTACGAAAATAGGTCCCAGATCTTCACAAATAAGTTTTATGTTTTCTGCTAGATTTACAGGTTTTCTATAGGTAAAAATATTCCATGGAAGTAGAAAAAAAAGATATTTTTTATTTCCTATAATATTTGATTTAATTAAAGATTTATCGATATCATACTTGAAAAAAAGATAAATAATTTTTAAAACTCTGAGTATATTCTTCATTTAATTTGATTAAGCAGTTTATCGGTTCTGGTTTTAACATCATCAACAGCATCAATATATTTGTTTATATCATCTTTTGATGGAACCAGATTAATATCAAATCTCAGGAAATCGGAAAAAGCAGAGTTTTGTTCTTCATTAGATTTTTCTATTTTATCTTTAATAGGATCCAAAATTGAAAAGACTGTTGATGCAGCTTTTTGCCCAATTATCTCTGTAGTGATGCCCCTGAGTATATCGGATTCTTGTAATAAACTATTCAATGAATTCGCAGTCTCAACGTCACCGCTAATATTTATTTTTGATGCAAATAAATCGCTTTTACCAGACATGGCATAGAACAATAAAGATGATGTTGTTCCTGATATAGTAACATCCTCCTCATTTTGATTAATACAGATTTCTATATTTTCATTTTCAAATTTAATAAAAAATTCTTTATCAATATCAACAATTGACAATTTGACGATTTTTTTAGAAAGTTTATCCTTAAAATAATCACTGTATATGTTTTTACATGCAGTACTCTCAAGTAACTTATTAATATTTTTAATTAAGTTGTTAGTCATGCTTTATAGCCAATATGAATACTTGCAACATCTTCAAGTAAATTTATTATTTTAGTCTTTATAAATCCCGCCTCGCTTAACATATCATTAATTTCATCCGGTGAAAAATATGTTTGAATCGACTCACCTAAATATCTATAGCTATCCTCATCGTTAGCAATGAGTTTTCCTAATTTTGGAATTATATCTAATGTGTACGTTTTAAATAATTTCGAGGAAATATTATTTCTTGGTATCTTAAAATCAAGTATCATCAATTTTCCGCCTGGTGTAAGAGTGTTATATATATTACCTAGGGCTTTTTTATGATTTGTAAAATTTCTAAATCCAAATGCAATAGTAATTAAATCATATTTTTTATTTTTTGGATTATATTCTTCAATTCCTTTGATATGAAAGTTGGTTTTAGTATATCCTTTATTTATGAGTTTTTGTTTACAAATCTCTATCATCTCTTCATTTGGATCTAAACACGTCAGTTCAATTAAAGGATTATGTTGAATAATCTTACAGCAAATATCTCCTGTGCCACAGGCGACATCTAAAACATTTTTAACAGCTGCAACATCACACATCCTTATAAATTGGGTCTTCCAAATCCTATGAAGTCCAAAAGACATCAAATCATTCATAATGTCATATTTATTGGATACTGAAGTAAATATGTTATTTACCATTGTAGGCTTATCTGAAGAGTTAATATCTTTGTAACCAAATTTTGTCTTTGACATATCTAACTTCTCTTCCTTTCAGCTCTATAAACATTTTCAATTTTTTTTAGCCTATCGAGTAATTTTTTTATTTGATTAATATTCTTTACTGAAATTACAAATACCATCATGTTATGCCCAGTCTCATGACTATCAGTGTAGTTAACACTCTCGATATTATGTTCACTTTGCGCAATGACAGAAGATACTTGAGCAAGAACACCTCTTTGATTCTCTACTTCGATAATAATCGAAGCATTGAAATTATTATCAACATTTTTACTCCACCTTAAATCAATACTCTCAGAATTTAGTTTAATACGATTTATGCTTTTACAATTACTTCTATGTACTACTATTCCTTTGCCTTGGCTTGTATGCCCAACAATCAAATCACCCGGAACAGGATGGCAACATTTTGCGTAAGACATGACTAATCCCTCAGAACCTTCAATATCATATCGTGATGTGTAGTCTATTTTTTTAAATGATGGAGCCATTCTTAATGCTATAAGCTTTGGTATCTTATTTCCAAGCCCAATACTTCTATATAAATCCTCTATAGTTTTATATTTATACTCCGATAAAATAAATCCAAGTGTTTTTTTTGGAACATCATCAAGCGAGACATTTAACTCGTCTAAGCTAGATTTAAGTAATTTTTTTCCAAGTTTAATTGCATCCGATGAGTGTATTGATCTTAAATAGTTTCTAATAGAAGTTCTAGCTTTTACGGAAATAACAAAGTTTAGCCATGATGGATCTGGTTTAGCTTTTGCTGAATTTTTTATAACTATTCTCTGACCGTTTTTTAAAATAGTATTTGGAGGCCTAATTTCTCCATCAACCATTCCAGTTAAGTATTTATTTCCAATATCTGTGTGAATAGAATATGCGAAATCAATTAAGGTAGATTTTTTTGGAAGTTCAATAATTTCACCTTTTGATGAGAATACATATACCTTTCCTGGATTTAAATCTTGTTTGATACTTCCGAGAAATTCGGTAGGATTTCCTGATTGTTTTTGTATATCAAGAAGATTATTAAGCCACTGCTGTTCTCTTGATAACTTATTTATTGAAGATTTTGTTTTATAAAACCAGTGAGCAGCGATTCCAGCTTCTGCAAGTTGATGCATATCTTCAGTTCTGATTTGAAACTCCATTGGCAAATTATGTGGTCCAAGTACTGATGTGTGAAGTGATTGATAACCATTAGATTTTGGTATTGCAATATAATCTTTGAATCTCCCTGGTATAGGTTTATATAAATTGTGGATACAACCCAAAGCTCTATAACAAAAATCAACAGATTCAGTAATTATTCTTACTCCAAAAATGTCATGTATTTGAGAAAACTTTAACTCCTTCGATTTCATTTTTTTGTAAATTCCATATGCATGTTTCTCTCTTGCCTTAGTTTGGTTTTTTATAGATTCTGATTCTAGTTTTTTAATTACTTCAGCTTGAATTTTATTCATCAAGAGTTTTCTATTTCCTCTAGCTTTATCAATTTGTTCGGATAATATACTCTGTCTCATTGGATAGTAAGTTTTGAAAGATAAATTTTCTAATTCTTTTGAGAGATTGTGTATCCCCAAGCGAAGTGCAAGAGGAGCATAAATCTCTAGTGTTTCTTTCGCGATACGTTTAGCTTTATATTTATCAAGGACATTTATTGTAGACAAATTATGCCTTCTATCTGCAAGTTTAATAAGTAAAACTCTAATATCGTTACTCATAGCAAGTATCATTTTTTGTAAATTTGCTGCATCTGCCTCTTCTTTTGATTCGAAGTTAATTTTATCCAGTTTACTGACACCATCCACGAGTTCAGCGACTGTTTTTCCAAAGTCTTTCGACAAATCTTCTAAACTTGTTTCCGTATCTTCTATCACATCATGAAGAATTGCTGCCATAATAGTTTCATGATCTAGGCCGTATTCTGCTAGATAGATTGCGGCGTCCAAAGGGTGCGTTATATAGTTCTCCCCGGATTTTCTTTTTTGCCCAGAGTGAGCTTTTTTTGCAACTCTAAAAGCCTTTTCGATTTTTTTTATTTGATATGAATTTAGATACTTTTGTAGTTTCTTTTTAAAATCTAAAAATACTAAGTCTTCATTGTTTTTTATTTTACTAGGAATAGCCATATACCTAGAATAAGATTTTTAAACGGGTTTGTCTTCAGTATTTTCTGATGAATTAGCTGAATTTTCTGACTCAACTGCTATATCGGCCTCAGTTTGTTTTACATCTGAGATTTCTTGTTGATTAACTTGTTGAGATTCTACAGTAATGTCAGCAATCGCTTCTTCTTCTGCAATAGCATCAGATAATTGATCTTCAATTTGCTGTTTTCTTCTGGTTTCAAAATAAGACATATCAATTAATCCCTCAGCAATTTCCTTGAGAGCAATCACACTTGGCTTACCAGGATATTCAATTTTTGGCTCTGAACCATCTAATATATCTTTTGCTCTCTGACTTGCTAAAGATACGATATCATAAGCATTATCAATTCTTTTTAAGCAATCTTCTATAGTTACCCTGGCCATGAGGCTTGAGTATATCAGAATATGATTGCCTATCAAGAATCAAAACTTATATTTAGCGAACTGATGGAACGATTAGACTGAAGCTTGGTATGCAAAATAATAGCTTTAAGAGAGCTTGCTGCCACATTAAATTGATCATTTACTATTATGTAGTCAGAAAATTTACTATATGAAAGTTCCCTTGAGGCTTGTGAAACTCTATTCGCGATGACTTTATCACTATCCATTGCTCTAGACTCTAGTCTTGTCTTTAATTCTAAAATACTGGGTGGAAGTATGTATATAGATATAGCAGATGGAATAGTATTTTTAATAGCTAGCATTCCTTTATAATCAATTTCCAAAATGGCGTCTTTCCCGGCATCCATAATTTTTTTTATAGAGAATCTGCTTGTTCCATACAAATTTCCATAGACATTTTGATATTCGATGAATTCTTTATTTTTAATTTTTGTCAAAAAATCTTGTTTATCAGTGAAGATATAATCCTCACCGTCAGACTCACTTGCTCTAATTTCTCTTGTTGTGTGAGAAATCGTTTGTTCTAAAAATGAGTAAGAATTACAGAGTTCTCTTACTAACGTTGTCTTTCCACAGCCTGATGGGGCACTTATTATAAAAATATTCGACATATATTCTATTAATTTTGAAAATCATAGTTTATCATATATTTTCACAGGAGATACGTATATGGGAGATCCATGGAAATCAATTACACCTAAGGGTGTACAGGCATTTGTAAACGCATCAATTGCCACGCTAATAGTCTGGTTAACAGTCGAAAACCATCTGGGGTTTGCAGTGTCCTCTCTTGGGGATTTACTCTCATCACAAACTGCAGCTATTGTTAGCTATTATGTAATCGCATTAGCTGCTATGTATAAACTTCTTTATAGAAGAGGTTCATATGATGTCAATGAAAAACGTGCAACTAAGTATGCAATCATTACCCTTATTCTTATATGGTTAGTATGGGAGGGGTATTTTGAATTTTTAGTTACAGCTCTTGGAGTAATTGGTATATTTCCTGCTCTTGCAAAATCACTGATTACTGGATCAGTTATTTTTGTGATATTTATAACAGTATATTATGGCTTGCATGGGAAATATTTCACAACTTTGATGCTTGAACATATGCCTTGGGTTATTTCGCCTGATAAGTTCTTACCATTTTTCTGGTTATGGATAAATGCGATTACTATTGGTGTGCTAAATGTGTTTGATGTTAATGCTTTTTGGTATTTTGTTGATTTATTTTTTATATTCCTTCTTCCTTCATTATTCATTGGCACAAAAGTTCAAGAAAAGCATGGTTTAAGAATTAAGAATCAAGACGACTATTTCGATGACTAATTTTAGTTTCTATATTTTTCTGGAATGATTTCAATACCTAGTTTCTGACCTACCTTAACCATGAAAGCAATTGCAAGCAAGCCCCCTGGTAATGCAAAAACACCTGCTATACCCAGTCCTTTCAATAAATCTGAGAATTGCTTATTTGCTTGATTGAGTTCCTCTTTTGTTATTTCCTCGTTATTCAAAACATATTTTTGATATATCTTTAGCATTTCATTAGATTCTTTAGTTTCATCAGCAAGTATAGTTTGTAACTTTGCTAATGAAACTTTGATATTCTTGTTACCATCAATCAAGGTTGAGTAAATTTTATCGAAAATATTGTTATCCATGCATGGTCAAATGTTAATAAATATTAATTAATATATAATGTAGTATGTATAATAAATTATATCTAGTAATAATAACTATCCTTATATTTTCTGATTTAGTCTGGTCTAATGATGACATCGGTTATAAATTCTACGAAAAAGGGCAATACGATAAAGCCTTCAAGATATGGAATGAAGAGATAGTACAAGGTAATAAAGAGGCTTTGTATAATATTGGTCTTTTATATTACTTTGGTAAGGGTGTTGATAAGAACCTTTCTCTAGCATTTAATTATTGTAAAAAAGCTGCATTTAAAGGTTTAGCTAGAGCTCAAAATAATCTTGCATTCATGTATATGGAGGGCATGGGTACAAAGAAAAGTTATATATCTGCATATGCATGGTCAGTTATTGCAATAAAAAACGGTTATAATGCTCAAGGTATTAAAGATGATGCTAAGATAAATATGACGCCAGCTATGTTAATTGATGCTAAGAAATTAATCGTTAAAATTAATAAGGAAATAGAATATGAATGATTTAATAGAAATAAACGTAGAAACAACGTATTTAAGTAATGAGTCTAGCCCAGACCAAAATAAGTATTATTTTTTATATACTGTACTGATTAAAAATAAAAGCAAAAAAAAAGCAAAACTGTTATCTAGACATTGGATAATCAAGGATGATAATGGAAAAATTCAAGACGTAAAAGGTGAGGGTGTTATTGGTGAGCAACCTGATATTATGCCGGGAGAAGAATTTCAATATACAAGCGGAACAATGATAGAGACATCACTTGGGACGATGAAAGGAAGTTATCATATGATTGATGATGAAGATAACTATTTTGATGCAATCATTCCTGAATTCATATTATCCACTCCAAGAATTATTCACTGAGCTTTATATGTTAAATACGAGTATGAAAATTTATTATCATTATCGTATTTTTTTTCTTCATTAACCAACTTCCAGTCAGATTTATCAAATTTTGGAAAATATGCGTCACCTTCAAACTCCCTATCAATCATTGTTAACAAAAGGTACTGACTTCGTGACAATGCGGCCTCGTATATTTTTGAGCCTCCTATTATAAAAATATCTTTATCTGTATCACATGCGTTAATTGCACTATCAAAACTCGAGACGACTTCAGCATTATCAATTTTCAAAGATTGATTATTTGAAATAATAATATTCTTGCGTGAATCTAATATATTACCAATTGAATCAAATGTTTTTCTACCCATTACTACATTATGATTTATAGTTATTTCTCGAAATCTTTTTAATTCTCCTTTTATAAACCAAGGAATTTTACCTCTATCTCCTATTATATAGTTTGAGCTTAAAGCTGCTATGATTTTGATCTTCATTTGTTATACAGATACAGGTGCTTTTATATGATTGTATGGATTATAATCAACTAATTGAATATCTTCATATCGGTAAGAAAATAAATCATTCCTTTTATTAATTATCTCTAACTTTGGTAGAGTCTTTGGATGTCTCGTAAGTTGTAACTTTGCCTGTTCAATATGATTATTGTATAAATGCGCATCACCTATAGTATGAATAAAGCTTCCTAATTCTAAATTTAATGTTTTGGCTATTAACGCAGTTAATAATGCATATGATGCAATATTAAATGGAATACCTAAAAATACGTCAGCACTTCTCTGATATAACTGGCAGGATAATTTGTTATTGATAATATAAAACTGAAATAGAATATGACAAGGAGGAAGCCTCATATTATCAAGGTCACCAACATTCCAAGCGGATACAATATGCCTTCTGGATTCTGGATTGTGTTTTAGTGAATTCATCAAATTTGTAATTTGATCGATACTATTGCCATTTGAATCTGTCCAAGACCTCCATTGAACACCATAGATTCTGCCAAGATTACCATCTTCATCAGCCCATTCATCCCATATGCTGACGCCATTATCTTTTAGATATTTAATATTAGAGTCCCCGTTGAGAAACCATATAAGTTCATGCACTACAGATGCAAAATGTATCTTTTTTGTTGTTATAAGCGGAAAACCCTTATTAAGATCAAATCTCATCTGGTATCCAAAATATGATAAAGTCCCGGTCCCAGTTCTGTCATCTTTACTATACCCGTCAGATAAAACTTTTCTTAATAGATCTTGATACTCTTTCATAATAGTTTTTTATATATTAATATTAGTCCAAATCCAATCATTGGAATTGTAAGAAGTTGTCCCATTGTAACCCAATCATAATAAATATATCCAATATGCGCATCTGGCAATCTTACAAACTCTACTATAAATCTAAAAATGCCATAAAATAGTAAAAAGCAGCCGCTAATTATCCCTGGTTTTACATTTTTATTACTGACAAATATCAAAATTGCAAAAAGAACAAGTCCCTCTAAAATAGCCTCATAAATCATCGACGGATGTCTTGGGTAATTATCGACCGCCGTGAAGACGACGCCCCATGAGCCTGATGTTTCAATACCATAAAGTTCAGAATTAATAAAATTCCCAATTCTACCAAAGAATAGACCGATTGGTGCGTATAAGGAAATAATATCTGAAATATCAAGAAAACTGACTTTGTTTTTATTAGCAATATACATGCAACAAACAACCGCTCCAATTAGCCCCCCATGAAATGACATCCCACCTTCCCATAAAAAAAATATGCTCAAAGGATTTAATATGTAATAAGAAATATCATAAAAAATTACATATCCTAATCTTCCTCCTAAGACTGCAGCAATAAGGATTAATAAAGTAAACTTTTCAGCTTGTATTTCATTTAATATAATTTTTTTGTTTTTTGAGGCGGTAATGATTAAATAGTCTATAATAATAAACGATAAGGCATACATAAAACCATACCAATAAAGCTTTATCGAAAAAATCTCTAATAAGACAGGGTTTATGTTATGGATATAAATCATCGATGATTTATGATTATAACAGTAACAATATATTTATATGACAGAAATAAATAAACTTATAAAAGAAAAAAGCTTATATCTGCAACAACATGCAAATAATCCTGTTTTTTGGTACCCATGGTGTGAAGAGGCTTTTGAAATCGCCAAACAACAAAGTAAACCTATAATGCTCTCAGTAGGATACTCCGCTTGCCACTGGTGTCACGTAATGGCACATGAATCATTTGAGGATCAAAAAACCGCTGATATTCTTAATAATAATTTTATAAACATAAAAGTTGATAGAGAAGAAAGACCAGATATAGATAAAATCTATCAGATGTCACAGTCCATAATTACTGGGAAAAATGGAGGATGGCCATTAACAATCTTCATGGACAGTGATAAGTTTCCTTTCTTTGGTGGTACATATTTCCCAAAAGATAACAAATATGGATTGCCGTCTTTCAAAGATATCTTAAAAAGAGTAATTCATTTTTATAAAAATAATCAAGAAGATATTAAATCTCAGAATATAAATGTTCTTGATGTTTTTAATAAGATTCAAGACAGAGTATCAGTTGAAAGAAAAATAGATGATAAGATTATTGATGAACTCAAAACTCAACTTGATTCGAGTTTTGATACTATAAATGGTGGCTTTGGCTCATCTCCAAAATTTCCTCATTTCCCATCATTATCCTTTTGTATAAATAATATACAATCGGACTTAGATAGAAAAAAAATTATTCATACCATTGATAGGATGTGTGTTAGTGGAATTAGTGATCAGATAAATGGAGGGTTTTTCAGGTACTCAGTAGATGATTTATGGATGATTCCACACTTTGAAAAAATGTTATATGACAATGGCCCAATGATGAGTATATTATGTGATTGTTTTGTTCATTTTAATGATAAATATTATCTTAAAAAAGCCGAGGAAATATCTGATTGGGCTAGAGAATTTATGACCTCTGATTCAGGTGTCTTCTATTCAACTATCGATGCTGATTCTGATGGTGAAGAGGGAAAGTACTACGTTTTTACAACAAAAGAGCTTGAAGACAATTTTAATGAATCAGAGTTAGTCTTACTAAATAATTATATGTTAGACCTAAATAAACCTAATTTTGAAGGTAATCATCATCTTCATGTTCATAAGAAAAAAGAAATAAATTTTAAGGAAGATATAAAAATGTTTGATGGAATTCTAAATAAACTATCAAATATAAGGAGTAAAAAAAATATACCAGGCATTGATAAAAAAATACTTTTATCTTGGAATTGTCTGTTTATTAAAGGCATGATTAAACTTTATAAAGTTACTCAAAAACGGAAATATCTAAATACAATCGATACTGCGATAAATTTTATTTGCCAAAATATGGTGGAAGAGGATTTTGTATACTCATGTTTTAATGAGGAACCATGTTTCCCAGGATATCTCGATGATTACGCACTATTAGCATCAGCTCTAATGGATTATTTAACAATAAACTGGAATACAAAGTATTACGAGGTTTGTAAAAAATTATGTTTTCACTTAATTAATGATTTTGAAGACAAAGATAAAGGCGGATATTTCTTTACATCTAATAATCATGAGAAATTATTTTACAGACCTAAATCAATTTCTGATGATTCAATTCCATCTGGTTTAGTTTTAGCGACAGATGTATTGCTTCAAATGGGTTACTTATCAGGTGAGAAAATATTTATAGATTCCGCATATAATTCGATTAGTTATATAAATAAGTCTTTTGGAGATAATATGACATCTAGTGTCAGTGCAATCAATATGCTTAGGGATGACACGTTGGAACGAGAAATCATAATAATTAGGACTGAAAAAAAATTTTGGAAAGAAATAAGCAAAAAAAAATCATGCTATAAAAAATACATAGTATTCAT
>CEQY01195264.1_pt1 | contig 17960 bp, 15 predicted proteins | sample 361391 | NCBI WGS metagenome assembly CEQY01 (sample SAMEA2621075, study PRJEB7988) | marine metagenome | isolation source: saline water (ENVO:00002010), including | reverse complement strand
CGATAATATCTTCTGGCCCATCTAGGACTTTAACCCCCCTCTCGGATATCAAAGTATAGTTAGGACTAAGAGAAGTGGAGACTCCCATCGTTTTTTCCACTTCTTCTAAGGTTGGTTTTTGACCACGTTTAAAGACAAGTTCAATCATTATTTCGTTATCAACAGAGGAGTCTATATAGTCTTTTATAAAATCATTATCTATGTGCTTATTTAAATGTTTATAAATCTTTTTAGCGTCATATCCTCTTGGTAATTCAACGATATAAATTTTCTCATCTATTTCTTTAAAGCCCATTCGAAAATGAACTTTACCTGACTTCTCGAACTGTGGTTTTTCAGAGTAGTTTCGAACCCAAGGCTTAATTTTTTTAGCTTTCCCAGTTTCAATACATTGAATCATTGAAGAGACTATATCTTTATGACTAAAACTTGGAATGACTGAGGAAAAACCAGTCCCTATCCCCTCGGCACCGTTTAATAACATAATAGGTAATTTCGGTAGAAGACCCAATGGCTCCATAACCTTCTCATCATAGTTTGGAACCATTTCTACTTGATTCATATCATCAAAGAGTAAAAGCTTAGCAACCTCTCCCAGTTTACACTCAATATACCTACCAGCAGCTGCTTGAGTTTCCATTCTCTCTCCAAAATATCCTTTCTTATCAATCAAAGGGTAATTATTAGAGAAGGTGAAATCTTGTGCAAGATTTACAATAGAACTTTCAATCGATGCCGGACCATGGGGATGTAAAGTGAGCACCAGACCTGTCAGACCTGTGACTTTCATAAGCCCTTTGTTTTGATTTCTCCAGAGAGTAAATAAAATCCTTCTTTGAGATGGCTTAAGTCCATCTTGCAGATAAGGAATGGCCCGATCCATTAGAGTATAAATTTGGTAATTGCGATACTCATCTTTAACTATTTCTGTGAGGGATATTTCTTCAAGATCGTGTAGGTATAAATCTTCCATATTTTATCTCTTATTTCTTTTTCGCTGCTTTTGACGTCTTCTTTTTTGAAGGCTTTTTCGCCACTTTTTTAGTCACTTTCTTTTTAGTTACTTTCTTTTTAGCTGCCTTCTTTTTTGCAATTTTCTTCTTAGCAACTTTTTTCGAAGCAACCTTCTTTTTACTGCCTTTAAGCTTATCCCCAGTATAATCCTCGTGATCGATCAAAAGATCCTTCCTGAGCTGAGTATCCTTTCCAAAGCAGGTATGCATTGTAAGCTTAGCGTCTTTTTCATCTTCAATAACAATTTTTGTATAGGAGTCTCTCCCCAAAACATATTTAAAAGCTTCGGGACTCATCTCCCCTAGACCTTTGTTTCGCTGGATTTCCTTTATTTTAACTCCCGGCTTTTTCTTAATTTGCTCCAACTCACTTTCACTCTCCGCATAAATAGGGTCCTTATCTGTGATCACCTCAAACAAGGGAGCTTTAGCAATTTGAATGGCTCCATAATCAAATAATTCAGGCCAAAAGGTATAAAAGAAATTAGTTAGCAAAGTATTTATATGACCACCATCTACATCTGAATCAGCTAAAAATACGACTCTGGGATAGCGAAGATCACTTGGGTCTTCCACTTTTTGGCCTATAACCAGACCAACTGAGGCCATAATATCTGAGAATTCCTGATTGTTGAGAACATCTTTTATAGAAGCCTGAGTTACATTCATAGGCTTACCACGCAGAGCGATCCCACCTTGAAATAGTTTATCCCTTGCTGAGCGAAGGCCCCCAATTGCAGAATCCCCTTCGCAAATGAATAGAGTACAATTCTCACGGTTTCTTCTCTCGTTAGCATCTAGAAGCTTTTCTACTCTCTGCTTTTTTTGTTTTCGCCCTTTTTTACTAGCATCTTTGAGAGCTGCAAATTTTTGCCGACTTTTCGCTCGGTCAATAATGAGCTCTAAATAATCCTTATTATTACGCATAAACTTAGTCATATACTTCGTCATATGCTTTTCAATAGCTTTTTCAAGGTGATTATCTCGAACTAATTTTCTTTTTGTCTGAGATTCAAATCTAGGGTTAGGCATGATGATCCCAATGACAAAGGTCATACCACCTAAAATATCATTATCAGTCAGGGTCACTTTCGCTTTTTTGGCTTCACGCTCTAATTTATCTTTAAGAATATTGATAAAATACCGCTTAACTCTGTCGTGGTGATATCCTCCATCATAAGTAGGTGTCGAGTTCACAAAAGAAATAAATTTCTCTCTTTCTTCAGAGGTTTTATCCAGAACCACCGCCACACTCATATCAATCAGAGCTTTATATTTTTTCTTTTTAATATTAACGCCCTCATAGACGAATTTATCCTCCACCAGAAGCTGCGCATTTTTCTCATCTATTCTTTGCGCTAATTCAAAGAGTCCTTTTTTATAGTGAAAGGTCTCTCCGTTAAAAACGAATTTTAGACCCGGATTATTGTAAGCAAGATCAATGATTCTCTTTCGAAGCAACTCTGAATCGATCTTATTATTTTTATAAACTTCTTTTGCCAAAACCACTTCTATCTTAACTCCAGAGTTACCTTTAAAAGGTTTCGGTCGAGATTTTGACGTCTTCAAGGCCCCATCTGTAAATTTAAAAGTTTGTTCTTTTTTAGAGTTGTAATGCTTTACTGTAACATTGAATTCATCACTGGTAAGACAAGTCGCAGCTGCTCCTAACCCATTTTGACCTAGAGTTCTATGTAAATAACCTTTGGAGTCAACTTCTTGATCTTTGAATTTCGAGCCCGTCCTAAACTCTGTATAGACCATTGGTACTTTATTTAATGGAAATCCGATCCCATTATCTGAAATCGTCACTCGGGTTCCATCTTCAGACAAAGTGGTTTTCACCTCTGTAACATGTCCTCGGTAGAACTCATCGATACAATTATCTAATATTTCTTCAATCGCTTTTGATTTAGCTTGGTGAAATTTTACTGTTTTAAATTCTAGAGAATCTTTTGTATAAACATAGGTGTCTAGCTCTTCAATATCATTGGAGCCGAAAACCAAAGTGACTCGGTTTCGACAGTGCCAGCGTTGATCCTTAGCTTCAATCTCAGCCTCTTTTACCTTAGCGCCTGTTCTTTTCGCCATTTGAGTAAATCCTTAGCTTTAATGTTTTCAGTAATTTAGGTTAATTTGCGTGAAGCATTGTGAAAAGTCTTATTGCGTTATTCTCTAAATCGAGGATACTAAAAGCATGCGCTTGATTGGTTTTCTACTGGTTTTATCATTCTATTCGGCTTCTTTATACGCCATACCGAAGGATTTAAAACAATACCTAAAGAGTCGCTGGAAACTCTCCTACACTGAGGAAAAATATCTCGACCAAGGGAAAATCCTTACTGATGCCAACGTCACAGATCAACAAGGACTTCAAAGCTTTGATATGCAAGCTACAGCTTGGCATCAAAAGAAATGCCGCAAAGTGATTCGCAAGCTCTCGCAGTTTGAACTCTATCCCGAGTGGATTTCTTTTATAAAAAAACTTCGCTACAACGACCAAACCAAACTAATGACTATGCACGCTGATCACCCTCTTCTTCCTTTTCCCATGATTGTAAATATTGTGGTGGAAAGACCTAAAAAACCAGGACATTATAAGTTTCGTTTTCCCACTGGTATTTTTAAAGGCCTAACAGGTTATTTTGATATCGCTCAATACAATAATAGATGCCATCTCTACGTTGAATCACATTGGACAGGTAAAAAATCTAAAATTCCCAATCTCGTTATAGAACTCTTCTCTGAAACTCTAGCCCGAATAGGAGGGGAGATTTTAATGCGACAATCTCGCTAGTTTGGGCCAGGCCCTGAGCACTGTCTAAAAATCGCACTTAACATGAAACGAGAAGTTGAGATCTCTACATCCCTTCTTACTCCACAGTACTCATTCGCTTCAGGAATAAAATCGCTACATTGAATATAAAGGTTTCCCATAGGCCTTCCGTCATCAGTCATCTCAAGAACTTCTAAAATGACGTCATTTCGATCCCCAATTTCATAGCTATATGATTGACCATTTTCTCTGAAACTTAAAATAGAGCTTGGAGAGTAAGCGCAATAGGACCCGGCAAACGGAGTATTAGGCTTTTCAAGACCGTCGTAAACAGGCTTAAGAATATTCATACACACAAGATTTAGCTCATTCATAACTTCAAAATTTTCAAAACGTATATTTGCCAACTCTGCAGCCGTGCTTTCTTCTTCCTCACTAATTCGCTCTAGCATTACTGTATTTAGAGCTTCCACTATCGAGTCAACATCATTTATAAAATCAGTAAGATCTTTGAGATAGTTTGCACAGCCGTTTAAGCCACGACATGATGAACTGAGGAGAGAAACTGTATCCAATTCTTCACTAAAACCCTGAATGGCAAATTGCGCCCACGGATCTTCCATTGTAAGCGTTGATAAAAAACCAACAGTGGTTACACCCGCAGTATTGGAAGCAATACGAATATTCTCTCCAGATTCACTTCTACAATAAGCTCCACCACCTGAGTCACCGGCACCAATAGTATTATCAGGTCCGATTCTTATTTCATCTGTTCTAGGCTCACCAAATATCAATTCTGGAAAAACCAAATCTTCGGCATCCACTTCCTCTAACCTGACACCTAGATGGGCCATACCTTGAACTTCTTGGCAAACATCTTGATGTTCTAAACAATTTTCCAATCTGGTTTGTCCATACCCTGTTACGATACAATCTCTGCGCTCAAGTAAGCTTTCAACTTGTGATTGATTTTCTGGGATTGAAATTGGGCTGGTCTCTGTAAAATCAGCTTCTACAATAAGAACAGCATGGTCATTTTCCATTGTTATGGGGTCATAGGCTGGATGAATAGAAATATCTTCTACCCGCTTACCCTTTTCTTGAGGGCAAAATACCTCCAGCTTAAACTCATCATGGGTCATGGTACTCATTCCTAGTCCCAAACAATGCGCAGCAGTTAAGACCTGCCTTTCTCCGACAATTGTCCCAGAACACTTAGATAAAGGCTGATCTCCAACCGAGGCAAGCACAAGGCAACTTTGACTAGGCAGACTCTCCACCGAGATAAAATCTCCCTCAATGCCATAAGCAGAGCCTATAAACCCTATAGCCAACAGATTTAATAAGTTTTTCACAACTTCTTATCGACTCCCAGCTTAGGAACTTTACGCAACATTTCTTTTATTTCCTCCAAAACCCTGTATATTCTGCCAATGGAAGTAAAACAAATCGATCCCAAGGATACCTACCCCATCCGCCATGCGGTGCTGCGTCAAGGACTTCCCATTGAAACCTGCCATTTTGAAGGTGATTCTGATGAGCTCACATTCCACCTTGGCGCTTTTATAAATGACAAATTGGCTTCAGTAGCTTCATTTTATTTTAAAAACCATCCTAATTTTATGGAGCAATACCAATTTCAACTCAGAGGAATGGCCACACTTGAAGAGTTTCAAAAACAAGGCTTAAGTGCAGCTCTTCTTCAAACGGCTTTTCCTATCATTAAGCGAAACCACGTGAACCTCCTCTGGTGTAATGCCAAAGAAGCTGCTGTGGGATTCTATGAAAAAATGGGCTTTGAGAAAAATTCAGATACCTTCGAGATTGAAGGTGTGGGTCCACATATTCTCATGCATAAAACAATTCAATAAACAATTTCAGAAATTCTTCTATCCGGATGCAAACAGAATCGATTTTCAGTGGCGGCATTTACTAGGCTTGCCTGATGTGCCACGCAATCATCTTCGCTAACAAACGTTCTTACTGGAGCGCAGGGAAGCTTGACCTTCCTCTCTTTGATCGCCTCATTACGAGTCTCTTTGCAAGAGTTAAACTCTGCCTTTCCACTACAAACCCAATGCCCGTCGATACAATTATAGATTAAATAGGCACCTCTTTGATAAAGAACAGATAAGTAGGGATCGCTTAGTAAGATATCTTCGTTCTTATCGGAGCTATTTGAAGGCGTCTGCGCCATTGAACTATTCATTTGCATAAAAATCAAAAGAGTAAAAATTGATGATAAAAGCCTCATAATAATGTAATATCGACATATTAAGCCAAGGACTTGAATATGCAGTTTAATTTTCACAACACTCTTTATGCCTCACTCGCTGAAGCCATATTAGGCAAAATTCAAAATCAATTTGGAGTTAAACTAGAACTGGGAGATGTCTATAACTTATTGGTCCTTCCCCCTAACCCAAAGCAAGGTGATCTGGCCTTTGGTTGTTTTAAACTAGCTAAAGACTTAAAGAAATCTCCTGCGCAAATTGCCACTGAATTGGCCCAAGATTTTTCTCACTTTTTAATTAAGTCTTCCCAGGCAGCAGGACCCTATTTAAATTTTTTCTGGGAACCTTCTAAAGTTAATGAACTCATTATAAATGAATTTTTAAGCGAAGAAGTTTTTAAAAAGACCCTCGTCTCTCACGCACCTAAAACTATTATTGAATACTCACAACCAAATACCCATAAGGAACTACACGTAGGGCATATGCGAAACCTTTGCTATGGGAATGCGTTAGTTCGAATCTATCGTTACGCCGGTGTGGATACTATGTCCACAACTTTTCCGGGGGATATGGGAACCCATGTAGCAAAATGTCTTTGGTATTATAAAAAACATAATACTGAAAAGCCCCCAAAAGAGCGTAAGGGTGCTTGGCTTGGAACACTTTATACCGCCGCCAATAATCTTTTAGAAGAGCAAAGAGGTAGTGATAAAGAAGAAAAAAACAGAGCAGAATTAACCGAAATTTTGCATCAACTTTTAAGTGAAAAAGGTGAATACTTTGATCTTTGGAAAGAGACTCGCACTTGGTCAGTGGAGCTTATGGAGTCTGTATATGATTGGGCCGGTGTAAAATTTGATAAATGGTATTGGGAAAGTGATGTGGATGCTGCCTCGGTTGATCTAGTCAAAAAATACTATGATAAAGGTGTTTTTATAAAAGATGACGGTGCTATCGGAATTGATTTAACTGATGAGAAGCTTGGTTTTTGTCTTCTGTTAAAAAGTGATGGGACCGGCCTATATGCCACTAAAGATGTTGAGCTTGCCAGACGTAAATTTGAAGACTTCAAGGCACAGAGAAGTCTTTATGTGGTAGATAATCGCCAAAGTTTACATTTTAAACAAGTTTTTAAAACATTAGAAAAAATTGGCTTCGAACAGGCAAAAGACTGCCATCACCTTCAGTACGAGATGGTTGAGCTTACAGATGGCGCCATGAGTTCAAGAAAAGGAAATATCGTTGCCCTACAAGCGCTCATTGATCGCATGCAAGAAACCATTAAACTCGAATATCTTAATAAGTATAAAAGTGAATGGAGTGATGATGAAATTGAGCAAACGGCTCATATCATCGCCGCAGGTGCTATCAAATATGGAATGAATCGAACTGATGCCAATAAAAAAATCATTTTTGATATGGGAGAATGGCTCAAGCTGGATGGAGAATCTGGACCGTATATTCAATATGTTTATGCTCGAATAAATTCGATGCTTAACAAAATGGACTCAGTCTCCCCAGGTAGTTTTGAAAAGCTCATCGATCCAAAAGAGTCGGCACTTATTAATCACCTGGCTAAATTCAATCAAGTTGTCCAAACCGCTTTGGAAAAACACGCAACTCATGTTTTGTGCCAATACACCTATCAATTAGCAAAGCTTTACAACTCTTTTTATGCGGAATGCTCGGTAGCAAATGCAGAAACACAAGAACTCAAAGCAGCTAGAAAAGGTTTAAGCATCGCTGTATCACAAGCAATAAAAAATGCAATGTGTTTATTAGGAATAGAAGTTCCAACCAAGATGTAATGGTTTAGGATTGATCAGCAAATCCTGCCACAACAAATTTTTTAAGCTGGCTATTTAAACTAAAGCCAGCTCTATTTGCCACAACTTTTCTCCCTCTCAATTTGAAAGAGAATGGTTTCATATACACATTTTCTATTCTGATAGGCTTTGGCAAAGGTATTTTACCTAGGTGAGTTAATTCAAGGTACGCGGAGTTTCTAACAAATTCGCGGTTTTTATGAGTCACGCATATGGCCATACCGTTTTGAGAAAGATCAATAAGCGGACATTTTAATTCCTGGGACGAGTTTTTCATGAACTCCGACTCAAACTTTATTGTGACAAATTTTTCGTCGGCAGGTTTAAATTTAAAACGAGGCATCAACCTTGTATCAAGAGTTTTAACATTTTCTGGAATCATGACTGATAAATGTTTTTCATGATGAGCGATATAGCGTGCTTTTGAGATAGTTTTTCTAAAGGGGTGATAAATATAAATAAAATTTTGACCGTCGTATTGAAACTCATCTTCTAAGACAAGATAAAGCATTTCACTGTGCAGGTTTAACTCCATTGCCTCTATGGGTAGTGTAACACGCCTCTCACCTCGCATGAGCCATACGAACGCACCCTCACAATTATCGCGATTAAATAAGGAGTATAGTTCTTTTTTACTCTCAGGTTCTCGGTATGTTGCTGTCATAATCTTTTCCGCGTTTAAAGCTTGATTAAACTTAGATAGCTATTGCTAAGAGTATAGCATCATGTTAGGTATGATATCATATAAGTTAAAAATATCCTTATTTAATAACTATTTGAAATTAGGTCAAGATGTTTAAAATTAATAAGAAAATTGAGTATTCCTTAATGGTCTTAAAACATTTTTATCAGGAAATTCCTGCAGAGATAGCCTCTGCTCGACAGATTTGTGATGCCTACCATACTCCTTTTGACTCCACTTCAAAAGTCATGCAAATCATGAGTTCAGCTGGAATATTAAAATCAGAGCAAGGAGTTAGTGGCGGATATAAACTCAATACAGATCTCTCGAAACTGACATACCTAAGCCTGGCAGAACTAATCGAGGGACGAAGCTTTTCTCATAGTTGTCAGGAATTGAGATGTAGTCTGATCGAAAGCTGTAATATAACCGGACCTGTCTCTAAGTTGAATAGCTATCTTAATACATTTTTTAAAACATTAACCATCAAAGAATTATTAGAAGACTCCCCCATGGAGATTATTCAAAAAAGTGTGAGCGAAGCATGAGCGAAGAATTAGATCAAAAACTAAAAGAAGAATACAAATGGGGATTTGAATCTAAAATTGAAATGGAAGAATTTCCCAAAGGTTTAAATGAAGATATTATTCGTTTAATTTCCAAGAAAAAAAATGAACCAGACTGGCTTCTTAGGTATAGACTTGAAGCTTTTTCTAAGTGGAAAGAGATGTCACTTCCTAAGTGGGCAGCATTTGATGTGCCTGAAATAAACTTCCAAGATCTCTACTATTACGCAAAACCAAAAACTAAGAGTGAAGCTCCAAAAAGTCTAGATGACCTTGACCCAGAGCTTTTAGCAACTTTTGAAAAACTTGGAATACCTTTGCAAGAACAAAAGCGAATTTCCGGAGTAGCAGTTGATGCTGTTTTTGATTCAGTAAGTCTTGGAACCACGTGGAAAGAAGACCTTGAAAAAGTGGGAGTGGTTTTTTGTAGCATTAGTGAAGCGGTTGAAAAATATCCCGACTTGGTAAAGAAATATCTTGGAACGGTTGTTCCCACTACCGATAATTTTTATGCCGCTCTCAACTCAGCGGTATTTACCGATGGCTCTTTTGTCTACATCCCAAAAGGTGTGACTTGCCCAATGGATCTTTCGACCTATTTTAGAATAAATGCCAAAGAAACGGGTCAGTTTGAAAGAACTTTAATTATTGCTGACGAAGGTAGTTATGTGAACTACTTGGAAGGTTGTACTGCGCCTCAAAGGGACGAAAATCAACTTCATGCGGCAATCGTCGAGCTTATCACACTTGATAATGCCGAGATCAAGTATTCAACCGTTCAAAATTGGTATGCCGGAGATAAAGACGGCAAGGGTGGAATCTATAATTTTGTTACCAAACGAGGGCTTTGCAAGGGTGTGAATTCCAAAATTTCTTGGACTCAAGTCGAAGCAGGCTCCGCTATTACATGGAAATATCCCAGTTGTATTTTACAAGGTGATAATTCTCAAGGAGCTTTTTACTCAGTGGCCCTCACCAATAATAAGATGCTTGCAGACACTGGGACAAAAATGATTCATATTGGGAAAAACACCAAGTCTACGATTATCTCCAAGGGTATTTCAGCCGATCTTTCCCAAAATGTTTACCGAGGGGAAGTTAAAGTCATGCCTGGAGCTGAGAATGCTCGAAATTTTTCTCAATGTGACTCCATGTTGATTGGCCAGACGAGTAAAGCTGACACCTTTCCCTATATTGATGTAAAAAACCCAACCGCAACAGTGGAACACGAAGCCTCCACCTCTAAGATAAGCGAAGACCAACTCTTTTATCTTCAATCGAGAGGCGTTGATGCTGAAAAAGCTATCTCGCTTATTGTAAATGGCTTTTGTAAAGACGTGTTTAAAACACTTCCTCTCGAATTTTCGGTTGAAGCGGTCAAACTAATAGAAATGAAATTAGAAAACTCAGTAGGATAAAAAATGCTTAAAGTCACAAATTTACATGCACAAGTTGAAACAAACCCCATCATTAAGGGAATTAATTTCGAAGTCAAACCAGGAGAAGTCCACGCAATCATGGGCCCAAATGGATCAGGAAAATCCACATTTTCAAAGCTGATTTCTGGACACCCAGATTATGAACTAACTGATGGCTCAATTGAATTTGATATCAATGGAAAGATGACTAATATTTCTGAACTAGAAGCATCAGATCGTGCCAAGGAGGGAATTTTTCTCGGTTTCCAATACCCCGTAGAAATTCCAGGAGTGACGAATATAACTTTTATGCATGAAGCTTTCAATGCTCTTTGTGAACACCAAGGGGCTGAAAAAATGAATGAGTCCGACTTTCGCGAATACGTAAAATCAAAGCTTCCCATTCTAGAGATGAATGAAGCCTTTCTAGATCGAGCTGTTAATGAAGGTTTCTCTGGTGGTGAGAAAAAGAAAAACGAAATTCTGCAAATGCTTCTCCTTAATCCAAGATTAGCTCTTCTGGATGAGACTGATTCAGGTCTTGATATAGACGCACTAAAAACTGTGGCGAAGGGGGTAAATACTCTGCGATCCAAATACAATGCCATTGTCCTGGTGACTCATTATCAAAGACTGCTTGATTATATCCAACCTGACTTTGTTCATGTCCTCTACCAAGGACAGATTATAAAATCAGGAGATAAGACTTTAGCCTTAGAATTGGAAGAGAAAGGATATGACTGGCTTACGGCGGGAATTCAGTGATGAGTTTTCTTGAAAAAACCAAATCGTTTTCAGGTTATGATCAAGCTAAATTAAACTCACTTGTCATTCCTAATATGAAAAACGAACAGTGGAAATATACCAACCTGGAAAGACTTTACTCAACCCCCTGGAGCCCCAGTTCGTCTCAATCACCTAGTGAAAGAAGCAAAATAGATGATCTTGAAATACTTAAGATCAATGGTGCAAGTTTTTCTAGTGAAGAAACTATAGCATCTATAAAAGTCAGGAAATCAACTGAACAAGAAATAGAAATGTTTTTAAGCCGTGAGCATTTTTATTCAAAGGGTTTTCTCTCGCAACTTATTAATGCCTCTCCTACTCTTTACCTTACGACCGAACAAGTAGGAAAAAACACTCCCGTAGAAATACAATTCTCTAATTCTTCAGAAGAACAAATTAATATTGTTCTTCTTGGAGTGGTTAAGGACAAACAAGCCATTAGTTTGCGTTTTACAGGCAAAGGTCAATACCATGTTCATGTATGGGGAAACTTAAAACCCAATCAATGCCTCGAGCATGTTATTTACCAAGAACTGGATCACACTTCTTCGTTTTTGTTTGAATCTCATTATAATATTCCAAGAGACGCCCATTACAGACAAATTTTAGTTCAAAATGGCGCTTTATTTTCTCGTCACAATATCTCTGCAAGTTTGACGGGAGAAAATGCCGAGACTGACCTTCATGGTTTATACAAGCCTACGGAAAAATCTCACGTAGACAATAGCGCCTATATTGAGCATGGCGCTTCTCATACTTTCTCAAGGCAAGTCTATAAAGGAATCATTGGAGACGAGGCAAAAGGTATCTTTGCCGGTATAGTAAAAGTCAATAAAGACTGTCTTTTAATAGAAGCAGAACAATTGAATAAAAATCTTCTTTTAAATAAAAAAGCACAAGCTTATTCAAGACCACAAATGGAAATTGACGCCGATGATGTGAAGTGCGCTCACGGATCTACTATTGGTCAATTATCTGAAGCCGAACTTTTCTATTTTCAATCGCGCGGGATACCAAAGGAACGCGCACGCGCCATGCTTGCAGAAGGGTTTGCGATGGATGTCTTACTAAAAATAGACAACGAAGTTATTCGTGAATTGACAATTAAAAGGCTGAGAGGCTTATGCTAGAGTCGGTTTCAGAGAACTTTCCCCAGATACACCAATCGCAAATCACTTATCTTGACTCGGCTGCATCTACGCTTAAATGCAAAGCCATGATAGAAGCTGTCACGAAATACTATCGAGAAGAAACGGCAAATATTCACCGTGGAATTCATGATCTATCTGAAATTAATACCACAAGATATGAGAGTACCCGCGATATCATTCATAATTTTCTAAATTCCAAGGCTCGTGAAGAGATTATTTTTACCAAAGGAACGACTGAGTCGATAAACTTAGTTGCGAGAACCTGGGGTGAGGCCAATATAAAATCGGGAGATGAGATACTCATCTCTGCCATGGAACATCACTCAAACTTGGTTCCCTGGCAGATGTTAGCTGAAAAATCTGGTGCCACGCTCAAGATAATTCCTATCAACGACAAAGGTGAGATTCTTCTCGATTCATATGAAAAGCTTTTAAGCGATAAAACTAAAATCATCAGCGTCGTCTCGATCTCAAATTCGCTAGGAACAATCAATCCGATCAAAGATATGATTAAGCTTGCTCGAAAGAATTCCCCCGCCCTTTTCATGGTGGACGCCGCCCAAGCGGTTGCCCATAAGAGAGTTGACGTACAAGAACTTGATTGCGACTTTCTCGCTTTTTCTGGGCATAAAATATTTGGACCCACTGGAACCGGAATCCTCTATGGAAAAAAAGAGCTTCTTGAGGCCATGCCACCTTTTCATGGAGGCGGCGATATGATTGATGTGGTTACCTACAAGAAAACCACCTATAATCATCTCCCTCATAAACTTGAAGCGGGAACCCCCCATATTGCTGGCTTCTTAGGTCTTGGTCCGGCGATAGAGTATGTGCAAAGAATAGGACTTAATAATATTTTTGAATACGAAAATGAATTATTAAACTACGGACATGAGAAGCTTACCACTGTACCAGGATTAAAATTTATAGGAACGGCCGAAGCAAAAGCCTCTATTCTGTCTTTTGTCATAAAAGATATCCACCCCCATGATATAGCCACTCTTGCCAATAAATATAAAATTGCTATTAGAACTGGACATCATTGTACCCAGCCCCTAATGGATTTTTTTAAAGTTCCAGCCACTGCGAGGGCCTCAATAAGCCTTTACAATACAAAAGAAGATATAGATAAATTAACAGAGACTCTTATCAAGATTACGGAGTTATTTGGATAAATTATGATTTCAGTTCAGCCTACCCCCAACCCTAATGCACTTAAATTTATATTAGAAAAAGAAGTAAAAGTATCTGGCAAAACTTCTTTTAAAAATCCTTTGCAAGCAAAAGATGTTCCTCTTGCCGCTGCAATCTTTGACCTCAGAGGCGTTGATCAAGTTCATTTTTTTGAAAATGTCATTACTGTATCTAAATTTACTTTTGAACCTTGGGATAATTTAGAGCCGGCGGTTATGACAACAGTAGAAAATTTAATTGATGACCATGATCCTGAATTTATCGATCATGATCCAGAAGTAGAAAGACGCAAAAACCTACCTGCAGACCTACTAAAGATAGAAGAGATACTAGATCATAGAATAAGACCGGGATTGCAGGGAGACGGTGGAGACCTTAAAACCGTAAGCTTTGCCAATAATATCCTTCTCGTCCAATACCAAGGGGCATGTGGCACGTGCCCAAGCTCTACAACAGGCACACTTGAGGCCATAAGAGCGATACTCAGAGATGAATATGATCCTGAAATAGAAGTGTATATAGCCCCTGAAATATAATGATTTTAGCTGTTTTTGCGCTCGCACTATTAATTGACATCAGTCCCCACAAACCTGATTGGTTTAAAACTCAGAGTATTTATGTAGAACTTCCTTCAATTGATTATGAACTGTATACAGAAGATGAAAACGGAAATGAGCTTGATACCTTAACTTACTCTCCGATTGTTTCAAGCTTTTACGGAATTGCGGTTGATACCAAATGGGCCGGATTCGCTCTTTCAATCCAAAACCCTGAAAGTGAATATGAACTGTTTGAAGAATCTAAGCTATTCGACCTTCAATTTTTTGGAGTTTTTAAGAAATTTGAATGGGAACTCTATTATCAAAAATATGAAGGTCTCTATATCTCTCAAGAAGAGGAAGTCCCCGTAGGTTCAAGACCAGCTGCCAATGCGAGATCTTTTGGCTTTGAATTAAGGTATTTTTTAAAAGATGAATTTAACCCGAAGGCATCTTTCGGCTCTAGTCAGCCTGAAAAGCAAACCAATGGATCTTGGATTCTTGGACTGTATGGAAACAGACAAACCCTGAAGGCAAATACTGGTCTCATTCCAACTGAGTTTGAATCAAATTTTGATCAACTCGCAGGTCTGCGAGAATTTGAAACATCAAGCCTAGGTGTTGATGCTGGTTATGGAGGAATGTATCTGGGTGACTGGTATTATTTAACTGGCTTTTTCACCTTAGGATTTCAATTGCAAGAACAAGCATTTAAAGGGATTGATCAGGAAGATAGAATTGTGTCTGGTGCATCCAATAATCTTCATCTTGAATTCGGATATCCTTTTAAAAATGGTGCTGCGGGCTTAAGGGCAAAAAGCTCAAACCTAGAAATCCCGATTAAAAATGCCAAATTTAGTCAGTCCAGAAACCAAGTTCGAATTTTCTACAAACATTATTACTAGACTCTTACCAATTTTTTGGAAAATAATATTCCATCATTTTAGCATGGGGTGAGTTTTCTTTAGGTGAAAATTTGTAGGTATATTTACACCGTGCCGGTAGCGAAATTAAAATTGAATCTGTCCTGCCATTAGTGCGTAGTCCAAATAAAGTTCCTCTATCATGCAAAAGATTAAACTCCACATAACGTCCTCTTCTGTGCAGTTGAAATTCTTCATCTTCTTTGTCGAAAGCTTCATTGATTCTTTTTTCTACGATAGGGAAATAGGATTCAATAAAATGATTGGATAAATCTGTTACCATATTAAAATCAGCTTCTAAATCTCCTGAATTATAATGATCAAAGAATATACCTCCAATCCCGCGCATTTCACCACCTCGGTGATGATTAACAAAATACTTATCGCATTCTTCTTTCATCCAATCATAGCATTCGTAAGGCTTACATGCCTTCTTCCAAACCTGATGAAAGTATTCAAAATCCTCTTCATGAGGATAAAAAGGAGTTAGATCAGCGCCTCCGCCAAACCAAAACTTTTCACCTTGCTGAATCATACGAAAATTAGCATGAACGGTGGGAACTTTAGGATTTCGAGGATGAATAATTAGTGAAATACCAGTTGCCCATAAATCATCGCCTGTGCCATTTAGTTTTTTTGCAAAATCAGGATTAATGGCCCCGAAAACTTCGGAGGTATTTACTCCAGCATTCTCAAAGGTCTGGCCTTGAAAGGCTCTCGTTATACCTCCTCCTCCAGGACTTCCCTGATGATCGGTTCGGCTCCAACGATCTTCTAGCAGCTCGATTTCAATATCTAAGTCTTGCATTTTTTCTGTAATTTGATTTTGTAGGTGTTTTACGTGGGAGCTAAATCTGATTTTATAGTCATCGAGCATGGAAAAATCCTTTTAATTCTAACATTTTATACCGATAGGAGGTATCATTAAATAAAAAATTAGACAAGCAAGGACCTTAAAACATGGAACGGTTTTTTACACTTCTCGCCAAGTATATCCCAGCCTTTATGAGGATTACAGGCGTCATCCTCATCACTCTAACTTGTGCGATGGCAGTTTATCTTTCTAATAATATCGCTAAATCCTATAGTCATAGAGATCATAAAAACTGGCTTAGACAAATTGTTTTTACCTTAGAGAGTTGGGAAGAAAGTTTTCATGATATGCGAATGAAGCATTATCTTGACTCAGAAAACCTAGAACCAATTGATGGTCCAGTACTATTAGCGATAGATGATAGTTCACTAAATGAAATTGGAACTTTTCCCATACCTAGAAGGTATTGGGCGCAAATGATGGGACGACTAGGTCAAGAGGATGCTAAAGTCGTTGCTTTCGATGTTCTCTTTCCTGAGAAGTCTCTTACATGTGGGGATGGAGAAAACAGCCAAGATGAACTCTTTGTGCAATCTATTTTAGATTTTAAGGCAATAAGCCCGGAAAAAGAGGTTGTCCTTGCTTACACTGTTGACAAATACCCTGGTAAAGAAATAGAGCCTCCTTTTGAGCTCATTACCACCATGCAAACGGTAAAAAACTTGCGAGAAAAATTTAATCCAGAAACAGGCAAAATGGAGTTTGTTCCAGGCATGACTGATATGCCTTTTTATAAAATGGATAAAAATAACTTCGTTCATCAAATGTTTTTAGATGCAGAAGTTGATCTCGCTTATATTAACAACGAAGAAGATTACGATGGAGTCTATCGTCATTATACAATCTACTCCCGCGTCCTATCTAAAGATCTTGAAGGATCGATGTTTCTTCCCTCCCTTGGTTTGAGTGCCTACAAAGCTTCTAAAAAATCAGTCAACTTTTTCTTTGAAGTAGATAACTCCGATAGCTCCTCCATTTTGAAATCTGAAAATGGAAACTTAACTTCAGAAGTCCCTATTAATCCCCAAGGGGGAATCAAAATTAAATGGAAAAAAGACAGGGGCTATTTTCCTGCCATTAGTCTAAGTGAGCTTTTAAACCCAACTGAACCGGGAAAACTGAGGGACCTCCATATTTACCCTGAGGTTCAATCAGCTAAGGCAAAACTCGCTGTTTTGAAAAAAACGGATCCTAATTACGAAGAGAATAAAAATGAATTAGAAAATTTCATTAAAATTAATGAACCACATCAGTATGTAGATTTAAAAGATCGTATCGTATTTGTAGGTTCGACTGCAGCAGGCTGGCATGATCTAAGAAACAGCCCTATAAACCCCATAATGCCTGGGGTATATGCACATATGACCATTACGAGAATGCTAATGGAAAATAGTTTTTATAAGGACCCGGACGTAACGATCAAATACAATCTCTACTTATTATTAATAAGTGTACTGATCCTAAGCTTTATCATGATATTTAATAATGCCATTATGGATATCATAGGACTGGTGGGGATTATGGCCGGACTCTACTTGGTAGATCGATTTTATTTTCACCCTCAAAACTATGACTTAAAACTCCTTTTCGTGGTCATTGCTAATGTGAGTAGTTACTCATTTATTACTATTTTAAATTTTTCCAAGGCCTCTGCTGAGAAAAAGCAAATCAAAGGAGCCTTCTCTAGATATGTTGCCCCCGCGATTGTTGATGATATGTTGGAAAATCCAGATAAGCTAAAAGTCGGTGGGGAAAGAAAAGATATCACTTGTCTTTTTTCCGATGTAAGAGATTTTACTTCGATATCTGAACAATTAACTCCAACAGAGCTGGCAAGTGCATTGAATCGCTATATGGGAGAGATGACTGATATTGTTTTTGAAACTAATGGAACACTTGATAAGTATATTGGTGATGCTATTGTCGCATTTTGGGGTGCGCCGGTTGATATTGGAGATCATGTCAACCAAGCCATGGA
>CEQY01396395.1_pt1 | contig 17971 bp, 15 predicted proteins | sample 361391 | NCBI WGS metagenome assembly CEQY01 (sample SAMEA2621075, study PRJEB7988) | marine metagenome | isolation source: saline water (ENVO:00002010), including | reverse complement strand
CCAAATCTGCCAACAGGGCATAGGGTAGCGATGAGTTCCTCGTATAGGTGGCTCGGAGAATGGACCTAAGTCTAACCTGCAAACCGCTAGAGCTCTTGCGACACGTTGGTCACTTGTCATCGCTGGTGGAGGGCCATGGGGGTCATAGCCCGGGCCATGACTTTGAGTTCTTGGGTCAAGGCCTGCATCATTTAAGGCAATGACTATTTGATCAAGTCTCCATGTGACTTCTAGTGGATCAAAGCCAGAGCGAAGATAGTAATAAGCTCCAACGACGTCAGCTTCAGTCTCCATCCAATTACTAACAGCCTCCTCCCCATGGTGGTCAACTATTATGTTATTTAATTCCTGATTGATCTCTCTAAGTTCTCTTTGAAGTCTTTCAAAAACTTCTCTGGGTCCATCCTTAGGCCAGGCGAGAATTTCTTCATATTTAGCCTGGTGTCTTCTTAAAAGCTCACGGGCATCTTCCCTATCAGCACCCTCTATGGGGATACCATCAAGAGGTGCATGTCTCATCGTAATATGGGCAAGTTCATGCGCCATAGTGAAAGCAAGTTGATCATCGTTTTTCACTCGCATGATAAGACCTGAATCAATTTTTGCTGATCTTTTATCTGCTTCGGCCCAGGCTCGTTGAGATTTTGTTAGTTTGACTCCAAGACAAATATCAGCTGCATTAAGATCTTCTGAGAATATATCTGGATTTGCTGTGGTAATTTTTCTTTTTAGATTTTGAACGTATAGGTCAGTCTTCACAAGATTAGGGTTGGCTTCATCTTGGCAGGAACTTAGAGTGACTACTGTTTGTCTTCTGGTTTCCATGGAAATTGCAATCTGAGTATGAATCATCAGAAAGAGAGTCATATATCCTGTTATTGTTTTCATAATTTAGCCCCCGCACTGATTTAGATCTCTTTTATGTTGGATTTTGTCATTTGTTTTGTGAAATGAAGTATTATCTACACGTTTAGAAGTCTTATTGTTGTATTCGCTTATTCGTATATTTTTGAATTATACTAAAATGCGTATAAAGTTGACTTATACGTAATTTCGTATAAAATATATTTATACGGATAAGAGTATAGGTGAGTTATGGAAAGAGAATTATTAATCGAGCAAGTCAATACGTCTAAAAAATTGGGAGTCGCGCTAAAGCGTCTTAGAAAAGCAAAGGGGCTGACACAAACTGAGCTCGCGAGACAAATTAATGTCCGTCAGGCCACCATAAGTGATTTTGAAAATGGCAGGGGAGGGACAATTGAGACGCTTTTAAAAATGATTCAAGCGCTTAAAGTAAATATGGCCATGTCCAATAAAGCAAAACTAAAAACCAGCTCTAAATCATCAGTGATGGATTTACTTTAAATGGGACGGACCAAAAAAAACAAAATTTTAGATCTCTATCTCAATGGTCTTTTGGTGGGAAAATTAAATAAGCAGCCAAGTGGGCTGATTAGTTTTAGATATGAAAATAACTGGTTGGATGAAGGTATGGCGATTTCACAATCGATGCCTCTTCAAGAAGACGAATATCGTGGAGAAATCGTCGCTAGATATTTTGATAATCTTCTGCCAGATAATGAGGAAATTAAAAAATTGGTGGCAACTAAGTTTGGAGCTGAGAGTACAAAGTCTTTTGATCTCTTGTCGGCAATAGGAATGGATTGCGTGGGCGCACTTTCGTTTCTTCCCGAAGGCCAGGAGCCTGGTGATATTACAAAGACAGATTATTCACAGCTAACCCCTAAAGAGATTGCAAAAACTCTAAGAGGACTCGGACGAGCGACTCCTCTTGGGATGAGTGAGGATGAAGATTTTCGTCTCTCTATTGCAGGTGCACAAGAGAAGACGGCTTTTTTAAGCGTTAATGGCAAATGGTGTAAGCCCCATGGCATGACACCGACAACACATATTTTTAAAACTTCTATTGGAGCACTTGGTGATGATACAAATTTTGATGATAGTGTAGATAATGAATGGACAAGTCTAAAAATCTTAGAAAAATTTGGTCTTCCCGTTTGTGAAGCGAAAATAGGAGAGTTTGAAGATCAAAGAGCACTCATCGTTAAGCGTTTCGATAGACGATGGGAGAAATTGAAAGGAAAAAATTTTCTTTTAAGAGTACCCCAGGAAGATATGTGCCAAGCCCTGGGAATATCGCCCTATAAAAAGTATCAAAGCGATGGAGGCCCTGGAATAAGTGATATAGCGAAACTTCTTCGCTCGTCTTTGAATGAAGTTGATCGTGAAAATTTCTTTAAAGCAATTCTCATTTTTGATCTTTTATACGCTACTGATGGGCATGCGAAAAACTTCAGTCTTTTTATCCAAAAAGATGGGATTCGGCTTACTCCTTTTTATGATGTCATGAGTGCCTATTTTCTACATAGAAGAGAGAAACGTGCTTTACAAAAATTTAAACTCGCTATGAAAGTTGGAGAGTCAGGGCATTACGATTTTAAAAGAATCAATTTAAAACATTATAGAGAGACGGCTTCGCAATGTGGATTTTCCCAGGATAAATTTGACCAGATTTATGAGGATATCAAATCGTCTTATTCTAAACTCTCTTTTAATAAAAAAGAGCTTGGTGCTCAAATTAATCATGAGACTGTTTCGCTGATTTTAGAGGGGATCGAGAAACGGGCCAAAAAACTTTTTTAATTATCTTGAGTAAAAGAGGGCAGCATCTGCGAGGGGTTGATGCTGCCCCTAAAACCATGTCTTTGTAGACTTACGACTACTGGGGCCAGCAAGCTAGTCCCAAGAATAAGTTAACACTATAAAGCAACGGATTCGAGTAACAATGGGTAACATATTAAAGTGCTTGGTATTTTCTATAAGTTACCGATATAATGGAGCTATGAATTTAAAATATCTTATTAGTGTGATTATTGCCTTTGTCTTAGGCGCTGTTTGCAATTTATGGGGCTTACCTGTTCCTGCTCCTCCTATGCTTCTTGGAGCCTTAATGATCATAACTATGACCCTGAGTTATATGGCGACAGATCGATACTTATCCAAAAAGGAAGAGAAATGAACGAGCTTATAGGAATTTCTATGGCGTTAGTTATTGGTGTCGTTTGTCGAGTTTTCAATCTACCTTTGCCTGCGCCTCCAAATTTGCAAGGCTCATTATTGGTCTTGGCAGTTACCTTAGGATTTATGGCCGCAAATTATCTTTCTTAGATATTAAATTATTTCTTTGAGTTCCGATAATTATTTCGGGAGATCTAGGTGATAAATTGCTACCTTTTTTTTAATGATTCAGTTTTAGTCGAAAAGGTGACACCTATTCTAGATAGGTTAGGTGACACTATATCAGGTCACACGATTCTTGATGTTAAGCAATTTAACTCAATAGAGGATTTTAGGCGAGACTTGATCATTGCTGACTATGGATCTTTTCAGCTATTGGAAACAGAAAACGTTGACATTGATTCCTATAAAAAAATTTTCTTGATAGGTGAAGTTGAGACAGAGGAAGATGATAATCTTGTCTATATTAATCAAAAACATCTTCTCACCTCGATAACCCAGTATGTTTCTGATTTTCTTGAAAATGGCTTAGCTAAAGTCGAATATATTAAATTTAAGCTTGAAAAGTTGTTAGTAGATTTACCTCTTCCTTGTAATTTACTGATTCTAAAAAGTCGGGATAAATTTTCAGAATTTAAGCTTGCTGGTGAAAAATTGAGTACAGAAACAATTAAAAAATTGGAAAGCAAAACTATTAATTCTGTTTTTATTAAGAATGAGGATTTTCCTAAAATGATGGAATTCCTAAACAAGAATCGAGAAATTTCAGATATTTTTGATGAAAAAATCTTAATAGATACTGTGGCTGCATTACATGAATTTGTGATTGAAATGGGATTTGATGAAAGGATAGTAAAGCTAATTAAAAATCTCCATAAGAATATCGAAAATCAATATACAGACAAAGACATTAGAAGACTGCTTGCGCGGTTTAAGGGAACGCAGGGGAGTTTTATTTATAATCACAGTTTTCTGACTTCCATGATCGCCTTAAGTGTCGGTGAGAATTTTAGTTGGATGAATTATGAAAATAGAGAAAAAATTTATCTTGCAAGTATTCTTCATGATTTAGGGTTTAGAAAGAAAGAAAATGCTTTTAAAGAATATCTAGGGAAGGAAAAAATAGGACAATTACCACAAGAAGATCAAGATGATATCTTGGCGCACCCCAGTCGTTTTTCAAAAATACTTGAAAACTCTAAAAATATACATCCTGATGTCATTAAGATGATTGAACTACATCATGGACTTGATGGAGAGAACTCATATCCTAAAATGGTTAATGAATCTGAGATAAATCCACTTATTTTACTTTTTGTGATCTCCCATGAGTTCAGCGTAGGGCTTTATAAGCAAAACTTTAACGCTGCTAAGGTTCCTAGTTTGATAAATGGGCTTAAGTTGAGATTTAAAGAGGGCAAATATAAAACACTCTTAGGCAATTTTGAGACCACTATAAATACCATTTTTTTAGCCTAAATACCTGATATCACCCAAGTATTATTTTCAGACCTAGCTATTATGCGCTGCGCTGTAGTGGTAAGGTTTGAGCCTATGTTTATAAAAGTAAGAGGTTTTGCTTTTTCCCTATTTTTATCAATCTGCGCATTTGCGCAGGCCCAGAATCATGCGCCCTTAAATGAAGCACATGTTTTCACAGCGGAAGAATTTATAGAAAATAGGCTAAAGAAAGACGGTTTATATGATCCGCTAAAAATTCAAATTTGATAAAATCCGAGCGAGATTATTTTGTTTCAAATCTTTATGAGACAACTTTAATGGAGCAAATTGAGTTACAAATGGGAAAACCCTCTAATGCCCTAGATGAGGCACAAGAGGAATTGGATGACAAAAAAAATGATTATGCAGTCGCTTTTAACGAGTACCTAATCCCTAGATTAGAAGAGCTTTCTGAACTTATTAATCGAAACAGATGTGAAAATAGATGTGATGAATTAGTTGATGAGTTTCTCATTGTTTATTCGAGCTTTTACTCACCAAATAGATATAGAAATTTGATTCGCTTAGATGCAAATATTTCACGGGTTTTAGAAAATCGATATGGTTATTTTTTCGATATAGAAGAAGAAAAGGTCGAGGCAAATAATCTCATCCCGGGAACCGAATATCTTAGATACATCCAAGACTGCCTTGGGTTTGAAATTTCTAGCGAACAGTTTCTAACCCAAGAGCAATTAGTTCAGTTGAAAGGATGTGGTTTTGATCTATCACTTCTCGATCCAGGTAAGAGCTATTTTTGGAAACCCTCGCAAACACCCATTGAAGAAAGTTTTTTAAATTATCAAGATTATTTTCCAAAAGAGGGAGAAGAACTAGAGTTTAAAGAAGTTAAATTTTCTGGAAAGGGGTCACCTAAAATCAAAGCCAGGTTTAAGCGTAATGGTGAAAAATTTAATGTAAAAGTAAAAATTGGTGGAAGGGAGCCACATACCGAAAATTTCTCAGCAAGGCTTGCCAAAAGACTAGGTCTATTTCAGGACCCTACTGAGTACAGGGAAGAAATTGAAGTCTATTTTAAAGATAATGATGATTTTAATAAATTTCTGCAAAATATGCAGAGAAAATATGCAGACATGGCGGATAACTTTATTAAGAAAATTGAGGACTATAAAGAGGGTAAAAAAATTACGATTCGCTATGCTTCGCTAGAGGTCACTCCAGACGACTTACATAAGCTAGGGGGACCGGATATATTTGGATGGGATCACAAAAATCGTAGAGAGTTTAGAAGTATCATTCTATGGATGGGGTTTCTAAATCTCAATGACATGAAGAATACAAATTGGAGGATGCAACTAAGGAGAACACCTGAGGGGCTTAGGCCAGAGCTTAGTATGCAAGATGTGGGCTTTTCTCTTGGGAAATCCTTTACCTTTGATGACGTTTTAGAAGCGGCAGAGATGCAATTTCAAGATCTCAGAAACGCGAATGGATTTGAACCAGAGTTCGTTTTTAAGCGAGAAGGTAGTATTAATGTAAAATGGAATGATTTTATTTCTTACGACAGAGTCTTTGAAACAACAACCTACTTTGATCTTAAATGGATGGCGAGGAAGATAGCAGCGATAAGCTTGGATGATATCGCATATGCACTAGAGGTTTCAGGATTTGCCGAGGTAGAACAAGAAATCTATTTGAGGAAATTAGCCTCTAGAAGAGATGGGATGGTAGAGGTCTTTGGTTTAGAAGACGAATTCCCACTTTTCAATTTACCCTCCTATGCTGAGTTAGAAGTTCCAGGAGTCGTTGAGTCTGGGGTTATAGTTGAAACGAGCGTTGATTCATTGACTCCGTACACTAATACGCCGGCCATCGTTCACCTTGGTGCTTTTTTGAATCGGGTCATAGAAGTCGGAAATATTAATACTAGACTTCAACTTTCGATTGGCTCAGCTTTTGGGGGAAATCTTGAGTATAATATTCCTTTTAATCTTGTAGAAAATGAGAACTTCTCTGTTTTTCTTGCCAGACCAGGAGTTGAAGTAGGACTTGTAAGAGAGATTAAAAATTCGAGATTTTTGGAATACGACGAGGGCGGAGATCAAAAGATATATGCCATTGATCATTATACAATTGGTTTTACCACCCAATCAGGCATTACCGGTGAGTTAAGTCGATTTCTTCCGGTTGAACTCAATGCAAAAGTCTCTCATTTTAAAATTAAATTTGATCACTACAGGCCCTATTCTAACGTTAATCAAGCTCTTAAAGCGCCGGCTAATCTTGCAGATATTTTACCAAGGATGAAAGATTATATTCTTAATATTAAAAGAAATGAATATTTAACATATAGTTATGAAACAGGGTTAGATCTTTCTTTAAAAGTCGGTCATGGTCAACATTATAGAGTTGAAGCAGGACAAGAAAGAGTGAAATCAACTCCTATAACTTTCTCTCGAAATAGATTTGGCGAGTTTGAAATTTTTCAGGAAAAAATCCAGCAAAGAGAGAACTATGTCAGCTTAAGCTTGGGTATTGATATTCCCCTTTTTTATATTCCAATTTTGGGAGTTGAGTATTCATTCCTTAACTATCAATCACAGTCTAAACTTTATGCTTTTCCTTTTTCATCAAGTCAATTGGATGATGCCATTTCGCAGGATTATCTTGCTACTGATATTAGTTTGATTGAGGATCTTATAGACGGCAATTATAATAATCCGCTCTTAGAATCTAAGGTTAAGTATAATCTCTCAGCTGAGGGATCTCGTTTTGCAAGACGTTCGTTTTTTACTTTTTTACTCACGGGAGAACTAGAGGAGGTTTTTACTAAAACGAATGCTACTTACCAAGGAGACGAAACAAATGTTTTTTATCGCTACTATGTATCAGATGCAGATACTTTCGGAATAAATAATGGGTTTTCAGCACATGCACTTTGGAGTAGAGATAAATCCAGTGTAGAAGTACAGTTTAAAGATGAAGAGCCTGATGATTTTGTTATCATTTTAAATAACTACAATTTTAAACAACAATTAAATGGTGCGGAGATTAGAAACTTTATTAGTGCTCAAAATTATCTCTACTCAGAGAATAGTGATGAGGACTTCTTCATTACAGATATTCTTCCTCCAGCAGATGAAGTCAATGATTATAAGAAAGTCATGTCTCATATAAGAGTTTTCCTTTACGCTGATAAATTTCTAGAAAATTTAGATCGACTCATGGACGGTGAACTAAATTTAATTATAGAACGTCATATGGCAAGAGGAATCAATCCATTTAGAGAAATGAAGGCTAGGAGAGTTTATAATTATCTAAGAACAATAAGAACAATATTAAGGCAAGAGTCATTCAGTAAGCGTAGGTTTGCGAGTCTTCTTGCACATGTCGTTAAGGGATTAAACACTCAAGATTATGGTGTTCAAATTTTATCCGAGCTTTTCGGTAGAGATCATATGTTTGTCATGGGTGAAATCTACGGAATACTTCCAAGCTTTAGTTATACTCAGGATGGGACTTCGGTTGCGAGAAGACGTTTTGCAGGAAGAAGTTGAGGAGAGTACCGTAAAAGACCACCTATTTGGAAATATCTTAGAGACTTTCCTCTGATGGTGAGACCATCAATTCTACCATACCCAATAGATGATACTCTTCTCTATCCTGAACTGCCCAATGGAGAAGTGGAAGTCGCTTTTTAACCTAAATTTACTGTAAAATTTCAGGTATTTATATTAAAATTATACCATGCGGCTTATTGTTTTCATTGGCGAGGAACATCAGGTTTTTGAATTCGAAAAAAACCAAGTCTTGGTTGGATCTGATCCTCGGTGTGATATCGAACTCAATTATGAGGGAGTGGGAAGAACCCACTTGAGATTCGTTGAAAAAGGCGGCGAGTATTTTCTTCAAGATTTAAAGAGTGGATTTAAAACTGAAGTTAACCAAAGGATTATGAAGCCAGGAAGTGCCATAAAAATTAATTTTGTTTTTCCTGTTGAGATAGGTGGTATTCTGCTCAAGCTTGAGGATGAAAACGATGATGCTCCGGTCTTTGATGAAGATAGTCTTTTTGATAACGAGTTAAGTGAAGATGAGGGCGATCAGGATTCCACTGATGAAGCCAGCCATTTCCTCAATGAAATTAATAAATCATTTGAAGAGAAACACACGGGTGAGAGGGAAAAATATAAACCAAATCTTATGAGTGGTATCTCAGACTCAGACACTACAGGCACTTTTAAAATAAATGAGAATCAACTAGGTTCTGGGCCAAAAGAAAGTCTTTCTCAAAAAGTAGGCTCTAAAAAAGTAAATGCGAGAAAAAGTCGTAGAAAACTTAACAAGGTAAATGTTCAAAGCAATACTCAAAGATTTAGTTTGGGAACGGTCTTAGCTGTTGGCTTGCTCTTGTTAGTTGCTTCTTGGATTTTCTATACTAAGCACTTTAATTCTCCTAACACCGAAGTGAAAAAGGCCATAGTAGAAAAAGACTTAATTTTAAAGCCAACAAAGATAGCCAAGGTAACAGAAGACAATCAGTTCTTACAGACTAAGATACAAACCAAGGGCTGCCTAACTGAAAAAGAAATTTGTCTGGCCATTAATCCCGAGGACGATTACCAAAGTGCAGAATCAATTCAAAAACAGGGTAAGTCTATTATTGTTTTTATGCGAACAGATAGCTTATATAAGAGTCGCCAACTTTTGGCACCCGTTCCAGAGGACTCGGCAAGAATTAAAGAGGTTATAATTGACGAATATGTTGATTATTTTGATTACGACTCCTTCGTCAATGCTGGTAACGAAGCCACTGATATAAATCTGCAATATAAAGCACAGGATTTTAAATTTCACCTTCTGATGACCACGAAGTTACTAAAAAAGAGTTTAGTTGATATTTTTAAAAGAGAGGAACTCTTAGATGTGACGGTCTATGGATTAGAAATTGATATAGATGGAAAATTTCAGATCCAGCATTTTTTAAACATTACAAAAGATAGTCTGGTCTTCAATTTACAAAGAAAAGAAAAATTAATACAAGATTTCAGATTAGTTCTTAATCATAGTCTCAGTAAAAATTTAGAACAAAAATTTAGTTATATAGCTTCCACGGAGTTTAATGATTATAACTCAGACAAGGCTGAAGACTTTTTAGTTTCGAAAAAACTTAATCAGTTTCAAGATTTACATGATATGCCTAAATGTAAAGAGGCTTGGGAGGCTGTATTATGTGAACAATTGCTTCCCTATACGAAAAGATCTAGCGATGGAGTTGTTCAGGTTGACGAAGATTTAGTAATTTCCGTAGATACAGGTAGCGTTTTTGAAAATTTTAAAGATCGTTATAGAGAAAACTATACCTCAAGTGAGTTTCGAGGATTGATTTCATATTTTCAAAAAGCAGATACCAACGGTCTAGAAGGCTGGAAAAATTTTAAGGATGCAAATTTCTTTGTCAAAGATCTTAGAAATGGGCAAGTCAATTTGGCCGAAACTTTTATACTTTTAACTGACACCCAAGTTTTAGAGGAACTTAAAAATAGGGAAGAGATAAAAAATTTAATTCTTATCAGTTACAAGGGAGATAACTCTAAATTGCTGGTTACTTTGAAAATTCCAAAAGAAAAAATACCCCAGATGGATACCCTTAAAGAGTGGACGCGTGTATTTTGGAAAAGTAATTTGGATCTTTTCACGCCTTTAGCAAAATCCAATGCGCTCGAGTTTGTTGTACAATAATTAAAGCGTTTGTAGAAAATTAATGAGGTCAATCTTCTCACTTTCGCTAAACTTTTCCCCACCATTTTCATCTAGCATCATAGAAGTGTGCCCTTGATTGGACATACCTGTCTTCCTGGTATCAAAGAGGTGCTCCCTATCAGAACGAAAGGGTTCTCGAATAAGTGCTGGACTGGGGTATCCATTTTTTTCTCTATCAAAGTCTTGGACCTTATCAATTGCTGGAACTGAAACATATCGCTTTGGCCGTTTATAATCAGGTAGTAAAATATCATAGAGGGTAGGTACAGAGTTATTGTGAAAATAAGGATATCGTGCCCAGATTCCAACTAGCGGTGGTGGGACATAACCATTTTGGGGTTTCACTACGGTTCCAATTGATTCGGAGATTTGTAACCTATTGAGGTCTTGGGAAAAATAATTCATTCCTTCATACCTTAAAGGGTCGGTACCAACATCTTTTACAATTGTTCTTGCGTGGTAGCGCACTTTTACTGTTGCTATAGATTCTTCATATGACAGATCATCAAATTGATCCCAAGCTTTTTCATAAATTCCATGGCAGCCAGAACAATTTTTTAAGAAGAGCTTTTGTCCTCGTTTGGCACGGGTAATATTGATTTGTCCTGGAAAATAGTCATTAAACTCAGGTGCTTCAGTAGCGAATACATAAGCAGTCAACTCTTTTACTTTTCTTTGGTTGGTCTCAAACCAGGTTTCAAGTTTTTCAAGATCGGCACCTCTTCCTATTTCATTCCATAAGAAATTGGTGTGCACAGGGTTTCCAGATTGAATAGAAGCATCAGAGAGCCATTTGGTTTTGTATTTAAGATTCCACCAAACGGCAGGTTTTGAGTCTGCAGGTTTGCGATCAAGAGGATTCGCTCGTGGTCTAAATCTTCCCGTAGGAAAGCTTGCATATTCGTCTTTCGATCTAATAGCTAAAGAAAGTCCCACTTGGGCCAGTGAGGTATCAAGGCCAAGGGCAATAGGTTCCTTGACTCGTACATATTTCATTGCCGTTTTGGCTTCATTGAAGATTTTTACATCTTCTTCTGGCGGGTTGACGAGAGTTCTAAAAATAAAGGTAGGAGTTTTAGAGAGGATACTCTTTCCCATAACAAAGGCTTCATTTGCTCGTGGAAATCTATTGGTAAGTCCCATGACTTTGGTTCCAAAAAGGTTTGAGCTATGACAGGCGGCACAGCTAAAAGAGAGTCCTTGATACCCATTATGGTTAAAAACCGAGACGCCCATTGCTTCTCGCGCGGTTCCATTAAATGGAGGAATATAATTGGGCCCATATTCAGCTGTCGTCTCGGGAAATTCATGTAGCCCTAACCATTGGTAGATGGCATCAAAACTTTTAAATTGGGTAAGTCCTCTTGCAATTCTAAAAACAAATCTTCTTAGAGGTGAGGATGAGTCACTTTGAAAAAATTTATCCATCGAAGTTTTTGGAAGTTGTAAGCGGGTGATCTCAACCGGGTAATTAAGAGCATGCTCAGCACCTCTTTTTACGAGTTTTTCCCATTCTTGATCTGACGCTTGCCAAATATTGGCCCTGTTTCCATCCGAAAGGCAGACTTCTTTTCCGTGAACTTCGTGGCACTCAATATTACCTGGAAGCGTGGCAGATGCACTCCAATCGGGGCTCGCGAATGCTTTAAAATTGAGTATTGCGAAGAGGCAGGTAGAGTAAATAAAAAAACTTGTAGAGATATGAGATTTCAGTAGTTTATATTTCATAATACTTGATTAAATGTCTTACTAAGCACTTAGTCAAGAAAGTATGCCTTACATTAAATCACCGATTTTCTTGTCATTTTAAATTCTTTGATTTTTGCCGATTTATTTCTATCTCAATAAGCGGTATAAATGTCCTACAAGGGATTAGTTGCTTTTTTCCTTGTTTCCTCCCAGTAATAAATATTTTCTATTGAGAATATTTATTACTGGTTTTTTTATTCCCAATTTATCTCTTTAACGACTTTATGAAATTCCTTGGCTTCAAAAGGATGAGATAGATAAGCATCTGCTCCATATTTGCTTTCTGCATGGGCCTGAGCTTTTTTGGGAGACAATTTATTAGCTATTATTAAAGTCCTAGCTTTGCTAAATTTACGCCGAATTTGGGCCGAGAGTTGGTTAATGGCCTTGGGTTCCTGGTTATAATAAAAGGTAATCAAGCACTCAGGATCGCTTGTTAGGGTTTTATTTAGTTCATCAAGCTGGTTTAGTAGTCCTAAACCTTGTTCCATGCCTAAAATTTGAAAATTTTTAGCAAAATAATCATCTTTATAATCAAATAAATAAATATTGAAGTCGTAGGCATGTCCTGTAGACGATTGATTTGGGGACTCATTGTCTCCGATAAGATTATCTATATTAAACTCTAGATCGGGCTCATTTAAGTCCTCTGAGGATTTCAGGTCTTCTTGCATGGCCTTAAAATCTAAAACCACCGTAGCTTCATCTTCATCTTCATTTTGCATAAGTTTATAGTAACTTAAAGTGCTGATATTACAAACCTCAATTCTAACTAGACTAAAATACTCTATAAATATTTTAAGTTTTCCTCGCAACCTACCGAATAGACATAGGGGATTAAGATTTCCCTAAGGCGTAGGTTATTAAATGGCAATAGAAGACTTAGACCTCGAGTTCGAGGATGAGGAAGAAGAGAAAAAGGGTGATGCTCTCGATGTAGACGTCGATCTTACGTTCTCCGCTTCTCCGGAGTCACCTCAAGCAGAGGCAGGTGGGGAAGTACGTAAAAAACCTACTCCAAACCCAACACCTAAAGCGCGACCTACACCAAATTCTAATTCAAACTCAAATTCAAATTCAAAGCCAAACGTGGCAAATATAAATGATGCAAAAAAAGCAAGACCCGTGCCTCAAGCGCGTCCTTCGAGTCAAGTTAAGCCTACGCCAAGTCAAAACTACTCAGAGGATGTTAGTGAGCTCAAAGCACAAGTCCAAGCATTACAAGACAAAATCCGTCTTATCGAGCAACAGGCCGAAGTTAAGGTGGCAATTGCAGAGGCGGAAAAACACTTTTTAGTAGAGTACGTCTCTAATGCTAAAGTTTTGGATCATCAAATCACTCAAATGCTTCAAAGAATCAATGCTAAAGCGCCAGGAGCTAAAGCTGAGGTTCAAATGATCAAGAAGCATTTGAATGAATTTGTAGCAAAGGCTTTGCCGAAAAAACAAGAACCAAAGTAGAGGAGGTTAGGACTAGCGGGAAGAAAATTTTGTTGAAAAATAAATTCCAATGAAGACAAAGCTGAGTCCTATCAGACTCAATGTATTGAGGTATTCATTAAAAAATATAATCCCGGTGAGCCAGGCGTAAAAACTTGTCAGGTAGTTAAAATGAGTAATTTTTGATGCAGGCTCCAGCATATAGGCTTTAGTCATAAACACTTGTGCAACTTGAGTTGCTAAACCAATCAGAATCAATAAACACAGTTCAGAAAAACTGGGACTCTTCCATTGAGGAATGAGCCAGGGTAAACAAAGAGGAATTGTGACCAAAGGAAAATAGAAAATAACCAGCTGAGTAGAAGCTTTGCCTTTTAGCATCCGAATAATATTATAGGCGAGACCTGCAAACATAGCTGCAATAGTCGCCATCAAAACTCCAATGAGAGAAACTCTCTCATCGTAGTTCTTCATTAAAACGATTCCTACAAAACACAAAATAATAAAAGGCCACTGTCTTTTGTCTGGGCTTTCTTTAAGAAGAAATATGGCAAAGATGAGAGTGAAGATAGGGGCCAAATAAAGAATCGTCACCGCAGTAGCTAAAGGCATCATATGAATTGAGTTGAAATAGAGAATAAGTGCAATCCCTCCTGCAACTCCGCGAGCAAGGAGTAGCGGAGTTTCTTTGGGAAAGATCTTCTCTTTGTTCTTTAAGACGAGAGCTCCAGAGAGGATTAAAGTCACCATTGAACGAAAGAAGACAATTTCAATCGCAGGGATGCCCTTTAGGAACTTTACCAGACCATTGATTAAGGCAAAAAATAAACTGGCAATAAGGATATAGGTTATGCCTTTTGACATGAATAGGTTCCATCATTTATAAAGGTGAAATGCAAAAATACACTTATAAATATAATACGTCTTCTCTCGATTACCTGGCCAAAAAAAATGACGCAGATTGCGGCGCCGTGATGATACATGGGTATGGTGCTTCTATGATGGATTTATATGGGTTGCATCAGTTTAGTTCGTCGTTTGATTGGTACTTTCCTCAAGGAGTTTTAAGTCTTATGGGGGAGATGTCTAGGGCGTGGTTTCCGATTGATGAGCAAGCTCTCCAAAGTGCAATGATGACAGGTCATCATCGAGATTTAAGCTTGGTTGAGCCAGAGGGATTGGATGAGGTTATTGATCTTGTGGCCAATTTTATTCATGAGCTTCCTTATAAAAAAATAATGCTAGGAGGATTTTCACAAGGGGCGATGTTGAGCTCCCACCTGATCTCGAGAGTGGAAGCAAAATTAATGGGTGTAACCCTATTTTCCGGAAATCTGATTCATAAAAATAAATTAGAAGTTAGTTTACGATCCTGCCAACAACAAAATAGTATTCCTATCTTTCAATCTCATGGGCACCAGGATCCGATCCTAAGCTTTGATGGCGCTCGAGAATTGGAAAAAGTTTTTAAAGAGCATGGGTTTTCAGTAGAATTCAATGCTTTTCAAGGACAACACGAAATACCTATGGATCTTCTTAATCAATGGGCCAAGTTTATGCAGCTTTGTCAAAAACATCCTCAGTCAAACGATTAATCCCTACCATTTCATCGATGAATTTTTTGGCATGGGTAGGGTGATCAACAAAATGAACAGAGATGCTTCTTTTGCTTTTAAGTTTTATCAATAAAGAGCTGAATTGAGTTTCCTCACTAACAGTAAGGACTTTTGAAATATTCGAATAAGGAATTTTTTTAGCAAAACCGAGTGGTTGAAAGTAGATAAGCATATATTGATCATAAAGAAGTACGTGATGATACTTATCATAGACGAAAAGCCCGCATACGAAAGCTATCAACATAAAGCCCAAAGATAAGGCAAACATTTGTATATTGATCCCTTCAATAAAGTAGTGGGCCATAAGACAGTTAACCCCATATAAAGTAGTTAAAAGTGGCAGTCCATCCAAAAGATTATTGAGGTGATTTTCTTTAGTAAGTTTTGCTAGAGGCTTTTCCATACTGATCTTATCGGGCAATCCCGCCTGAACTTGAGAGATAGAGGAAGAAAAGTCTTCTCATCAAGTTTTTATTTAGTGAGATAGAGAGTTAACCGAAAAATCTAACATGAAAGGCTGGATGGTGATATTGAGTGTTTTAAGTCTAGGGGGAGGAGTTTATTATCTACTTAACCTCGAGCAAGATAAATTTGGATCTTACCAACAAAATGCACAAAGAGAACCTGCAGCAGATAAGTCAGAAGGAGATGAAGGCAAGATTAGCTTGAAGACCATGCCTGAAGCCCCCAAACCGTCACCAATATCCAAGACTTCTTATAGATCAAAAAAGAATATGAATTCAACTACCTCAGAAATTAGACCTCTTGATAGTCGAAAAATTGCGGCTCAGTCCAGGGTAACTGCTAGTTATAAAAACCCCGACTCTGAGGTACCTAAAAAGACTCTCAATATTCAGGGGGAGAGCTATACATATTTGGATGATGTCTATGCAGTTTTAAAAAAGGATTGGGAAGCAAGTGATCCACAAATTATTGGGTCTTTTCTTGGGCATTATCTGATCAGGTCTGAAACCCCCGTGGTGGAATCTAACCCGGTCTTGCTTGATACTCGTTCAAATACTTATGCAATCGTTACAAAAGTCTTAAAAGTAAAACTCGAAGACATCAATGATAGAGATGAAATCTTTAACCAAGCCTATCAGGTTGTTGAAGAGTATTCACATATAAATGTCATTCTATATAAATTTAACGATTTAGAAGAACTTCAGATTGCCTATGAATCTGCTTCTAAACATTCAAAAGTAAGAAGAGCGACTATTGAAATTCTAAAAGGTGCAAGAAGCGAACAATAAGCCGTTATAGAGGCTTAAATTCTTGGCATATACAATTTCTTATAGGCATCAAATGCCCCTTATTTTCAATGTTTAGCGGTAATTTAAGTGCAGGCTTTAAACTGTCGTAAAATAATTGTGATGATCAGATTTTTAACTCCATTTCTTATTTTTATCATATTTATCAGTTGTGGTGGAGAAGAAGGTTCAACTACGAGTCCAAGGGGAAATGAGGGACCTTATAGTCCTGCTGCACCCATTATTTTTGAAGCCGATTTTTCTACCAGTGAAGGAAAAGATTTTAGTTTTGATCCATTAGATAAATTTCCACAGGATGTCAGCACCGGCCATACTTTTTCCTATAGTAATGCACCCTCATTTTTACAAATAAATTCACTCACTGGAGAGTTAACGGGGGAGGCCGAGATAAGTGGCATTTTTGAAAACATCACACTGATTGCTACTAATATATCAGATTCATCAACTGTTGAGACGAAAATCTCTATTGCCATTAATGGTGACCCCTTAAGGCTGCATGCCTGGCATCTCAGAAACAATGGTCAGAAAAACTTTGCTATTGCTGCAGGTAAGGCTGGAGTTGATATAAATGTGCACGAAGTTTTTAAAGAAGGTATTTATGGAGAAGGAGTTAGACTTGTGGTTTCAGACTCTGGTGGAGAAATTAACCATGATGACCTTTATTTAAATATGCTTTCAGGATTTCATCGGGATTACTCTTTAAATAGCCCTTTTATTGGGGATCCTGTACCTACTAATGCCCATGGGACAGCAGTCGCGGGAATTATCAACTCAATGGGGTGGAATAATCGAGGCTCTATCGGTGTGGCACCAAAAGCCAAAACTGCCATATTTCAATTTCTAGACTCTACTCAAAGCACTGCGCTTCTCATTTCCCAAGCCTCTGGAGATTTTGATATTTTTAATTATTCATATGGCGATGTTCTCTATCAAGACACATTGTCTGATCCTGATTACTTGGATCATATCAAACATCAAGTTTTAAACGAGCAAAAGTTTTATATTAAAGCCGCAGGAAATGAATTTATTCTTTCCAGTGGGAATACATGTGCTTCTCATAATGCAAATATGCCCTTTGAAAATGAATCCCCTCATATGATAGTTGTAGGAGCGGTTAATGCTAGTGGTGGAAAGGCCTCATATTCTAATGTAGGATCAAATTTATGGGTAACGGCACCAGGAGGTGAATTTGGAATATCCTATCCAGCTATAATTACCACTGATCTACCAACTTGTTTTCGAGGTTATTCAGCAGCAAGTTCAAACCCTCTCAATGATTTTGAATATCAGCATCCGCTAAATGATCGTTGTCATTATACATCTACTATGAACGGAACAAGTTCAGCCGCTCCGGTTGTCTCCGGCGTTATAGCTTTAATGCTTGAGGCTAATCCGGCCTTAAAGCAAAGAGATATTAAACATATTTTTGCGAATACATCCAAGAAAATTGACCCAGATCATGACGACAATCTTTTCGGTAAAGTGCACCCTTCAAATGTTATTGGTGGTTGTACAAGTTTAAATCTTTCCGGTCACGAGTATGAACTCGGGTGGGTTGAAAATCGCGCCGGGTATTGGTTTAATAACTTTTATGGATTTGGGCTCGTGGACGCAGAAGCAGCAGTTGCC
>CEQY01201570.1_pt1 | contig 17982 bp, 16 predicted proteins | sample 361391 | NCBI WGS metagenome assembly CEQY01 (sample SAMEA2621075, study PRJEB7988) | marine metagenome | isolation source: saline water (ENVO:00002010), including | reverse complement strand
TTATGATTATAACAAACAAAGGACAGGTCATAAGAACCAAAATCTCAGGTATATCTCTATTAGGAAGAAATACTCAAGGGGTTCGATTAATTAATCTCAAAGATGGTGAATCAGTAGTTGCTGTTGAAAAAATTGCTGACTCTGATGAAGATTAAAATAGCTTTTTTATATTGCATTCTCTTCATCCTTTCAGGATGTGGAGGGTGCAGTTCAAATTTGTATCGAGATATTTTAAAGGCTGAAGAATTACTAACTAAACAAAAGTTTGAAGAAGCTGTTGTTGTCTATAATGGTGTTTTAAAAAAGAAGCCTTCAAAACAAATTCAGATAAAGATAAATTTTCAGCTCGGTGAAATTTATTCCATTTACCTCAATAATTACGAATTAAGCTTAGAGTATTTTAATAAAATAATTGAGGAGTCTAATGAGCCAGCATGGCAAGTCTTAGCTTTGGAAAAAGTCAGTAATATATATTTTGAAGGTATAGCGGATTATGAAAGGGCAAAAACTTATTATTCTAAGCTAATTCAATTTTCTCCAGTTTTAAAAAATCAAAATTTTTATAAGTATCGATTTGCCCAAAGTCAGTTAAACCTCGGCCAATATAAAGACTCGATAAGCTCTTTTGACGAACTTATAGAGGATACAAATTCCGAATATAAAATCCAGTCGTATTATCACAAAGGGTTGGCATATTTTTATTTACACGACTGGAATCAAGCTATTGAAAGCTGGTACGACTATTTGAAGTATGAGCAGAGAAGAGATCGAATTACCAAGACAAAATTTCTGATCGCCAACTCTTATGAAAGTGCTGAAAAACTAAAGGAAGCCTATAATATTTATTATTCCATCTTGGGGGAGTATCCCAATCCAGATGTGGTTAAAAATCGACTAAACTCTCTATATGAAAGAAGAATTAGTAGGAAGCGGTGAGTCAGTCAAAGCCCGGAATTCTTAAAGTGCTTGGGGTAGCTGTTTCCCTTCCTACTGCTATATTAGGGGCTTATTTTTTCCAAAAAATGCTAGTTCAAAAGGGTTGGATAGAAAATTGGGTGGGAACAGCTTTAATCGTAGTTGTAGTCGCTTATGTTTTGTATCTTATGATTAAATATGCGCTTAAACAGTAATAAGGTAGTTCTAGTGGCTGTTTATTTTGCGGCGCTATTAGGAAACGCGATCTATTTGAATGCGTTTTATACATCTAATTTATTCGTCATAGCTGTCTTTATACTATCGATTCTTTTCAACCAAGTGACCTTGCTCTATATCACCTACAAGATAAACCAGAACGATCTTAATTATGCAGTTGCGTCAGTGGGCATATTATTTAAACTTTTTATTTTATTGGCAGGATTCTTTATTGCTATGGGTCACTCTGATAAATCAACGCTTTTTCTGGTTGGATCCTATATATTTCAATTGATTATTCTCGTTTTAAGTATTACAAGAATAACTTAAAAAATTAAGGATTTAGCGCATGAAAATTGCTTTATTTGGACTCCTGTCTTTTGTTTCTCTAAATGCTTTTGCATCTGGTGGATTTAGCTGGGTTGATAATTTTATTCATAAATTTCATCTTCATCTGCCAAACCATACAGTAACCCTAATTTTGGGTGGGATATTGTTTTTACTTGGTGGTTTAGTTTATAGGCTTAGAACTAAATCTGTTGAAGAAAGCATTGTTCCTGATAAAGGAATAAGTTTTAGAAATATCATTGAAGCTATCGCGGAAGGTTTTTACGGTCTTGCTAAAGAAACCATGGGCGAAAAAGATGCTAAGAAATACTACCCGTTAGTCATTTTTTATTTCATGTTTATTTTTCTAAATAACCTCCTTGGACTAGTCCCTGGTTTTGCACCTGCAACTGAAAACTTTAATACTGGTTTTGCTCTCGGTGTAATTGTCTTTATTTTCTATAATTACCAAGGTGTTCGTGTTCAAGGGTTGTGGGGACATATCAAACACTTCATGGGGCCAGTTGTTTTTATGGCGCCAGTTATTTTTGTTATTGAAATTATCTCTCATGCTATGAGACCTCTCACACTTGGTCTTCGTATTAAAGGGAATATGATGGGAGATCATATTGTTCTTGGAATTTTTACAGAGTTGGTACCCTATATTGTACCTATCCCATTCTATGTTCTAGGTATCTTTGTTTGTTTTATGCAAGCTTTCGTATTTACTCTGTTAACAATGGTTTATATAGCAATGGCGGTTGAAGTTCACGATCATGAACACGCTCATTAAATAATAAGGAGAAAACAATGGATTTAATTAACACATTAGCATCAAACAGTGGATTGATTATGCTAGCAGCTGGGATCGCAATCGGTGTCGCAGCTCTTGGTGGAACAATGGGACAAGGTAAAGCAGCTTCTGCAGCTCTTGAAGGGATCGCAAGAAACCCTGAAGCTCAAGGGAAAATCTTGATTCCTTTAGTTATCGCAATGGCACTTATCGAGTCACTTGTTATTCTTGCTTTCGTTATCGCTAACACAATTGCTGGTGAATACGGAACAATGGTAAAAGCTGCACTTAAAGTTGGTGGAGTTGAGCTAGAGTAATTTAAAATAAATTATTAGTTATAGCTAAGACCCTCTCGAAAGAGAGGGTTTTTTTATTCCCAGTTTTCAACTTCAGAGAGCAAGAACTCCATACCAGCAGTCTTGGCCGCATCTTTTCCAAACAGATTAAAGGCAGTGCCGTGATCTACACTTACACGTCTTACTGGTAAGTTAGCGGTGAAGTTTATTCCAATTAAACCATAGAGGGCTTTAAAAACTCCAAGTCCTTGGTCGTGGGAGGGGTAGATGAGAAGCTGATTTATATTCTCACGACTAAAATGCATAGTATCTCCGCTATAAACATTTGCTTCCATATTTAGTTTTTTAGAAAGATCAAAAATTAATTGATCCTGAGTTGAGATAACACCTTCTTCTCCTGCATGTGGATTAATACCTGCTATTAAAACTTGGTTGATTTTCCGGTCTTTTGGAAACCCGCTTATACAGGATTTAATTTTTTGAATGAGATCTTGCTCTTTGAGCGACTTGTATACTTGATCGAGGGGAATATGATCAGTAAGAAGCAGGAAATTGCTATCCGGTGACAAAAAACACATACCCGCATCTAGGTCATAATAGTCTCCAAGGAAATCTGTATGACCTTTAAACTTTTTATTTTCAAATTTAAATTGATCCTTACTTGATGGAAGAGTGTGGAGGATATCACCTTCACTGCTATCTTTAATCGCTGCTAAAAGGCATGCCATTGTTTGTGGTATATCCCTATTTTCACAAAATTTTAAAGATAAATTTTTATGGCCGTCGGAAAGAATTCCACCTGAAAAGCTAAGAGGTAATCTTAGGTTGTCTAAGGTATCAAGAAGGCTTTCTTTAAAGCAATAGAGCCTATGGTTTTTCTCTAAAAGATCCAGCTTGAAAAAGCTCTTGATAAATACTTCAAGTCCAATACCTTTTTCGTGTCCTTGAGTTGTTAGAATCATATATTGTTTAAAATATAATAGCTGAGTCTTTCTCGACTGAACCAATTGGCCGTAATGTTTTTAGATCTCTTTGCAAAAATTTGATTATAAAGAACTCGCTTTGCTTGCAAGAATTCTTGAGAGTCGGCCAAGTCTTTTTTACTGACATAAAAGATATGAACAATATCGCCTTTAACATAAGTTTTTGAAAATGATTTCTCGTCGGTTTCCCTAAGAATTTCGCTTAGCTCTTTTGGAAGATCTTCGCCAGCCACACTGCCGAGGTCATTAGTTGAAATATCACGATAGATTTGGGGAATATTTCCCGTCGTTCTATATTTTTCTAAAATAGACGGTAATCGATCATAATCTGAATTGAGAACTTTTTCTTTGGGTAATGTAAAATCTAAGACTTTATATCTAAATGATAAGGCTTTTTTATTTTTAGTTTTCTTGTAGTAAAGATTTTTAAGCTCTTGGTCCGTTATAGTTACCAATGGAGCTATAACCCTCCCATTGAAAACGTTGTATTCCATTGCTTCTCTTAAAATCTCAAAATACTCATTGAACGAAATTCCTTTTGAGTCTAAGAATTTAAGTAGTTCTTTCCTATTAAGCCCTAGTCCTTTCTCTGTTTCGTTTATACGAGATTCTACGGCATCATCTGAGATCACATAACCAAGCTCTGAAAGCTTGTCTCTGATTATGAATAGATTTTGTAATAAATTAAGGACCTCTTTTTTATTATAATTAGGCTTGTTATAGATAAATGGTGCAATTTCTCTTCTAATATTGACGGTATTTTGCACTCTTTCAATTTCTGAAAGTGTATAGACCTTATCATTAATGACGCCTGAAACTTTATCTAAAAGCTTGGCATTTGCTACTCCAGAAAGCAGTAGCATAAGAGCGATGGTCTTGATCATATTTTCATTGCTTCTTTATTGATTTTTATTTTGGCTTTTTCTCTTTGCTCTTCAAAGTATTCCGCTAAAATCTCATCTCTTTTTTGATCATAGACAATTTTTTCGTATAGTTTCTTGTCTATTTCATCGTACTTTTTAACTCCCGTTACCATAACAACATGATAACCATACTGAGATCTGAATGGCTTTGTTACATAATTTGTAGGTTTGTTGTGAATAGCATCAAAGTATTGCTTAGTTAGTCTAGTTCTTGGTTGAAACCCCATGTCTCCGCCTGTGACAGCGCTGGTACTTTGAGAGTACTGAGCAGCAAGCTCTCTGAATTTATCAGCGTTAGCTTTTTTAACATCGACACCGACCTGCTTGTAAATTTGAGTCGCCTTATCTAGGGCAAGTGCTACGTCTGCGTCAGAAGGAAGAGTTCGAAGTCTAAAAAGAATTTGAGACGTTCTATATTCAGGGTATTTTTCGTAGTAGTCCTTAATATCATCTTCGGTTACTTTTATTTTTTGAAGTTTAGGCGTTAATTCTTTAGATATAAACGCATGATAAACAACATCATTCATCTTCTTTACTACTTCAGGTTGCTCATGGATTTTATCTTTCTTAGCGTTTTCTATCCCAATAAGTCTATCAATCAAATCATTTAGAGAGCTTTCAAGCGTGACCTCTTTAGAGCTTTGAACAAAACTTAAGTTTTGTTGATGGTAAGCAAATAAAGTAGATTTTCGGATGGTTTTACCATTTACTTCAGCAACTATTGGGTCGTTCTGAGCGAACCCTGACAATGCAAAGCTTATAGAAAAAATAACAAACAAAAAGAATTTCATATACACATCCTATTCAAATTGACTTTTTAAATACTTAACGAATTCATAATAGTCGTTAACAGTAATTTTATCCTTAAATAAACAATTTATCGAGTAATCTGGATTAATTTTATAAATCTTTGGTCTCTGCGTAAAGAAGGAGATAATTTTGTCTCTAAGTTGAGTATCGGCATCTACTAAGGACTGTGAAAACTTGAGCGTTACAGTTTTAGACTGCACTTTTACTGCTTCAACGCCTAGGTCAATAAGAATAATTTTGGACTTCATTACTAAGACTAGGTTTAGAAGCTCTTCAGGAAGTTTTCCATATTGATCTATTAAAGATTCAACGTGCCGCTCCAAGTCTTCCGATTCGGTAGAGCTGGCCAAAAGCTTATAAAATTTAAGTCGTGTGGAGCTATTAGATATATATGACTCTGGTATGTAGGCTTCAAAATTGGTTTGAACATCAACATATTTAATAAGTTTACTAGGAGTTCCCTTTATATCCTGGATGGCATCGTTTAAAAGTTCCATGTAAAGCTCAAGACCAATATTATTGATGTGCCCTGATTGCTCAGGACCAAGAATATCTCCTGCCCCCCTTATTTCTAAATCACTAGATGAAATTGAAAATCCAGATCCTAAATCCGCAAAATTTTGTAAAGCCTTAAGCCTCTTTCGCGAAACTTCAGAGAGTTTTTTAAATTTAGGAATAACAAAATATGCATAAGCTTTTCGATTGGACCGCCCGATTCTACCTCGAAGTTGATGGAGCTGACTTAGTCCAAAAGTATCGGCTCTATCTATAATCATAGTATTTGCGTTTGGAATATCTATACCGGACTCTATAATTGTTGTGGAGACTAGAATATCAAAATCGTGTTTATAAAAGGCTGCAATTCTCTTTTCAAGTTCTCTTTCGGGCAATTGTCCATGGGCGTAAACAATTCGAGCTTTTGGCGCGAGCTCTCGAATCTTGCCCGTAAATATTTCGATATCAGAAACCTTATTGTGAACTATATAGACTTGTCCATTTCGTGCAAGCTCCTTTTGTATGGCAGTTCTTAAGGTGTTCTGATCTTCTTTAATGACATAAGTCCTTATAGATTGCCTTCTGGGCGGAGGAGTTTTTATCAGTGACAACTGCTTTAAGCCTAAAAAAGATAGCTGTAATGTTCTAGGAATTGGTGTTGCAGTCATGGTTAAAGTATCAACATTTTCTTTTATCAGTTTAAGCTTTTCTTTATGTCCGACCCCAAACCTCTGCTCTTCATCAATGACTAAAAGTCCAAGATCTTTATATTTGAATTTATCACTCAATATCTTGTGAGTACCAATGAGAATATCTACTTTCCCATCAATTAATTTTTCTTGAATGGCTTTCGTTTCTTTTGGTGAACGCAATCTTGAAACTGATTCGATTTCTACAGCAAAGTTTTTAAAACGCTGTTTAAATGAGTTGTAATGTTGATAGGCTAAAATAGTTGTCGGAACCAACATGGCAACTTGCTTACCATCTAAAACGGCCTTATAGGCAGCTCGCATAGCTACCTCTGTTTTTCCAAACCCAACATCACCGCAAACGAGTCGATCCATTGGCTTTTCACTTGTCATATCGTCTATAACAGAATGAATTGCGTTTTCCTGATCTGGAGTTTCTGAAAACGGAAAAGAGAGGGAAAAATCATTAAAATCTTGATCAGGAGGACTAAAGGCATAGCCACGTTTTAACTCTCTCCTTGCTTGAAGCTCTATCAGAGAGAAAGCTAATTTTTTTACGGCATCTCTAGCTTTTGCCTTAGCTTGTTCAAATTTATTTTTCTTTAAGTCGGCTACAGTAGCCTTTGTATCAGCAGTAGCGTATTTCTGAACAAGATCTAATTTGTAAACCGGAACATAGACTTTGTCTGAGTCTTTGTACTCTATAACGAGATAGTCTGATGTACTGCCCCCAAGAGTTAAAGTTTCAACACCTAAGTATTTTCCTACTCCATGAAGTTTGTGAATGACATAATCATCTTTGTTAAGAGTAGACAGCTGTTCGGCAAAAAGGTCATAATCTTGTTTTATCGTTTTTTTCTTCTGCACCCGACTAGTTTTTCTATTAGTGAAGAACTCGTTGTCAGATAAGAAAATTATCTTTTCATTTTCATAGATATAACTTTGAGAAATAGAATAGGGTAGAGTCGCTAGGTGTTGTATGTTTTCATTGGTAAAAAACTTAAAGTAATCATATATTTCTTTTTTCTTGGAATCGTTTTCACTAATTAAGAGAATAGAATAGCCCTTAGAGGAATATTCACTAATTTTTAATACAACATTTTTTACTTTTTCTTTTAAGTCTCCTCCAAGAACAGAGTCCGATGCTAGAAGTTTAATATTTAATGGGACCTGTGGAATATCTTCTTCCTCAAACTCATTGTTGAATTCTGAAATATTAATATAGTTTCTAAGGTCACTTGAAGTGCTGAATATTTGATTCGGTGCTGGAATAAATGCCTCATTGTAATTTAAATAATCGTCTTGTTGAGAGGTAAGGTCTTCTATATAGAGTTCAAAGTCTTTAACAATATCAGATCTATTAAACAAGAAAGTTCTAAACTCACTACACCAATGAAGCAGTGTTGTTGGCTTCTCAAAAAAATAACTCGTATACAATTGGAAATTTTCAAAAGTGTTACCCTCTGAAAGAGAGTCGAAGATTCTTTTTCTTTGCTCAAGCATTTCTTTTTGACTTAAAGAGGGTCTTGGGAATTTATTTTTGAAATTAAGATTATTTTCTTCAGAAATTATACTTTGCCCTGACTTAGAAATTTCCACTTGCTTTAATTCAGAATTTTTTAACGTCATCAATGTATTCGGATCAATTTCATTTATTGTTTCAACAATCGTATCAAAAAAATTTATTCTGACTGGTTGACCGTTAATAGGATGAAGATCGAAAATTTCTCCTTTGATAGCAAATGTTCCAGGTTCATCTACACTGAAAGCTCTTCTATATCCAAGTGAAACTAGCTTTTGGGAAATTTCATCTAGTTCGTAAATCTCGTCAACTTTGATTTCAAAACCAGTCGAGTTAAAAAATTCTTCGGAAGGAAGAAATACTCTGGCACTACAATAGGTTGCAACAATATTTATCGAACCACGCTTTTGAGAGATTTGACCAATTATTGATAATCTTTTTTCAAAGTCATAGTCATTTTGTATGATACTTGAATAGATATCCCTTTCTAGATTGGGAAAATATTCTAGCTGAGGAATTTTTTCTCTAAATTTATAGTAAAACTCAGAAGCTTCTTCCTCGGTATTAAAAAGAAATAGACTTGGCTCAGACTGGATTCCAAATGCTTCTGTCGAATCTAAACTTTCACTATATAACAAACCAAAAAGCTCGGGTGAGAGACCGGTAACTTGAAGGCTTGAGCTTCCTGCCTCTTTAATGCGGTTAGCAATGGTAGCGAGTTTTAATTGGTTTTCTTTCATATTGTTTTCAAAGGTTTATAATTTCGATAACCTAGACGGTATATTTAGCTGAGGGCAAGATTTGTATATACCCTATTTTGTATTAGCAGTTTTAGCATTTTTTATCCTGCTTATCATAAGTCCAATTAGGTTTAATGATAAGAATAAAAGTAGCTCGTATAATCTAATTCTTTTTTCAAAGATAGGGGACTCGAGCGTCTTAATTGTATTATTAATGATTCTCCTACTAGCCTTTGTCCTTCAAATATCTAATGAGTCTTTGAGAGCCCTACTAATGATACTTTTGATTGTACTTGCCAGAAAAGTTGGGGTGAGCTCATGATAGAACTAGAGGTTTTTTGGTCTCTATTAATTGTGATAGGACTTCTAATTATAATCGATTTTTTCGGACTCTATAATGTAAGCTCTGAGTCACCAAGCGTAACAGCTAGACTTCTTATAGCAACCAATAGACTTAAAGCTAGATACATTTACATCTTAAGAAATAGAAGGTTCAACCAAATAAATAGCAGTACCTTTTTTGCGAGCTTTTTAATTCTTTTTTTAACACTTGTCGGTTGTTATTGGCTTATCGCAAAAAAGGAAGTCTTTTTTGAATCTGCTTTATTCTTATTGCCAGTCTTTATCTTGCTTGTATCCAATTTGGTTATAAAAGAAGAGATTTTTGTAAAAGAAAATTCTAACTCAGTTGTGAAAAGTCTTTTTTATTATTTCATTTCCTACTACACAGTAACTAGTTTTAGATTAGCTTCACCTACAGTTAATTCAATTATAAATGCCTCTATCATCATTATGTTGGTGGTGTTTTTTTGGAATTCCAGAGGGCCATTAAAATACCGTTCAGCATTTAGTTTAGAGATGTCTAACTTCACAAGAATAAGTTTTTTTATAAGTCTTCTAGCTGTATTTGAACACTCGGGAGACGCGGTGTTTTTTAGGTATACAGGGCTTTCTTTATTCGTAATTTATTTCATTACTCTCATTTCAGCTTTTTCAATTGAGCACCTTGGTTTTTCTAGTTTTAAAATACAGTCCAATAGAAAAGAAAGGCTCTACCAAAATTTAATTAGTTTATTTTGTTTAGGAAAATTATGTTTGGTTATTTTGAAATTTTAATCATTATCTTATCTATATGTGTTATGGCAACATGCTTCTATCAAAAAGATAAGAATAGATTTTTGATAGACTTGCTAGCAATAAGCGTTTGCATAAAATTTATAACAGAAGGTTCTTACTCTACTGCACTAGTGCTTTTTACCATTTTTCTTTTTAAGTTAAATCTTCTTAAGAAAAATCAACATGGGAGTCAATTGCTTTCAGACTCTGCCAAGAATCAAATTAGAATACTATTAGTTTTCTATGCTATAGCAGTGTTTAATCTCCTTATACTTAGGGGGGCTAATAAGCTAATCTCCTTTGCAGAATATGATTTCTCATTTGGAGCTATATGCTTATTAATCTCAGTATACCTTCTCGTATTTAGGCGTGTTTATGATTGATATAATCGTTCTGGGTTTTCTTCTTCTTGCAGCTATCTTTGTCTGTGCAAAATTTGGCGTCAATTCCAAAGGTGGTTTTGCTTTTGCTATATGTCTGGCTTGGCTATGTTTTTTGGTGGAAAGAGCGGTTGGCCAGCCATATGTTGAAAGTCTATTTCCTCTTTTGGGCCTCTTAGTACTTCTTTATAGTAGTATAAAAGATATTAAAAGAGGCGGAGAAAAAGAATGATTTTTATATTTATCCTTTTTCAAATATTTCTAAATATTTCTGACAAAAAATTGTTTAGTGGAAATTATTCACCAGTCATTAATATTTTTTTCGGTATTATCTCAATAACCTTTCTCTTTTTACCTGATTACAATTTGCCTAATTTAATTGAGATCACGCAATTTAATCTTTATATACTTGTCATTTATTTTGGGATTAGGTCCATTATTAATTTGGGCTATCTAGTAAATCAAAGCAAACCTGTAGATGTTAATATAGAAGAATTGATCATGGCTTTGTTGTTTTCTGTCAATAGTATAGAGATTAAAGGGGTTTTACTTCTTGCACTTATATTGATGTCTATAAAGTCTTTTGGAGACAGTATTGAAATAAAAAATATCGATCTATGGTGTCTTTTTCTCTTAACATTCTCATTTCTCGAGTTTAAGGGCACCTTGGTTATCATGCTGCTAGGTCTCATACAACTTGCAATAGTATTTCTTGCCACATCTCGTGGAAGAGAGTCACAGTTAAAGATTGTTATTTTAATTTCTATTCTGTTTTCTCGTTCGATTGTTAGTTTAGAGATCGCAATTATAATGATTGGCTTTGCCTTTGTTGATAACTTTATAAGTCTCTGTGACAAGAATTTAAGATTGAAAATTGAAAATATTTCTAAAGGTTTTGAGTTTTTCGAAAAGATTAGAACTTTTTTTAAACTTAGAATTCAAGAAACCATCGTTCTTGGACCGTATAGGCAGGAGAGCGATATAAGCAGAAATTCAAAAATTTTAGGGAGACCCAATAATTTTAAGGCTTATCTCGATCAATATGAATTGAAAGGCAGTGTGATTATTTTTGGATTGTTCTGTTTAACTTTAATATTAGGACTTTTCCACAATGGTTAGCTTTTTAGGTATTTTAAATATATTTGTGGGAGAGAATAGGGCCAAAGAGACTTTTTGTCGGCTTATGCCAATGATTCTATTTTTAGCCTTTGTATCACATCTTTTCGCATTAAAAGCTTGGACTGCTAAGGTTGGCTTTAGTGGAGGAGAAGCTTATATATTAGTCTATATAGCTAGTATATTTTTGAGCCAATTAGTTTACAGTCCTCGTGAGTATATAAAGTCATTTAGAGATTTAATACCGCTCTACACCATTATTTTGTTCGAAGATATATTTATTTCAACAATGCTCTATTCGGCATTTTTATTTGCTACAAAGCGCGATAAGTGCACTCATTTGGCCGCCAGTTTCCTGTGTTTTGCAGCAGTAGGAAGCCTTACATATTTGTGGAGTCAACAGTATGCGAATCTTAGCTTATTTATAGCGCTTGGATTTTTGTTCTTGAGATATCTAAAAGATGCTGCAAGGACAAGAGAGTTTGAGATGAATATGATGGCAATAATTTTTCTCGCCTTTAATTCTCTAGATAATAATCAGAATATTTTTTACGCTCTTCTCATTATATTATCTGTGAATTTGATAAGAAGGTTTAATAGGTTTCAACATATTTCAACGATTATTAGGCTTCTTAGCTTTGTGGTTCTTGTTAAATTCGAAATATTAACTATGCCGGTTATTATGGCGTATGCTCTGATTTGTTTAGAGCCAATTGTAACGAGCAATCCACTCAAAAAATTTCGTATTATTCATTACGAGCTGTCTTCACATATTATCGTGATATTCTTCTACTTTTCATTTGTTTTTATTTATCTGCTGACGAGTACAACTATAGTTGAGTCACTCTTTATGATAATGTCGGCGTTCATTGTTTTGATAAAATTTAGCTTTGGTAGAAATGAAAGAGGTATTTTTAAAGAGGACCTAGCAATGATAACTCTTTTTGGCTGTTCTCTACTTGTGGGAGGCATTAATGGTTAATATCTTTCCCATTTTTTTATTAGGCGGAATAACATTTCTAAGTCAACAGATAACTTCGGGGAAGATTGGGAAAAAGTTAACCGCATTAATTGGTAGCCTTTACCCTCTTATGCTGATGGGTGGCTTAGAGAGAAACTCATTTCTAGTCATGTTGACATCCTACTTAGTAGTTTTTTATCAAGTTTACTTGTTAGATAAAAAGACTGCATTTTCTAAGGTTTTTGCAATTGCTACGATTCCTTATTTATGTCTATATTCCTTATTAGAATTGGGTCTGATTGAGTTTCTGTGTTATATACTTTCACTACAGCTTGTATTTCAGTCTATAAAACATCAAGGTAAGCCCGGGCTTGCTCTTAGAATTTCCTTTACTAGTTCTCTCTCTATAGTGTTTTTAATGGCAATTGCTTGCATCTTTTTGGGCCAAAGTACTTTTCCATCTTTGTCAGCCACTGCAAAGACTTTTGGAGGCTCTATACTATCTGTTTTAGTGCTAATCTCTGGAATCAAAATTGCGGGGTTTGGTGATGGTCGAGCTATCGGAATGGGTAGAATACATATTGTTATTATATCCCTAATCCTCAGCCAAAAACTTACTAGCCTATTTCCTAGTATTGTTTCTTTTAGTCCCTTATTGCTACCCCTATCAATAGTTTTGGCCATATGGTTTTATAATTTTAAGATAGCCTTGGGACACGAGAAGCCAATTTCTTCTATTAATCTATTTATTGCAAATTTATTCTTAACGTTCTTTAGCTCTTTTTATCTTGGCTTCTCTGGGTATTATCTATTCTTTGTCTCCGGACTGATTTTGCTTTCACTTTCTAGTCTTTTGAAAGTTTATAGCCGTTCGAAAATTATTCGATATTTATACCTCGGGTTTCCACTGTCTCCTCAGTTTATACACGCTATTTATTGTTTAAACAGTCAAAATATTGAATTAGATGTTTTAAGTAGGCTGCCTCTTGTTGCTGTTTTAGTTCTTCCCCTTATCTTTTATTCAAAACTATTAAATGAGGATGACCGTGGATCGTTATAGAGTAAAGCTAAAAGCGGGAAGGATAATTGGTCCACTGGAATTAAATGATTTCATCGAACTGGTTTATAGGGGTAAATTGGAAGGCGATGAAGAAATTCAAAGTTTTCCTGTGGGAGAATGGCTTCCACTCACATCTTTTCCAGAACTTTTGAAAGTCTTTGAGAGTCAAATCCAAGAAATCGATGAAGAGACGTTTATAAGGGATATCAAAAACCTAGAAATTACTCGAAAGGATCTTTTAGAGTCAGAAGATAAGTTTCAAGAATATGATTATAAAAACAAAAACGAAATTAAAACTGTCTTGCTCGATCCTGTGAAGGTAGCTACAACGATTCAGCCTTTGAAAGAGGCAGAGCAAAAGAAAGAGGATTCTCCTCTTAATGAAGAAGAGTCTCTCTTTAACTTTGATTCAGATGCGACCAGAGTCCGCCAGCAACCTACAGTTCAAAAAAAGGGACCTGTAAGTATAGATGAAGATGATAAGACAAAAATAAACCCTGAATATCAAAAATACTTAGAGCAAGAGAAAAAAAAACAAAAGCCTGAGGAAGAAAAAGAGAAAAAACGAAGGGAACTTGAGCAAAAGAAAAAAGATAAGACTGTTTTTGACTATGAGAACGAAGCCACTCAATTTATGTCTGTAGATGAGATTGTTCCTGAGTTAGAGTCAGCTATAGAGTCCGAAGAAGATATAAAAAAAGAAAGAACAAAAGAATCTCAAAAACAATCCCAAGACCAAGCGCCAAAAATTGAGGTAGAAGAAAAGAAGCCTGATAAAAAAAATAGATTTTTAATACTAGCTTTTGCAGCCATTCTATTCATTCTCTTTGTCCTTCCAGACGAAAATGATACGAGTAAGCGCGAATTGAAACCGATTGTTACTATTGAACCTGAAATAAGCTTCCCTGTTCGTATTGATCCACCTGACAAGACATTGTCAGAGAAGCATTATGCTGAAGCCTTAGCTCTTTATAGAAAATTTGACTATAGTTCGATGGTTGAGGCGGTCAAACATTTCAGGCTAGCTGTTGAAAATAATTTTGAATACGACAAAGCTATGCACCGACTTATTTTTACTGCATCTTATATTTTAGAAGACTCCACGACTTTTGTTGATGACTCGAACTCTATTTTCAAACTCATATTAGTAAATAAATCAAAAATTCTTAAAGATCCCTTCTTCGCCTCTGCTGTTACACTTTTTTATCTAAAAGTCGGAAAGACCAGTGCAGCCCTATCTACTGTGGAAAAGTTTAAGGCAATACCAGGTGTTAAAGCTAGCGCTGAGCTTCTTGCTGTTTATTTGAAAGCTTTAGTTTCAGCAGGAGAATTTATCGAGGCAAAAAATATTTATACTAGGATCAGGGCATTGCCCACTCAATCCCATTTTAGTTTAGAAGCTATGCTCGAGTATCATAAAATATTAGGACAAACAGAAGAGGTGGTTAAAGTCATTAATGAAGCTAAGGCAAAATATCCAGACTCTGCTTATTTTGATTTGGAAACTGGTTTATTGCTGGCAGATGCCAATAAAACAGAAGAGTTAAAATCTCTTATTTATGTTCTAAATCAAAATAACGTCGAGGGCTCAAGAATTTTCCACTCAAAGTATTTGGCCCTACTTGGTCTTTACCATGCTCTTAAAAATAATATTGATTTGGCAGTAAAAACATTTGAAAAATCTTTAAGCCTGAACCGAAACTTAGATATTATCGAAAAACTAGCTCTTTTGAGAGAGAGTGGAAATAAAAAAACTGATGAACTTATAACTAACTCAAGAGCCTTGAAAGAGTTAAGGCTTGCGGAAAACGCTCTTCGAAAGGATGACATCGACCAAGCATTTAAACATGCGTTGGTGGCAAGTAATCTTGCGCCAAACCTATTGGAAGTAAAACTCATGTTGGCTGATATACAACTTGAAAAAGGTTATATAGAAGATGCTATCGTACAGTTAAAAAAAATGTATGAAAGAAACCCAACCTCAGTAAAGCTGGTTTTTAAATTGATTGATTCTTATATTGAAGCTTATCAGTTCAAAAATGCAACAAATTTAATGAATATTGCAGCCAGTATACCTGGTGGACAGTTGCATGATTTTTACGCAGTAAAAGCCAAGCTATCACTTTATCGTGGGGATAAAAGCGGCGCAATTGGTTGGTATCAAAGAGCTGCAAACTCCAATCCGATTGATGATTCAAATATTTATGCACTGGCTAAGTTATTTTTAGAAGCATACCGTTTTCTTGATGCTAAGGCCGTTCTTCTAAAAGCAATGGATCTTGATCCAAGTAAGGTTGAATATAAATTACTTTATGGAAAAATACTCTATGAAGTAGAGTCTAGTAGTGCTGCAATTGGATACCTATATAATGTACTAGAAGATTTTCCTGACCATCCAGCTGTATTAAGTGAAATAGGAATTTACTATTATAGAAGTGGCGAGATCAAAAAATACAAGGAAGTTAAGGAGAGACTCTTGGGTCTACCAGAGAAGTCTCCCAGCCTTTATCGCTTCTTGATTGAATCTGCCAGGCTCGATGACAGTGTTGAAAAGATGATTGAGTATCAGAAAAAACTTATTGAAATCGATCCAGGTGATTTAAAAACAAGAATGGAGCTTGCGTCTTCGTTGATTTCTTTAGAAAGATATCCTCAGGCAAAAGAGCAATTAGAGGCAGTCTCAGACCGGCTAAAAACATACCCCAAGCTCAATTACCTTTTAGCGAGGTTGTACTTACTTGTGGATAATTTTGAAAAGGCTAAGGAACTTGCTTTTAAGGAGGCTAAAGATAATCCCACAATTGATTCGACTTATGTTCTCCTAGGAGAAATCTATCGTCGTGAAGAGAATTTAATTGAGTCAAATAAGTATTTTGTGAAAGCATTACAGATAAACCCAAAAAATATTGAAGCGATGGAAGGGTTAGCTGATATTGCTCTTAAAAACCTTCAGTATCAATTGGCACTAGATCAGTACTTGAAAATTATTGAGCTTGAACCAAATTACGTGGAAGCCTACCGAAAGGTGGGAGATACTTATCGTCAGTTGAGTCAGAGTCAACCCGCTATCGAGTACTATGAACAGTATTTACAGAGAAAGCCTAACACCAAATATAAGAGCAAAATTAACTCTTATATTGAACTGATGCGATAACTTATGCTATCTTTGGCCATCAAAGGAAAGATGTATGCACGACATTAAACATTTTGAAACAAACACTGACCAAGTTAAAAACAATCTCTCTAAGCGAGGATTTGATATATCTTTGGTTGACTCCGCTCTTGAGCTTAATTTGAAAAGAAAGAAGTTAACGACCGAGGTTGAGTCTAATCAAGCTGAAATAAAAAAACTTTCCAAAGAGGTCGGGAGCATTAAGAAAAATGGTGGAGATGCCTCATCACTTATGGAGCAAGTTCAATCTATCAAGGCTAGTATGCAAAACAGTCAGGATGAGCTGGAAAAGACTAAGATTGCATTAAATGATGCGCTCGCGGTGATTCCAAATTTGCTAGATGAATCTACTCCTGAAGGTGGGGGAGAAGAGGATAATGTTGAAGTCTCAAGATGGGGTGAGCCAAGATCATTCGAATTTCCTATTAAGGATCATGTAGAGCTTGGTGAGAATCTTGGGCAATTGGACTTTGAAGCTGCCGCAAAGCTTACGGGGGCTAGGTTTGTTGTATACAAAAAGGGTTTTGCACGCCTAGAGCGAGCCTTGGCAAATTTCATGCTCGATCATCAACTAGAGAGAGGTTATCAGGAAATTATCCCTCCTTTTATTGTGCATGAGAGATCACTATTTGGAACGGGCCAACTCCCAAAGTTTTCAGAAGACCTTTTTAAAATAGAGGGGCAAGATTGGTATTTGATACCAACTTCAGAGGTTCCTCTTACAAATTTGAAGCGCGAAGAGGTTTTTGATGAAACTGAATTACCGTTAAAATATACAGGACTGACGCCTTGTTTTAGAAGTGAGGCTGGCTCTCATGGAAAAGATACTCGAGGCCTTATACGGATGCATCAATTCAATAAAGTTGAGATGGTAAATATTGTTCATCCGGAAAAGTCTGATGAAGTACTTGAGGAAATGGTAAGATCCGCTGAAGAGCTTCTTGAAAAACTAAATCTTCCTTATCGCAAGCTTCAGCTTTGCACTGGAGATATAGGGTTTGGTTCTAGAAAAACATACGACTTAGAAGTCTGGGTTCCCAGTCAAAACACGTATAGAGAAATTTCTTCTTGCTCTAATTGTGGAGATTTTCAAGCTCGTAGGGCGGGTATCAGGTTTAAAAAGCAAGGTGATAAGCCCCAATTCGCCCATACCCTAAATGGTTCAGGCTTAGCTGTTGGTAGAACTCTAGTTGCGGTGGTTGAAAATTATCAAAATGAAGATGGTACGATTACCGTTCCACAAGCTTTGATTCCCTATATGGGCGGCTTAGAAAAGATAGATTAATTTTTTATTCACTGCAGCGGCCACGGGCGTTGTACTTATTTCATTGATTTCTCATAGTTGAAAGTTTATATTCTTTCCACTGAAAAGTTTGAGGAAGTGTGTCCGAGTGGTCGAAGGAGGCAGTTTTGAAAACTGTTGAGGGTTTGCGCCCTCCGGGGGTTCGAATCCCTCCACTTCCGCCAT
>CEQY01201124.1_pt1 | contig 18012 bp, 17 predicted proteins | sample 361391 | NCBI WGS metagenome assembly CEQY01 (sample SAMEA2621075, study PRJEB7988) | marine metagenome | isolation source: saline water (ENVO:00002010), including | reverse complement strand
AGGAATTGATCAAACGGTACTAATGCCTTATTCAACATTAATGCGTAGCTTCTCTTCCTGGTTTGTTCAGTTATGGGCCGAAAGTCTTGGCAAACGAAAGGGCGATAGTTCTGTCGGGCTCACTCCTATTCCCGCTTATGGTGCAACCGATCAACACTCTCAGGTCCAATTATTTATGGAGGGGCCCAATAATAAATTATTATTTCTCGTAGAAATACTTGATAGAAAAAATAATTTTCCACTGGATTCAGGGCTTGAATTATCAAGAGGCAAAAAATTATCTCCTTTTTCCATGAACGACTTAATCCATGCTGAGTTTCGAGGCAATCTAGAGGCTTTGAAAGAGAATGGAAGAAACCTAGTTGAAATAACGATAAAAAATCTTGATGAAAAATCGATGGGTGCTATGATTATGTTTTTCGAGTCTCTCACTGCATTGATGGGTGAATTTTTAGAAATTGACGCTTTTAATCAACCAGGTGTTGAGTTAGGGAAGAAGTATACTTTTGAGTTCTTAGACAGCCTAAGTACCCAAAAAGTGTGACCTCCCAAAATTTTAGTGATAAACTAGATTCATAAAATAACGGAATATTATGAGTAACGACGAAAATGCCACTTTAGTCATCACGGATATTAAAGCTGCACTTGCAGCCGCCGATGAAGAAGCAGCTGCAAAACCAGCATGCTTCCTCGTCGTAGGTGGCGACCTAAATGGAACAATTTTCGACCTACTACCAGGAGAGACTATCGTTGGTCGTAACCCAGACTGTACTATCCCTCTAGATTTTCAAGGCATCTCTCGTCAACATTTTAAAGTTGAAGTTGATAATAACGATAATGCAGTCGTCTCAGACCTAGGTTCGAGTAACGGTACCTATTTAAATAATCAAAAGATTGATACAGCTTCTTCTTTGAATAAAGGTGATATGGTAAAGATTGGGAGTATCGCCTTAAAGTTTCTACCCAAAGGTGACACGGAAAGATTAACTTACGACAAGCTTCACGAAGAAGCGAACACTGACGGACTTACCAAGTGTTATAATAAAATGTATTTCAATGGAAAGCTGGACTTGGAAGTAAAAAAATCGAAAGTTACTGGTAATCCACTCTCTTTGGTTATCTTTGATTTAGATCACTTTAAACATCTAAACGATAATTACGGCCATGATGCTGGTGATTATGTTCTCAAAGAACTTGCTCAACTCCTCAGAGATAATGGGATTAGAAAAGGAGATGTTTTCGCACGTTATGGTGGTGAAGAATTTGTTGTTCTTCTTCCTAAGACGAATTTAAAACAAGCCTTTGAAATTTCTGAAAGACTAAGAAAGCTTATCGAAAACTTCCAATTTGTTTATGATAACAAAAGACTTCCTGTAACTGCTTCCATTGGTGTGGCTGATTACCGCCAAGGGGTCAATACAGGAACAGATCTCTTCAAACGTGCCGATTCTGCTGTCTATAAGTCCAAAGAAGGCGGAAGAAACCAAGTTAATTTTTACCGCGCCTGATGCACATCCAACTCTTACCCGAGCATATCATTGATCAGATTAAAGCTGGCGAGGTCATTGAAAGGCCTTCAACTCTTATTAAAGAAATCTTAGAAAATGCCATAGATGCGGGAGCAACTAAACTTGATCTGCACTTGATTGATAATGGGCTTGAACTTATCTCACTCCAAGACAATGGTGCTGGCATCGATGCCAAAGAATTACCACTAGCCTTTTGTAGACATGCCACCAGCAAAATTGATCGTTTCGAAGATATCTATCGGTTGAATTCTTATGGCTTTAGAGGCGAAGCCCTAGCTAGTATTGCTAGCGTGAGTAAAGTTTCCTGTGAGTCTTTAACATTTTCAAGTTTCGGAAAGATTTCGATCGAAGGGGGGGAGACTCTCAATCATTACGAAGAACAAAGAGTTCATAACGATACGGGAACAAAGATTTTTATCAAGGACTTGTTTTATAACACACCTGTTAGAATGAAGTTCATCCAATCCAAAACGTCGGAAAAAAACCAGATAAAAAAAATCCTTCAGGCTTTTCTTCTCGAACATTATGATAAAGATTTCTCAATTAAGTGGGATCAAAATGAGAAAGACATCTATCCAGCCAGAACGGAACATAAAAAACGTATCCAGGATGTTCTTTTTGCTAAAAAAGATATTGAGTTGCGTTTTCTTGAGACAACCTATGATGGTGTTCATGTAAAAATATTTCTCTCGGAAGAGTCTAGCCGAGGAAACGCTCATAAATCTCATTTTATTTTTGTCAATCAAAGGTATGTAAGAGAGATGGCGATTCATAAAGTCATTTTAAATACTGCCTCAAGTCTTTGGCCTGAGGGAGAGACTGGACACTACGTTTGTATGATCTCGCTTCCTAGTGATGAGTTAGATGTAAACGTTCATCCAAATAAAACTGTTGTTAAGTTTTTTAGACTCAGTAAGATCCTTTCTGTTATTTCTGGATTAATCAAATCACATCTTGCGCCTGAAAAATTCTCTAAAAGACACGAGACCAGTACGCTGAATCATCAAACTAGCTTGCTTTCAGACGCAGAACAATCTCAATCTAGGGAAGTAAGATATAACTCAATCGATTTTTCCTCACCTAGTGAATCTGAGAAGTATTTAAATAATATTCATAATAGAGGTACTCCCGTCGAAGTTGGCGAGGACAGTTTTCGTATTTTACATAAAACAGAATCTCATTTTCTTTTCACCTTTGATCAAACTCTTTATCTAGGCTCGCTTGAATCTTTGGTTAATTTCTATATCCGAAATCTTTTAAGTGAGGTTGATAGTGAACAAACGTCACCTCTTTTGGTTAGTAGACCACTGGAGTTTGGGAGAAAATTATCTGATCAGGAACTAAATAAAATCGAAAAGTTTGGTTTCGAGTTAGACGCTCTTGATGGTCTCACTTACGCTGTACGAAGCTTTTACACTCCCCTTCAAATTTTTCCCTACCTTACAATACTCAATCTACTCGTCAAATCTCACTTTAAGATTGAGTCTATTAATTTTTTCAAAGAGTTGAAAACCTATGATCCCAGCACACTTGCATTGCAAGATCTACTTTCTCAGGTAAATCTTCTCACTTTAATCAGTCAAGGTTTGGTCAAGCCCGTTGATTCTCACCAACTAAAAAGATGGTATGAAAACTAAAATCATAGTCGTATCGGGACCTACCGCTACTGGAAAAACAGATATGAGTATTCGATTGGCAAAAAAGTACAATGCTTCGATCATTAATTTTGATTCATTACTTTTTTACAGAGAAATATCTATTGGCACCGCAAAACCTAGCCTACAAGAGAGAAAAGAAATCCCACACTATATGATTGACTCGCACAGCATTTTTAATCCTATTAATGCCGCTGATTATTTTCAACAAACGATCCCCCTCATAATAGAACTCTCTAAAAAAAGTGATAACCCTATTATCTTAGTGGGGGGCAGTGGGTTTTATCTCCAGACAATATTAAAAGGAATGTTTGACTCTAAAACCTCTCCGGATCATGTCGTTGAAAAATCAAACAAGCTCTACCAACAAGAAGGTATTTTACCCTTTTTAGAAATTCTAAAAGCTCATGATCAAGCTTCATATGAGCGCTACCACGAAAATGACCACTACCGGATACGTCGAGCTGTTGAGCACTGGTGGAGCACCAAGACCCCCTTTTCCGAGTCGCGAGAGCAGATGGAGTTAAAAAAACAGACGGCACCTCCCATCGTCTATGGTTGGGATATCCTCCACCTTCACCTTGATGTGAATAAAGAGCTTCATTGGGATATAATCCAAAGGCGGACCAGCAAAATGCTTGAAAATGGAATTGTCGAAGAAGTAAAAGGCCTTCTTCAACAGGGAGCAACAGGAAATGAAAAACCGCTTAAATCCATCGGCTACTTGGAGGTATTCAAATATCTTAATGGAGAGATCAATGACCTGGATGGGCTTCAGGAGAGAATTAATATTTCTACAAGACAACTGGCGAAGGCACAGAGAACTTGGTTTAAAAAAGTAGAGAAAATGAGTTATAATCCCTTAGAGGATTGGGATAAGATCGAATCTCAAGTACAAGAATTTTTAACTTTATGAATGAGATAGCAGAAAAGAAAAATTTAAAAGTCATTATTATTTCTGATGGGACAGGAGAGACTGCGAAGTCTATGACCAGAGCAGCCATCACTCAATTTCAATCCAAAGAAATATTTTTTACACGCTATAAAAATGTTCGAAGTAAAGAGCATATTGATGCCATATTTCAGGAAGCCGCTCTCAATCATGATATGGTGGTGTTTACGATTGTATCTCCTGAACTTAGAAGCTATGTCCATCAAATAAGTAAAAGAGACCATGTAAGATCAGTAGATCTCTTGGGACCTCTACTTTCTCAAATGGCAAACGTATTTGAAACTGAACCTGAGTATCAACCTGGTCTTCTGCATGCGGTAAATGATCATTACTATGAGAAAGTTGCAGCGGTTGAATTTACACTAAATCACGATGATGGACGAAACCTAGCTTCACTTGATGAATGTGATATTGTTCTGGTAGGAATCTCAAGGACTTCTAAAACTCCTCTCTCGATCTATCTGTCTTTAGAGGGTCTCAAGGTTGTGAATATTCCTATTATTCTCAATATGCCTTTGCCTGAAAATTTATTTAAGATTGATCAACGAAAAATTTTCGGTCTCACCATTGATCCGGATGCCTTAAGAGAAATCAGGCAAAACCGTCTCTCTAATTTAGGAACCAACGCTAAAGGTGACTATGCAGATACGAGAAAAGTTGTGGAAGAAATCGAATGGGCGAATAAACTTTTTGAACAAAATAGACGCTGGCCGGTATTTAATGTGACTAATATAGCTCTAGAAGAAACTGCGTCAGAGATCGTAAAACTCTTACAAATGAGAAGTCGAAATCGATTTAAGCAAAAGAAACGCTTTGAAGCCAAAGATTAATTACGTGGAAGTTCGTTTCGCTTATTAGGCTCTACTGTAAATCTTACTCTGTTCTCTAGTTGAATCAGATCATTATAAATTCGAAACTCGTATGTTCCTGCTGGCATGCGATGTTCCTTTAACGGAAGATCAAGATTATGTTTCTCACCCTCAGCTTCGTAGGAAATCTTAGACCCCGGAGGGTAGTTTTGAGAGGTCGTTAAATATCCAGTATATTTCTTCTCAAACTTTGGAACTCTTACATTTTTGGTAGAACTATCTTCACTTAGTGTAATGCTTTCTTCCATAACCCAAGTTTTGTGACCCGGCTTCATCATCTTAATTTGAATAGGAGTATTCATAGGAACTTCTAGTTTCGCACCAATAATCTCTTTTCTCTTTCCATTAACAAAAGTTCTAATATTAAAGGTATCTGAATCTGCAAATGAAAAGTAGAGAACACCTTTAACCGATGCAGGTTCCTTTCCTGGATTTTGTGTTTTGCCAGGATTATCCCCTGCCACAGTATCTGAGCAGCCAATCATGCTACAGACAGGGATTCCCGTAAGGTTTTGCACCATAGCTGGTTTAAAAATAACGACTAAGGCCAACCCTGCTGCGATGATGATCCCTAAAGGAGAGCTACTCTTTTTTTCTTGAACAACAGCTCGTTTTTTCCCCTGACTCACTTTTTTCACACTTGGCGATCCTGCTTTAACTCTCGCTCTTGTGGTTCTATTGGAGGCCCCTTGCGTTGAGCTTCGTCTTGCTTTTACTTTACTTGTTTTTTCACGATTCGCTGCGGGACGCTTAATTCGATTTGTTCCCGTATTTTTAGCACTAGGTTTCGTTTTTTCATTGAAATCTAAATTAAGCCCATCAACATTAGTGGTTTCGTGAGAAAATCCAAGATCCAATTCTATCTTACCAGATCTTTGTTCTTCAGTTATGAAAGAGCCGTCTGCACTAGGAATATCCTTTACTTGAGCACTATTAGAGCCGCCGTTCTCTTCAGCTTTCATATCATCTAGATAGGGTTTGATATCTATTTTTCCAAACTCTACAAATTTCTTTCTATCTGCAACTATCTCTTCTTTGAAAAGTTGTTTTGCAAAATAACTCAAGTCTGTTGCATTGAATTCTGGATAATTTGAATATAAAAATCTAACAAGTGATCTATTTAATTTATCTAAATTTTCATATCGATTATTTCTATCTTTAGATAGTGCTTTTAAAACTATTTCATCCAATTCAGGTGGAACATTTGGATTAATACTCGATGGCTTAGGAATTTTACAAGCTTGGATTTGCTTTAATACGGCCAAATCATTTTTCGCTGTAAAAAGCTTTCTAGAACAAAGCATCTCCCACAGAGTAATTCCCACTGCAAATTGATCATAACGATGATCAAGATCGAGTCCGTCTAGATATTCAGGAGCTAAATAAGAAAGCTTTCCTTTAATCGTTCCCGCTTGCGTTGCCTCACTGTTTGAGTCTGCCTTTGCGATTCCAAAGTCGATAACCTTAACAGCGCCTTCATAAGTCAGCATAATATTATGTGGAGAAATATCTCTATGGATAATATTAAAATGCTTTCCGGTTAATTTATCTGTAAATGTATGCGCATAATGGAGCGCTTGACATACTTGAGAGATAATATGAGTAGAAATCTCTACTGGGAAAACAAACTTCTTTTCTTTTAATCGATCTAAAAATTGCTTCAGGTTCGCACCATCAACGTACTCCATGGCAGAGTAAAGCTGTTGATCAACCAATCCATAATCATAGACTTGAGCAATATTTGGATGAACAAGTCCAAAAGTAACTTTCAATTCATCCTCAAACATCTGCACGAACGAAGGGTTTTGAGAGTATTGTGGTTGAACCATTTTTATGGCAACAATTTTATTAGCCTGCTCACCAAGATAAGAAGCACGACAAATCTTTGCCATACCACCATCTACCAAGTGGTCTAAAATTAAATACTTTCCAAAACGTTGATACTTTCGTGTCATTAAAAATCCTCAAGATCATATCGGCTGAAAATAGGATTTGCTTAAGAGAAAAAAGAGAGAATAAGTCCCGTAATTATTTCAATACTTTAAGGATTTCCCTATCTTTAAAGCCAGGAACTTTAATCTGAACGGGATAGCGAGAATTGCTTCGCCCACAAAGTCCAACCAATTTATGTCTCGAAAGCCTCCAGTCTCTGAAACCCTCATGAGCTTCAAATTGCTTTTTAAAATCGAGGAGGACGAGATCCTCTAAATTGGACTCTCTAAACTGTTGAATAAAGGAGGCTGTATTGGTAGGGGCCCCATTTTTTGCGTAAAATAACCCTATAAAAAGTCTATCGCATTTTCCAGCTCTCAATAATTCCTCTCCTAACCACTTTCGAAACGGGCTATCTAGCTCGAGCTCAGCGATAGAGATATCATAGACCATATTGATTTCTTTATACCAAGAGTAGCGATCAAAAACGAGTTTATCATCCCAAGACTTTGTTCCGTGAGTTCCACCTCTAAAGACTATGTCTGAGTCAATCATCGCATTCCTATCCAGAATAGCGGCACAAGAAGTTAAAAAGATTAATACCAACAAATATTTCATGCTAAATCCAAGTTTTCGATATCCTTAATTATCTCCTCAAAGGCCTGAGTTCGACAAGTTTCATTCAAAAGATCATGGCGCATATTGGGAAAATTTACTTTCCTCACCCTTTTTTTATCCATTCCCGCATAAAATAACTCCGTTTTTTCATTCTCCACGATTCGATCGTCTCCAGATAAAAGAAAAAGTGTCGGATAATTAAAAAAATAACTGATTGAATTGATATCCTTAGTCGCATTTAAAGTTTCTGTTCCTAATTTAATAGTAATAGATTTAGAGATCAAATGATCACTAACAAATTCTCGAGTTTTCTGCTCGTCGTGACTTAGGTCATAGCCATTATATATAAGGGGCACTCGAACCTTCGCCAGAGTTTCAGGCATACTGCTCAAAAGTGTCGTAGCCTCTTTGGGAAGATTCAATTTTGGCTTAAGACATGGGTTAACAAATACGCAAAGCTTAGGATCTATCGCCAAAGGCCTTGATTCTTCGCTTAATGCTTTTAGGGTCACTAAGCCACCCAAACTATGGGAGATAAAAATCGGCGTGAAGTAGCGATCCATATAATGACGATGATATTGAATCGAAAGAAAGTTTCTAAAGTCCTCTACAAAAGTAGAGAATTTATCAATATAACCTCTATCTCCCCCACTTTTTCCATGACCATAAAGATCCATGCAAGAAATTAAAAGTCGATTTCCAAAACGAAGCCTAAGAGCATTAAAGAGATCCTCATGTCTTTTATGATACTCAATCATTCCATGTTGAAAAATCACATGATAGGCATTGGAAGCTAGTTCTTCTTTGGGATAATAGGTCTTAAAAAAAATATGAGTCTTTTCTGGAAAAGAAGACTCAAAAACACCCTCTTCAATCCTATGCAAAGCTGTGGACTGATTCTTTACAGCACTAGCCATTTGAAAGATAACTTTGAATCGCTTGTTCTGACTCTCCAGAAAGATTACTGAAGCGAAACGAAAACCCCTGTCTTCCTTCTAAAACTCTTACTATCTGTCCTGAAGCGACAAAATGGTAATCTGTATTTTCAGGATGAACATTAATAGAAATAGTCTCTCCCACTTGACCGGGGAACTCGTCAACGAGAACTTGCATACCGCCCGTGGAAATATCACGGCAAATTCCTACGAAAACTTTTTGATTATTTTCGATATACATACGAGCAATAAAGGGCTTTCTTGCATTAGATCTTCTTTCTTCATCTTCAATTGGAGGAGGAAGATCTGAAAAAACATCAGAAAAATCCTCAAAATCAGCTAATAATTTCCAATCACTCATTCCTTCTGAAAAAACATAAGTCTTTCCATTGATTCTATTTTCATCGAAAAGTCGCTTAATGAGATCGAGATGATAAGGGCCATACTCAACTTCATTGCCTCCTCGATCGACTCCAATTTTCACAAAAATTCCCGAAGAGAGGTCTTGCAAACGATTTATCGTTTCATCCATTCGAGGTGGGAGACTTGGCTCCGGCATAGGTTGATGAAGGGCAGATTCAAATTCATTCATATCTTTGACCTGTGCCCAGTTTTCTAAACCTTTTCGCCAAACATAGTCCTCTTCGTTAAGTTGACCAGACTTTAATAAATCAAAGACAGCGTCAATTTCAACCGGCCCTACTCTTTCTCCAGATTTAACGTAGTACCATTTATCGGACATGCTAACACTCCTTGAACAGTGTGATTTTAAGTGGTTACCCTATTATTTTACAGGGGATATCAAAGACTTGCAGATTCGGCAGAATTTGCCGTAATAGTCGCCAAGCTTGCTCTGAAATTTCTAAAGCTCACGGCTAAATGACCGATATGTAATCTGAGAAAGGATAATATTATGAAATACCTACTTAGTTTATTCATACTTATCGCCCTTGCCAGTTGTGGTGAGGAGGTTGTGCATCAAAAGACAGTGAGTGATGGTTTTACCACAAGCGCACTTCAAAGCTTTTCAGTTAGTACCTGTGCACAAAGAACTTTCGCAAGACCGCCTGTTGATATTTTGTACGTCGTTGATAATACCGGAAGTACGATTGCTGACTCCTTTCAGAACTTAAAGAGTGAACTACAAAATACCATTAACACTATTTCAAGTGATTTCGATTATCATATTTATTTTGTTCCCCTAAATGCTTCACAAGGTGAAAGTGCTACGACTTATCCTTTATTGGCCAATAACCCTGACTCACTTCCAAATTTATCTCAGGTTAATTTAGTTCAGCCTTCAAATTTAGAATTTTTCAGTCAAGCGAGTGGTAATAATGTAGAGCACGGAATGACCAGAGCTTACAATATTATTCAGCTTAATAGAGATAACGGAATTTTTAGAGAGGATGCCCATACAATTGTCGTTATGATTTCAAATGGGGACGACACAGAATCAAACAGAAATGTCGGTGGGAATGTTATCCCAGATCAAACAGTTTTATCTCAGCAAATTGAAGAGTTTAAGTCTCTCACTAAAAAATATGCTGATGCTAATAGTCTTTCAAATCCACTTAATGCTCAGATGGTGAGATTTTTCTCTTTAACTGCCAAGTCCACTTGTAACGGTTGGAAAGTTGGGAATAATTACCAACAACTTTCAAGAGAGCTTTATGACTATCAAGCACTCACAGATAATAATATAGGAAAAGATACAGTGGATCTTTGTTCTCAAAACTACTCGACACTTTTCTCTCCTATAAACAATAGTATTCAGGCTGTTATCATTGGTCACAAATACGATCATTGGAAAATTAGTTCGGCTAGTGAATCTCAAATCCAAGCTAATGATATTGAAGTGACTAAACTCAAATTGGATGGTTCTAGAGTTTCTGTGCCAGAAGGATCAGTTAATGGATTTGAATACCTAGGTTATCAAACTAATATTGATACAAGATATGAACCTACATCTGGAGAACCGGTTTCTGGGCTTGTGGTAAAACTGAATGGATCAGCTCGCGTAGAATATCCTGACTGTATTATTGCAAAGACAAGAACTCCGACCGAATACTTTGGATATATAACAGTTCCAAGAGAACCTGATCTCGAAACGACTGAGATTGAAATTAATGGCAAGCTTGTTCCTCCGAGCGCTCAAAATGGTTGGACTTATGTTGGATTCAGAGACACGATAAATATCAAAGTTCCTGGCCCTGATAACGTAAGTGTTAGCCCACCAGTTAATAAGTCCGGTTATACCTTTCAATTGAATGGTAATGCGATTTACACTAATGGTGATACGATAAATGTTTTTTACAAGCCTAAGGCGCAGTAGAACTTTCTGGGTTCCGATAGCCGGACTCAGGTGAGTCAGGTTTTCCGAACTAACCCATAAACCAATCCACCTAACTGATGATATTTTTCTGCTAAAATTTTATTATTGGTAATTCTTATCAACGCCTGAGTTTCTCTCAGAGAACCCATCGCAATAGAATAAAACCTTTTCTTGTCTTTAACTGAAGAACGACCACTACCCTCTGTGATGTTCAAGGCAATGCTTAGCGAAGCTCGTAAGAGTTGATCTCTCACGGGATTTTTAAGTTTTAATTTTTCACATTCTAAATAGAGTTAGCGAAACAAGTAAAACTTAAAGCTTTCATGAAAGATCAGTTATTACGTGCAAGTAGTAGCGTCGCCTTAAACCTAGCAGAAGGGAATGCGAGAAGAACAAATAAAGACAGATTAAAATTTTTTAATATCGCTCTGGCTAGTCTCAGAGAAGTTCAGATGATTTGTAAATTAGAAGACCTCAACAGAATCACGGGAAAAGCAGATCAAGTCGGTGGTATGATTTATGCACTAAACCGGTCCGTTACTGATTCAGCCAACAGAAACTGAAACCGTATTACGCCATTGCTGATTTATCTTGATTCGATTTCAAAACACGATTCATAAATTGAATATGAGGGAGAAGTTTTTTGAGTTTTAAATAATTTACTTCCAGCGAAAGCCCTGTTCCATCGGCTCCAACAATCGCTTCACCTACAATACCATGCTGTCTAGCATCGTCGAGATGCTCAACTCCTATATGCTCTCCTGACTGTTTCCAGTGTTCGAGAAAATCGTCCACTTGAACTAAGCTCATCGCTGAATCAGTATTAGGTGTTGATTGCAAGCGCTTCCAGATATTTTCAAGAAAGGTTTGGCACTTGGATGAAATTTTTAGTTTCTTATCTTCGGTTAGATGTTTTTCTGTATTGTAAAAGATGAAAATACCGCGAATTCGATCTAGACTTTGAGTCACGAGCACTTTGGGTAGTCCATCTTTATCATCAAAGGTCTTGATCACTCCCATGTCCTGGCAGATGATCAGCATTTCATCCATTTTCGATTCTATAACACCGTAAATTTCTTTAGAGTAGAGATCTAGAGTCTTTCTATGAATCGCAATTCCCGATTCGTGTTCTTCTCCATGGGCTTTATAAACAAGAAATAAAGTTCCTAGGATTTTGATGACTTCATTTGCTTTTAAAAATTCGTAGCCTTGATGTTTTCCTGATCCATAGCTTACTGTTGCAGAATTAGACTCAAGCTCTTTCACCCTTGAGTTCGTGGCCCTTAATCTATTAGCAAGCGTATTAATAATGGTCTTAAACCAAGGGTTGAGTCCCGACATCGTTTTAGCAAAAGCTGTAAACGAGATTTCGATTACCTCAGAGCCAACCATAGCAGAAGCTGAACAAGACCTCTTTCCTCCGCCATCATCGTCGAAATAGGCCATCTCTCCGATAACCTCTCCCGCTCTTAGAACAGCGATCTCAATGAATCCCTTACCTTTAGGTTTAAAAAGTCGCAGCTGCCCTTTTTGAATGATAAAAAGTGAGTTGGCCTTCTCCCCGTCGTTAAACAAGATTTCACCTTGTTTAAGCTTGCGAAGTCCTGAACCGGAATCACCTTTTTTAGCAGCTGCTGTTCCCATTTATAACCTTTCAATAATTAAGCTAAGAGCTTCTCCTCCACCAATACATATAGCCGCACATCCGTATTTCGCTTCTTTGCGTTCCATAGCATTCGTCAGAGTTAGGAGAATTCTTGCCCCACTAGTACCGATGGGGTGACCGAGGCTAACTCCTCCGCCAAAAATATTCACCTTACCATGATCTAATTCTAACTCTTTCATGGCTGCCATGGTAACAGCGGCAAAAGCTTCATTAATTTCCCAAAGATCAATATCCGAAACTTTTAGTCCTGTTTTATCTAAAGACTTTTTTACCGCTTCAACAGGGGCGGTTGTAAACCATGTCGGATTTTGTGCATGAGAGGCCCAGCCTATAATCTTAAACTTAGCCTGATCTTTATAAGCCTCTCCTCCTAAGACGAGAGCACAAGCTCCATCGTTAATAGTAGAAGCATTTGCTGCAGTAATCGTTCCATCTTTTTCAAAGGCGGGTCTTAGTTGTGGAACTTTATCAAACTTTACTTTTCCAGGTCCTTCATCTTCCTCAACTACGATATCACCCTTTCGAGAAGAGATTGTCACCGGAGCAATTTCTGACTTAAAGACTCCTTCCGCTTGAGCAGCTTGAGCTCGCTTAAAAGAAGTGATCGAAAATTCATCCTGTGCCTGTCTCGTAAAATCGAATTTTCTCACGCATTCCTCTGCGCAGTTCCCCATTGGACGATCAGAATATACATCCCATAGTCCATCCCACTGCATAGAGTCCTTCATTGTTGCCTGTCCGAATTTCGTTCCATTTCTTGAGCCGGGAATTAAGTGAGGTGCCATGGACATATTCTCCATCCCACCAGCAACAACGACCTCTGCATCGCCGGTCATGATAGCTCTTGCTCCTAAAATAACAGATTGCAAACCAGACCCACAAACCTTGTTGATAGTAGTGGCCGGAGTAGACTCTGGAAGTCCTGCGAATAATGTTGCTTGCCTTGCCGGTGCTTGCCCCACGCCAGCTTGAACAACATTCCCCATAAAAACTTCATCGACTTTTTCTTTTGCAATGCCAGCTTTTGTTAGTGCTCCCTCGATAGAAGTGGCCCCTAATTTTGGTGCGGGAACTGTTGAAAGTGTCCCAAGAAAACTACCTTGAGGAGTTCTTGCTCCTCCTAAAATATAAACGCTCATAAAGTATCCTTTGTTTCGATTAACAAAGGGATTCTACGCAAATTAAAGGTAAATTTCCACTTTTTCAGGTTGTTGATAAGTTCAAAATTTGCTAATTTGCGTTATTCAAAAAAGGATGATTAGCATGGATTTTGGAAGATACGACGTAGCCTCCTCACAAACCAAAAAAATGCTTCCACAAGAGTGGACTGACGAGCTTGGAAATACCTTAAACGAAGTTTACGCAGAGCAACTTAAGGATCGGCAGTGTTTTTTCGATGTTTACGGAGAAATCTATGACCGAGAATTTGTTGTCATCGCTTCAATGATGCATGAGTCCGATACTACTGCGGCTCCAATTTCGATTTTTGTCTCTCACGATATTGTTGATGACCAAAAACAGTACCAAAAAGTCCTAAAGAACCTCGTAGATTTGATTGGTGCTATCGTTGATGACGTGATCTCAAGTGATAACTGCGAATACAATTCAAATTGGACTGAAAACCAATTCAAAGGTGATACATTTTATTACAAAATAACTAGGGAGAATATTTCTCTTACCCTGCAAGCGGAAGCGATTTTACTTAAAGGCGAAAAACTTTAATAAAGCTCTTTTTAAGTTCATTCTCCACAAAAATTATCAATATACTCGATACCTTGAAAAATTTCCTCTTTCATATAATCGTATCTTTCAGGAGAGATTTCTTTTAGTCTGCTCGGAGTAAATCTGTACATATTAAAAGTTTCAGCTAAATCTTCACCAGCATTAACCTGAGCGTATTCTGAAGGCCAAACATCTGAAGACGCAAGACTTAGGTTTGTTTCATAATCAATCCAACCAGCACTATTATACCAAGGCTGACTTTTATGAAGATATACTAAGCTATCCTCTCCAAGAATAATTCCTGACCTATGACCCAGCTCATGAAAAAAAGTCACAGCCTGACTGGCAAGACTTCCTTGTTTGGATAGATGATGGGAAATGATCCCACCAGCATTGGCGTAGATTCCATAAGTAAAAAGCCTATGTCCTAAAAAGAAACCTTTGTGATAAATTGTCCTTTCATGGAGATGCTTAGGCATGGCCAAATAAGAAGTTAAAATTGCATACAATGAAGGCATCGGTAGCACTTCATTAATTCCTTGATCAAAATTATAAGGGCTAAGATAAGACTTGTACTTAATTAAAGCATAGAGAATCAGTGGACCTTGCTCTGGACCAAAAATGTCTCTCACCGCACATAAAATATTATCACAGCGATTTTTTTCGGAATTAAATTGACTTAGATTGAGTCTTCTATGAGTTAGATTTAAATCTGCAGAATAAACTTGGCATTCTGCTGTATTACACTCACGCTGAATATAGAATTTCCCATCTCTTTGTTCGAAACTCATAGTCGTTTGAGCTCTCGCTCTTTCATCAAAGAGCCAATTATTAGTATCAAATGAATTTACCAATGAAGTGAGAGCACTCAGAAGGGCCAAATCGAAATAATGAATATGCTGCATCTCAAAGCCATTTAATACAACAATCTTATCTCTTCCAAACTGAGAAAACATAGGAAGCGTTCTATCAAATCGCTGTCGCCCTTGAGTTAAAAAACTCTGTATTTCTTCTAGAATTAGGTCATTATTGAGCTTATCTGAGACACTACACTCATTGATATATTTTCTAACATGAATCTCGGAAATAGCATCTGCGCTTGCATCAACTTTGATCGACAGTCCAAAGTTTAGACAGATAAAAGCTATATAAAGCTTGGTAAAATGGTTCATCGTATCCCTATATTTAAACTTATGCTAAATATAGGTGCAGGATAGGTGCCAGTTTTAGACTAGATTGATATCGATTTTACTCGTCATCAATTCGAGGTTTTCCACCAGAGAACACTCTTGTTTCAACTTCAATATCGTCATCATCGTCATCATTACTATCAATATTATCGATATCTTCTTCGAACTCTATGTCACTTGCAATATTCAATTCGTTTAGAGCCTTATAGAAGTCTTTTTCGTCTTGAAGATCACCCACAAGAGACTCTAGGTATTGAGGTGGATACTTAGCGATAAGCTCTTCAATATAAACTTGAAGTTTCCCTTCGTGTAAGATTTCTCTTTTACGCTTTATATCGTACCAATTAGCTATATAGTGAAGACGACAGTATTGCTGAGTCGTTCTTAAGTTTTCGCAACCTTTTTCAGCACAATCATCAGACCTTTGGTCTACAAAGAAGTCCAATGATGAGATGGCTTCAGCAATTTCTTCAAAGCTAAAATTTTCTGCAAGATTTTCGATCTCGTCTTGTACCTTCGTTTCCGCTTCCTTCATAACCTCTTTAGCAGGAAGGTCAGCTTTTGCAGACTTTTTAGTACTTGTCTTTTTTGTTGCAGCCTTTTTAGTCACTTTCTCTTCACTTACTGCTTCTTTTTTTCCAGTCAGTGCTTCTTTGGCTTTATCAATAAGAGTTCTTGCCGTGGACTTTTTCGCTTGTTTTTTCGCTGTCTTCTTAGCTGTCTTTTTAGTGGTTTTCTTAGCAGCCTTTTTCGCCGTTTTTTTAGCAACTTTCTTTTTTGCAACTTTTTTAGCTGCTTTTTTAGCTACTTTCTTTTTTGCTGTTTTTTTAGTGGTCTTCTTTTTTGTCACTTTCTTGGTAGTTTTCTTTGCAGCTTTTTTCTTTGCAGTCTTTTTAGTCGTTTTCTTTTTCGCTACTTTTTTCGCAGTCTTTTTGGCTGCTTTCTTCTTAGCTGTTTTTTTAGTCGTTTTTTTCTTGGCGACTTTTTTCGCAGTCTTTTTGGCTGCTTTTTTCGTTACCTTTTTCTTTGTCGTCTTCTTGGCAGCCTTTCGCACTGTCTTAGCAGTCTTTTTACGAGCGGCTTTTTTTGCTGTTTTGGCCGTTTTCTTTTTAACTGCTTTTTTTGCAACTTTTTTTGCGACTTTTTTCTTCTTAGCCATTGATGGTAACTCCTCTAAAAATAAGGCACTAAAATAGCACTAAACCTTATTGATTGCCAACTTTTGCTAGCTGATCGACTTGAACTCACTTGTAGCTATAACCACTCTTTGAATCTCTGAGGTTCCCTCGTAAATTTCGGTTATCTTTGCATCTCTGAAGTAGCGCTCCATTGGATACTCTTTTGTGTAACCGTTCCCACCTAGAACTTGAATCCCCTGAGTTGTTGTCCACATAGCTGTTTCAGCGGCAAATAGCTTTGCCTGAGCCCCTTCTTTAGAATAAGGCAGCTTTCTATCTTTCAGCATACTTGCGTGGTAAATCAGGTGCCTAGATGCCGCAATCTTTGTACTCATATCTGCAATCTTGAATTGGATAGCTTGAAGACTCGCTATGGGAGATCCAAATTGGACCCTTTCCGTTGCATAGCGTCTAGCATAGCGAAAGGCACCCTCAGCAATTCCTAGAGCTTGAGCTGCAATTCCAATTCTTCCCCCATCCAGAGTGGCCATGGCTATTCTGAATCCTTTCTTCTCTTGGCCTAAAAGATTTTCTTTTGGAATTTTAACTTTATCAAATGCCAGAGAGCAGGTGGAAGATCCCGCGATTCCAAGCTTTTCTTCTTGTTTAATTATAGAAAATCCCTCACTCGCCGTTTCAACAATAAAAGCAGAGATTCCTTTATAATTATCTGTCTTTTCAGACTTAGCAAAAACCACAGCTACATCGGCTTCTTTACCATTCGTAATCCAATTTTTTGTCCCATTAATTTCCCAATGATCTCCCATATCAGTGGCAAAAGTTGTTAATGAGCCTGCATCAGTTCCTGCATTTGGCTCAGATAAACAAAAGCAACCTATCCATTCTCCAGAAGCTAATTTTGGAAGATATTTCTTTTTTTGCTCTTCAGTTCCAAACTCTAGAATAGGCCATATACAAAGTGAAGTATGAGCTGAAACAAGAACTCCCGTGGAAGCACAATTTCTTGAAAGCTCTTCAATAATCATGGCATAGCTCAAATAATCCATTCCAGCACCACCGTACTCCTCTGGAACATAACTTCCCAAGAGACCGTTCTCTGCAAGTTTTGCAATAAGCTCTTTTGGTATTGCATGATCACGATCAATACTTTCTGCTAGAGGTGCAACCTCTTGATCAGAAAATCTTGCGACCATATCTCTTACTTCATTATAACTTTCATCTAAAATCATTATTTATCTCCGTAATCGTAAAAACCTTTGCCCGACTTTCTTCCCAATCTTCCAGCAGATACATATTGTTTTAAAAGAGGACAGGGACGATACTTTGTATCACTTAAACCTTCAAAAAGAACTTCCATAATAGCAAGACAAGTATCTAACCCGATAAAATCGGCTAGAGTCAAAGGGCCCATCGGCTGATTGGTTCCTAGTTTCATTGCCGTATCAATATCTTCCACTGAAGCGATGCCTT
>CEQY01043843.1_pt1 | contig 18020 bp, 17 predicted proteins | sample 361391 | NCBI WGS metagenome assembly CEQY01 (sample SAMEA2621075, study PRJEB7988) | marine metagenome | isolation source: saline water (ENVO:00002010), including | reverse complement strand
TGCTGCCCCTCTCAATACAAATAAATAAAAGTATGGAAAATATCGAACGAGAATCAATGGAGTATGACGTAGTCGTTGTGGGTGCCGGACCTGCCGGTTTGTCGGCAGCAATCAAACTCAAACAACTTGCTAACGAATGCTCAAAAGAGCTTTCTGTTTGTGTTGTGGAAAAAGGTTCTGAGGTGGGAGCACATATTCTCTCCGGTAATGTATTTGATCCTAAAGCTTTAAATGAATTAATCCCTAATTGGAAAGAATTAGGCGCGCCTCTAAACGTTCCCGTGAAAAAAGATTCAGTAAGATACTTGCTCAATGAAAAGTTAAACTTTTCAATACCAACCACATTTGCAACGACATTTAAAAACCATGGGAATTTCATCATGAGTCTCGGAAACTTCTGTCGGTGGATGGCTGAATATGCTGAAGGACTCGAAATTGATATATTTCCTGGATTCACAGCCTCTGAACTCATTATTAAAGATGGCGAAGTAGTTGGAATTGCAACAGGAGATATGGGTATTGACTCGAACGGAGAAAAGAAACCTTCTTTTGAACCAGGCATAAATCTCCTTGCAAAGTACACTATACTTTCTGAGGGTTGCCGAGGACATTTAGGTAAGCAAGCAATCAAACATTTTTCTCTTGATAAGGATAGTGATCCTCAACATTATGGTATTGGTTTTAAGGAAGTTTGGGATCTTGATCCTGAGCTTCATGAAGAAGGTCTTGTCGTTCACACAATGGGGTGGCCAGCAGCTAAAGGAGTCTTATCTGGCTCTTATCTCTATCATGGTGAGAACAATCAAGTTTTCCTTGGCTACATAGTTCCACTAGACTACGACAATCCTCACATAAGTCCTTTTGACGAATTTCAACAGTGGAAACATCAAGCCTCGATACAAAAATACCTAAAAGGCGGGACAAGAACCGCTTATGGTGCTCGAGCACTCATCAAAGGCGGTCATCAATCTATGCCAAAAATGCATTTTCCCGGTGGGATGTTAGTTGGTGATGACGCAGGTACAATGAATTTCCCAAGAATCAAGGGTACTCACACTGCCATGAAATCTGGAATGATTGCAGCAGAAAGCCTCTTCGAAGAATTTTATAAAGATGAACCCAAAATAGACATAGATAATTTTTCTTCAAATATAAAATCTTCTTGGTTAGAAGATGAGTTATACAAAGCTAGAAACTTTCTCCCTTTTATACATAAATATGGAACACTCTTAGGTGTGGCTCTGGCAGGAACGGATCAACTTATCTTCAGAGGTAAATTGCCCTTCACTTTGCATCATGACGAACCGGATCATGAATGTCTAAAAGAAGCTTCACAAATGCCAAGGATTGAGTATCCAAAACCTGATGGTGTCATAAGTTTCGACAAACTTTCTTCAGTATTTTTATCAAATACTAATCATGAAGAAGATCAGCCTTGTCATCTTGTGCTTAAAGACCCTTCAATTCCTTTAGCAGTCAACCTGCCTAAATATGATGAGCCAGCACAAAGATACTGTCCTGCAGGAGTTTATGAGATTGTTGAAAAAGATGGAGAAAAAAACTTTCAAATCAATGCACAAAATTGTGTCCATTGTAAAACTTGTGACATAAAAGATCCCTCTCAAAATATAAATTGGATAACTCCTGAAGGTGCAGGTGGTCCTAATTATCCAAATATGTGATTAATTTAATCAGAAGTATTTGAATAAAAAATATTTCGTTTTTTTTTCTATTAAAGCTTGCATTTAAAAAAAAACCATATAATATATTTTGTTACCTATCAGACCGACTTGGAAACAACTCGAGACGAAGAAGAGAGAGAATGATGGGTTAGAGAACGAAAGGTGAAAGCTCTAAAAAACAGCTAGCGAAAAAAGTTTTTTAGACCACCAAGGTTGGAAGAGAGACCAACTAAGGAGCTAGACAGAATCTCGGTTTAGACACTTTCGAACTCGAACTAAGACAGAGCGAAAGCTCTGTTTTTTTTTGCCCAGCATCAACTCAACTTATAAAACGAGCCTGAACTGAAAATGCCGAATTGACCGTTATGCTCTTTGCATTCTTCAATTAGATTGTAATAGACATTTCTATTTATGAGGGCTTCTAGGTTTTTCCTAACAACAACATAAGGGGATGGTTCTTCTTCTTTATACTCTATTCTAATAGGGTGCCTTTCATTAACTTCAAAAAATTCATCAGTGTTTGTCTTGAATGAAATAGTCTGTTCATTACCTTTTTTTATTATCTCGAAATCAATGATCACAAATGGTTTATCCTCGACCTCTAACTTAATTTTCTCAACTGGCGTCACTAAGAAGTATTCATCTCCATCTAGTCTGAGTACCCTACTAAATAGTTTTACCATTCGATCTCTTCCTATTGGTGAATTCATGAAGTACCACTTACCAGATCTATCAATTCTCATTTGAACATTTTCACACAAGGGTGGGTTCCACTCTTCAACAGGTGGAAATGAATCTTCGTCGAGATTAGATAGTTCTGAAAATATTGACGATAAAGTTTTGCTGCTCATGGATTTAAAATAGACTCAGTATGATTTGAATAGCTATTATAACTAGCCCAAGACCAAGAAACTTCTCAAAAATTTTAAAAAAAGTTAAAAATTTATTTCTCAGTACTTCGCTTGTGAAAATATATGTCACTGATGAAAACCAGATAAAAGTAGCTACTGCCATATATATACCGAAAATTGCTAAAGGATATGTTTCCTTAGTATTCAACACTACACCAAATAAAGTGACAAAAAATAATAATGCTTTTACATTTGAAATGTTTGTAATCAATCCTGTCAAGAAACCTCCTATATTGCTCCATCTACTTTTAGTTAATTCAACTTTGTTGAAATCAGAGGATTTAGATAACGAAATAATTCCAAGATACGCGAGATAAAAAGAACTTATCACTTTAAGTAACGATACGTAGATCGGATTTGAGGCAATGAGTAATAATATGCCTGATACAGCTAAAACAGAATGAAATAAAATTCCTACTCCTATTCCGGCTGAAGACCAAATAGCTACTTCTCGCCCATATCTAATGCATTGTCTTGTAATTAATGCAAAATCTGGGCCGGGACTCATTACGGCAAATAAGTGAAGTATTACCACTGTAAAAAATTCGTTCATACGAGGGTGGGTTCTATCTCTAATTTGAGTCCTGTTTTATGATAAACGTCATCAATTAACGATTTAGCGAAACTTACCACTTCACTCCCTTTAACTTTATCGTAAGTAATTAAAACCAGTGAATGTTTGTCTGACATGCCTATGTTACCCACCTTTTTTCCCTTCCATCCTGTCTTTTGAAGAATTAGTGCTGTTGGAATTTTAAACAGTCCTTTTTCTTGAAATTCTGGGATTTCAAATGGTAAGTTTAGTTGGAAAAAATCTTTTTCTTTTAGGTAAATATTTTTAAAGAAGCTTCCGACATTAGGTTTATCTAAATAATTTGGAAGTTTACGATTTCGAACTCTAGAAACTAACTTATACATATCCATAGGAGAGAGCAAATCTAACTTTATACCGCTCAAGTCTATCTCCTCTCTCAGTGATTCATAAGTATAGTTAAGGTTGGGAGTCTTTGATAATTTAAATGTCACTGACAAGATCATGAGATTTTTCTTTTTTTTAAAAATACTCGTCCGATACCCAAACTCACACTCTTTATTATTAAATTTATGATGCGAGCCATCTTTCATATCCATATAAGTTATGCTTTGGACGTATCTAGATATCTCAGAGCCATATGCACCTATATTTTGTATTGGACCTGCTCCTACTGTGCCTGGAATTAATGCCAGGTTTTCCAATCCGTATAAACCATTTTTAATGGTCCACTTAACGAAATCATTCCAATTTTCGCCAGCGGAAACTTCAAGAGTAAGTTCATCTTGCCGTTTTATACCGATAAGTTTATTTTTAATGACCAATCCATCAAAGGGTTGGGTGGGAACTAAATTTGTACCCTCGCCTATTATCAATTTCTCTAAAGACTCTCTTTTACTAAATTCTAGTATCTCTTTAAATTCATCAACATTCGTTATTTCACAGTAAGATTTTGCGGTATCAGTTATATTTAAAGAGCAAAATTTTGAAAAGGGTAGATTGTCTAGTAGTTCCATCACATATTTTTAGCTATTTCAATTGCCTTATCCAGATCTGATTGTGTATCTACGCCCAAGTGAATCTCACCAAAAGCTTTAGAAGCAAATATAGATTGTCCATTATCCATTGCTCTCATTTGTTCAAGTTTTCTAGATTGCTCATTAGAAGATTGTTTCCATTGAACAAAAGTCTTAAGAAAACCAAATCTATAAGCATAAATTCCTAAATGTTTTTTTGCGCTAGCAGCTCCTAAATGATTTATGTCTCGAGAAAAGTCTAGTACTTGATCATTTGAATTTATCCAAAGCTTCACAACATTTTCGTCCCTTAATTCTTTTTTTGATAAATCTGCATACAAGGTAGCAATATCTGCTTCCTTTGCTACGCAGAATGATGCTAGGTTATTTATATCTTCTGGATCTATAAATGGTTCATCTCCTTGGACATTTACAACTATTTCATCATCCTTCAAGCTCAGCTTACTGCATGTTTCGAAGACTCTGTCGGTTCCTGACTCATGCTCATCACTTGTAAGTATTGAATCTACTTCTATTAGACTACAAAGTTCACATATCTCATCTGAATCTGTTGCTACGTGGATGGACATTGCGTCGCTCTTCTTAGCTTGTTCTGCGACTCTTTGTAAAAGTGTTTTTCCATAAATATCTTTCATAGGCTTGCGAGGTAGCCTTGTTGAATTAAGTCTGACCGGAATAATTATTTTATATGTCATCAGAGAGTTTTCTTGCTTCTTCAGGAATCATAATCGGGATACCATCTCGAATTGGATAAGCAAGACTGCTCTTCTTACATACAAGCTCATCACCTATTTGCTCTAACGACTCTTTTGAAACAGGACAAACCAAAATATCCAGAAGTTTTTTATCAATTTTGTTCATTATTGAATAGTTAATTTATTTAATATTTTTTCTGCTAAATCTTTATTTTCAAATTGAGCTTCAACGGAAAGATACCATAGATTCTTACTGTTCATATCTAGGCATCTAACTGCATCTTTTTCAGTCATTATTATTGGCAATGAGTCTCCAAAATCCAAATCCTCTTCTGAAAATTGATAATGATCTGGAAAACTATGTTGAATCGGATTCAAACCCAAATTTGAAAGAGTTTTATAAAATTTAGCAGGGTTGCCTATTCCGGCTACTGCATGAACATTTTTAGATAAAGGCCATGAACTAGCATTAAATCTTTTATTATCATATATTCTTGCCCATTCAATTGGCTGGTAAGTCATAAGATGATTTTGATGCTTGGTTCTTATGTCGGTAATTTTGGAGGAACTAACAATGAAATCAGCTTCCTCTATTCTTTCTATGGGTTCTCTCAATGGGCCTGCGGGCAAGCATAATCCATTTCCTATACCGCGATTTCCGTCAAAAATAACTATTTCTAAGTCTCTGTCCATTTTGTAATGTTGAAGTCCGTCATCGCTGATTATTACATCAACATCTGTTTCTTCCATCAATTTCTTTATTGCAGTGATCCTACTTGTACATATGCATACTGGTCTGTGAGTGTTTTTATAGATTATCAATGGTTCATCCCCACTGACATTCACTGACGTATCATTATCAACAATAAAAGGTCTTCTTGTAGTACTTCCACCATAACCCCTAGTAACTATTCCCGGCTTGAATCCTTTACTTTCAAGCAACTTAGAGAGCCAAATCACAAGTGGAGTTTTTCCTGTTCCTCCTACAACAACATTCCCTACAACTACTACAGGAATATTTGGTTTCCATGACAGTTTAGACTGCGTAAGGAATTTTTGTCTTTTCCTTCTAACAAAAAACTTAGTTAAAAGAGATAGAGGCCATAAAAGCCAAAGCCAAAGCTTTTTCTGATACCAGCTCTGCTCTATAAAACTTACAGAGGAAAGATCATTTATGCCCTCATCATCAAGGTTAATGGGTAAAGTTTCTGTTTTCTCCACATCATCATCTTTGAATTGATTTTTGTGTAATTCAGCGTAGGTACCCTCTTGCGCAATTAGCTCCTCATGATTTCCTACTTCAACTATTTTCCCTGAGTCCAATACAACAATTTTATCTGAACTTTCAATAGTAGAAAGCCTATGAGCGATAACCAGAGTTGTTCTATTTCTAGTCAACTCCAGAAGAGCTTCTTGAATATAATTCTCCGATTCAGAATCTAAAGCAGATGTTGCTTCGTCAAGTATCAGGATGGGAGAATCTTTAAGTATGGCTCTAGCAATAGCTATTCTTTGCCTTTGTCCTCCCGATAAGAGAACACCATCATCTCCTGCAATTGTTTCATAACCATCTGGTAACGCTTCAATAAATTCATGAGCATTTGCTTTCCTAGCTGCCTCTTTAATTTGATCCATGCTTCTATCAATAGATCCATAATTTATATTCTTAGCTATTGTGTCATTGAATAGAGTTATGTTCTGACTAACTAAAGCTATATGGGATCTAAGGTTTTTGATATCAAAATCCTCTATGTCCACTCCATCAATGGTGATATTTCCATCAAAGCCATCATAGAATCTAGGCAAAAGGCTCATCAAGGTCGTTTTACCCGCACCTGATTTTCCTACGAAAGCTACTGATTCTCCCTCTTTTATACTCAGATCGATATTCTGAAGAATCTTTTTATCTGAGCTTTTGTATGAAAAAGAAACATTGCTAAAATCAATTTCTCCCTTGACTCTATCTATTTCTTGATCGCCTTGATTATTTTCAGGCTCCTCATCAAGCTGACTAAAAATATCCTCTGCTGCTGCCAATCCTTTTTGGATTTGACTATTGATCTCTGAAAGCTGTCTTACTGGTTTGGCTAACATGCCTGCTGCACTGAAAAATGCTATGAAAGTGCCCGGAGTCATTTCGGAGATGATTGAAGCATCCAATGCTAACCAAGTTATCAGAGCGAGAGCGCCTGAAACGAAAATCTGAACTAGTGGCGATGCAATAGAGTTTGTTGCTTCGAGTTTTAAATTTTGTTTTCTATTATTATCACTTGCCTTATTAAATCTCTTAATTTCGTACTCTTCTCCTCCGAAAGATTTAACTTCTTCGTAACCACTTATTGTTTCTGAAGCAACATGTGTAACATCTCCCATTGCAGTTTGGATTTTTCCACTAATTTTTCTCAATCTTTTGGCTGCAACGCTTACGATAAGTCCAATAAAAGGTGCTGCTATAAACAAGAACATTGCCAATTTCCAATTTAGATACATGAGGTATGAAATTAAACCTACAACCAATAGTCCTTCTCGTATAAAAATTTTAAGAGCATTTGTTGCAGCACCCGTTACTTGCATTACATTAAATGTAATTCTTGAAATTAGATGTCCTGAACTATGTCGGTCATAAAAGGAACTTGGCAGAATAGTTAATTTTTCAAATAGTTCTGTTCTCAAGTTATGAACTAACCTATTTGAAATCGAAGAAAGTAAGTAGTTACCAATAAAAAACCCAATACCTCTAACCAAGGCTATGGCTATTAATGCCATAGGTAATAAAAGGCGAAGGTCTCCTTGAGGATCATTGACATAGTCAATGACTCTTTTTAACCACTCAGTTGCTGCCACTTGCGAGCCTGAGTAAATTGCAAATCCTACTATACTTAATAAAAATAATGGAATGTAAGGTAGGACATACGAGAGCAACCTACCATATAGCTTCAAACTGGATAACTGTTTCTTCTTTTCATCCATTCAACCTATTCTAAGCTTAAGAGTCTATCCAGTCGACTTGAGACATTGTTATCATGAGTTGCAATCACAAGGGTAGTCTTTTCAGTAACAATCATTTCCAATAATAGATTCATAAAGTTTTCAACATTCTTAGAATCTAAATTACCAGTGGGTTCGTCCATAAACAAACATGAAGGCTTATTTGACATGGCGCGAGCGATAGCAATTCTTTGCCTTTCTCCTCCAGACAATTCATTTGGTCTATTTTCTTTTTTGCTACTTAAATCAACCTGCCTCAATAGTTTATCTGATATGTCAAAAGCAACTTGTTTTGATTTGCCTGAAAGCATTGCTGGAAGGGCAATATTCTCTCTTGCAGTTAAATCAGGTAGTAAGTGATGGAATTGATAAACAAAACCAATTTCTCTGCTTCGGAATACCGAGATCTCGTCAGAATTAAGATTAGTAATATTTTTTCCATTTATAAAAACACTACCAGAGTTTGGTTTCTCTAAACCGCTTAGAATGTGTAGTAGTGTGGATTTTCCAGATCCAGAAGCACCAACAAGGCCTAAACTCTCTCCTTTATTGAGGTTCATAGAAAAATTATCCAAAACCACAAGAGAATCATCATCTTTTCCAAAAGACTTCGAAATATTCTGAACTTCTACTAATTTGTTACTCATGCTTCAGAACCTCTACCGGATTTAGCTTAGAGGCAAGCCTTGATGGATAAATAGTAAAAATTAAACACAGTGTAAAAGTGATGAGGCAAATTGTAGAAATCCATTCAAGTCTTATATCTACTGGAAAGTAATTAATGAAATAAACTTGTAAGAACTGAACATTAAAAAGATTTTCTATAAAAGCCATAATAGAACTAAAATTTGAAGAAATCAGAAAGCCCGTTATTGAACCTATAACTATTCCTAGTAATCCAACCAAACCACCAAAGACCAAGAAAATATTCCTAATGATTCTATCTGTAGCACCCATGGTCATGAGAATTGCAATTTGGCTTTTCTTTTCATTTACAGTCATTACAAGCATAGACATTAGATTATAAGCAGAAAGTATCACCAGCATAAACAACATGAAAGCTACCAAAAATCTTTCATTTTCTACTGCTTGGTACAAGGTTCCATAGTTCTGTTGCCAAGTAGTTGTAGAAAAAATTTTGTTGTTCGAGGAACTTAAGCGAAAAGCATCTTCTCTTACTTGATATGATGATAAAAAAAGGTCTTTGTACTTAAGTCTAATACCAGTAATAGATTTATTATTCCTAAGGAGTTTGGAAGAATTCAAAATACTCATGTAGACGAAATTTTGATCAAGTTCAGGTGCTCCAATACTAAATATTCCACTTACTTTAAACCTTTTTGTTCTAGGAAAAATACCCGCTAAACCTAAGCCTGTGTCAGGTACCAGAACATTGACATAGTCGCCAATATTTAATCCAAGTTGAAAAGCTAATATGTCTCCTATTACTAGGTTATACTCCTCTTCATCTAGACTCAAAAATGATCCCGCGATCATATTTTCGTTAAGAATTGAAACAGTATTTTCGTATTTAGGTACAACTCCTAAGAAATATACACCTTTCAGATAGGATCCTGAGCTTAATAGGCCTTGAGTTTCTATGTAAGGTGCTGCACCAATAACTTGAGTATTCTCATATAAGGTTTTTTCTAATGATGTGAATTCGTTGAGTCGAATATCTCCCAGTATGGACGCATGAGGAATAGTCTCTAAAATTCTTTCCTTCAGTTCTCTTTGAAACCCATTCATTACTGAAGTGACAAGTATCAATATAAGAACGCCTATAGCTATTCCAAATATAGCCATGCCAGAATGAAAGGATATAAAATTTCTATCCCTCGAACGGAAATATTTCAGAGCAAGAAAAACAGATATATTTTTCATCAGAATCCTATATCAGCTGTGAGATATTATGCAGTATCTACCTTTCCCTCTTTCTTTTTATAAGGTGGAACAAGGCCTGCTAACTTCATTAGGTTAAGGCCTGTCTGCTTATATACGGCTTTAGCGTGACTAAATTCTTTAAAGCCGTCATATCCATGATATGACCCCATACCGCTCGGTCCAACACCACCAAATGGCAAGTCCTCCATTTGGATATGTGATATAACATCGTTAACAGTTACTCCTCCTGAGGTAGTATTTTCAAGAACGAATTCTTTCTCACTATTGTCGTTACCGAAATAATAAAGCCCAAGTGGCCTATCTTTACTGTTTATGTAATCGACAGGTTCAGAGACGTCAGTATAAGTCTTCACCGGTAAAACAGGTCCAAATATCTCCTCCTGCATTATTTTCATATCCTCGGAAGGGTTTAATACCAAAGTTGGGGGTATTTTATGATGGGGTTGTTGAGAGAAATCTTCATTAGAGGGGTTGATCTCTACAACTTCGGCACCTTTCTCTTTAGCATCAGCAATATAACTTTGTATTCGATCAAAGTGTTTTTGATTGATTATAGATGTAAAGTCGTCATTATCTTTCATCTCAGGATACATTTCGGAAGTTACTTCTACTGTTGCTTTCACAAACTCATCAACTTTTTCTTCAGGCACCAAAGCATAATCAGGTGCCAAGCAGATTTGACCTGCATTCATAGTTTTACCCTGCATTACTCTTTGCGCAGTGTCTTTGATTTTTGCACTCTTACCTACAACAACAGGAGATTTTCCTCCAAGCTCTAATGTAAGAGGAACTAAATTCTCTGAAGCGGCTTTCATTACATGTTTAGCTATTGATGTTCCACCCGTAAAAATTAGATGATCAAATGCAAGACCACTGAATGCTGCGCCAACTTCAGCATCACCAACAAATACTGCCATTTCTTCTTCACTAAAATATTCTTCAATCATTATTTTCAAAAGATCTGAGGTTGCAGGTGTGAGTTCAGACGGCTTATGCATCACTCTGTTACCAGCAGCAATGATTCCTGCAAGTGGCGCGAGAGCTAGATTCATTGGAAAATTCCAAGGACTAATTGCCCCTACAACACCTTTTGGTTGATATCTAACTTCAGCCTTTGCACCTAAAAGTGAGAGTGCAGAACCAAGAGGAGCTATTGCGGCTTTTCTCTTTTCGGTTTTCATCCATTTCTTTAGGTTTTTCTTCGCATGCTCCATAGGACCTATTACTGATGCGACCTCAGTTGCGGCTGACATCATAGAATCTCTATTACCGAAGTCATGATTCACCGTTTCTATGATATTTTTGTCATATTTTTTGACCATAGCGACAACTCTATCCAGACGATCTTTTCTTAAATTTATATCTGGAGCACCCTCCTTAATATTCAAGCTTTTTTGAAGCTCAAGTACACGATGCATTTCTTGAATTGTTTTATTACTCATAAATATTCTCCCTTAAAATTTTAAACAGACCTTTTGGCTTTATCTTTTTCGTTAGTACTCTTAATAGTTTCTCTTATTGCTTCCCAGTCTTCGTCTTTCATAGAGGCTAAGGCACGATAGAAAGTTCCTCCTGTGAGATACTCTGCACCATCGATAGCAATTGTTTGTCCATTAAGATAATTACAACCGTCAGCCATAAGAAAAGTGGCAAGATTACCTAACTCTTCCATTTCACCTACTCGTCCCATAGGATTTTGACTATAACTTCCTGATGAGTCAGATGCAGCTTCGTCTGGATCCTGTCCAGGAGACAAACGAGCCCAAGCTCCCTCTGTTGGAAATGGGCCTGGCGCTATGGCATTAATTCTTATACCAGTTTTACCCCATTCTGTAGCTAAAGATTGAGTCATTGCGTGGATACCACTTTTAGACATCGCGGAAGGAACCGTGAATGCAGAACCTGTCCATACCCAAGTTGCGAGAATCGATATAATATTCCCGCCCATTCCTAATTCAAGCCATCTCCTTCCAACAGAATGTGTAACATAAAATGTTCCGTGAAATACAATACTTGCGATAGCATCAAATCCTCTATGAGAAAGATCTTGCGTTCTAGAAATAAAATTTCCAGCTGCATTATTTACTAAACCGTGTATTGGCGCATCTTCAAAAATTTCATTTATTGTGTTGTCAACGTCTTGTGCTCCTCTTATGTCTAAGCCATAGCACTTAACAGTTCCTCCTTGTTCGTCCATCAACTCCTTTGCAGTTTCTTCTAAAACTCCAACCCTTCTGCCACAAATAAGAACTTCTGCGCCGTACTTTAAAAAATAACGCGACATCTCCTTCCCTAGACCCGAACCACCTCCAGTTACTAGTATCCTTTTTCCTTTTAGTAAATCTTCTTTAAACATTTTCTCTCCTATTAGTTATCTACTATATCAAATATTGGTCAATAAGCTCTATTTGAGCCTATTGAGAATTTTCAAATACCTCTAAGTTTCTATCCTCCCTATAATTTTTGTCTCTTATCCATTTGTGACGTTTATTCGCGAATATAAAGATTGTTGCAATGAACATTAAAAAGGAACCTAAAAAATAAGGAAATGAGGGGTTAATTATATATAGCGGCATTGAAACTAAAGGGGATATTACATGACCTATAGGTATAACCATACCTAAGAATCCACCAGCAGTTCCTTGATAATCTTTACCAACAGATAAGGATAATGAAGCAGATATCCCTGGTCCCAGCATTCCGCCACCCAAACCATAGAAAAAAAGACATATGTAAACCTGAACCAATGAAGAACTCAATGCATAACCTAGAAGTGATATAAAAATTAAAATTACACCAAGTTTGACTAAAGAGCCTGGAGAAGTTTGTAATCTATCTGCAATAAGTAATTGACCGTTTAAAACACCCAAAGCAGAGAGCATGAACCCAATACTTGCGAGAGCAATATAGTTTTCGGAACTAGGACTAATGACATCTTGGAAGAAGAAAGAAGATGTTTGAACAAGAGCTGCATTTGAAATTCCGAAACCAGTAGAGACTATGAGAAAAGGCCAAACCCTGTAATCAAAAATAGATAATTTAGTGGAATCTTTAGGTATTTGAACTCCTGAAGGAGTGTCTTGTAAAGACACTAAAATAATTACAACAATTGCTCCTGCAGCAAATAAAAAAAATGGTGCGGTGTAAGACACTAGGAGCAATAAACCAGCAATAGCAGGACCAAGTATCCTTCCCATTGAAAAACCAGAATCTAAACGAGCAAAAGCTCTACTTCTTAAATTAACAGAGCTAATATCAGCTACCCAGCCTCCTGAGGAAGGCCTTGTAGCACTTCCAAATAAGCCATTTAAAATTCTTGCTGAGATAAGCAGAATGAAGAGGAGACTACCTGTAAGCAAACCTCTTTGCCCCAATGAAATGGTAAAACTAAAGAGAATTAAAGAAACCGCAAAACCCAGTAAGCCTATGATAACTATCCGTTTTCTCCCTACAGAGTCACTTAATGACCCCCATATTGGACTTAATACCATCCAAGCAAGAGCAGATGTAGCAAATATAGACCCTATTTGAATTTCACTTAAGCCTAAGTCTCTTGCAACCGGAGGAATGGTTATGAATACAATTGATTGTCCAGCTCCAACACAAAGCAATCCTGCCGCTAGAATCCATATAGTATTTGGAAGTTTTTCTAAATGATTATTCATAAGTAATTATGAGCAAGAAGACCTTTTTATTTACTTTATCTTTGACGACATACTCATAATAACTTGTGAGACTGTGCGACCATTCGTGTTCGTATACGATGGCCTCATGGGAGGAAGAGTTAAATGTCAGACACTTTTCTAGAAAGTATGACTTAGACTCAGTGTTAATTACATAATCTAAAAGTCCTTTTACCTCTGAGAGCTTCTTTTTAGATATTGAAGGACAAGACCATTTAGGAGAACTTACAACTTGAATGACTTCCTCTCTGAAATGATCGTTCTTGATACTTAAAAAATGTTCATCATGAATAGAATCTAAAAGAAAAGGACCATGCTTATCATCACTTTTCTGGCTAAAATGATCAAAAAACATTTCTTGATAAGCTGTTGAATTTATCAAAGTATGAAAAAAAATTTTATCGGTAACTTCAAAAATTTCTTCATCAACTGAGATGGGTATTAATCTCAACAAACCATGGTCGTGTAATCTAATATTAAATTGCTTATCCTTAGATAATCGAAACTTTTCGCTCAACAGCAAAATCTTTTGAGTGTCCATTAAAAACCTTTTATGCCGATAGCTTTCCTTATATCCTCAATGAGCGGTGTTGATACCTCTAAAGCTTTTTCTTTTCCTTGTTTAAGAACTGATTCAATGTAGCCTCTATCTTTAACGATCTTCTGATATTCAGTTTTAAAAGGAAAGAGAAAGTCTCTTAGATTTTCAAATAATATGCCTTTGGCTTCTCCCCACCCTATTCCCTCTTCGTATTTCTTTTGAAGTTCTTCAATATCATTTTCAGAACTAATTGACTTAAATATCTTGAATATATTGCAATCATTAACATCCTTAGGCTCACCTGGTTCTTGGGAATTTGTCTTAATTTTCATTATTATTTTTTTGAGAACATCATCATCTGAAAAAATGGGAATGGTATTTTTATATGATTTGCTCATCTTTTTACCATCTATTCCGGGTAAAATACCAGTATCCTCACTAATTTGAGCAACAGGCGTTGTTAACAGCTCTCCGTAATAGTGATTGAATTTGAGGGCAATATCTCTTGTCATTTCAATGTGTTGTTTTTGATCATTACCTACAGGTACAAAGTCTGCTGAAAACATTAATATGTCAGCAGCCATCAGAATTGGATAGTTGAATAATCCCATAGTGATTCCCTTGTCTAAATCTTGAGCGCCATTTTCTTCATTAACAGTCATGGCAGCTTTATATGCATGTGCTCTATTAAGCAGACCTTTAGAAGTTAAACAGCCAAGTATCCATGCCAATTCAAAGATATGAGGGATATCTGATTGTCTATAAAAAATTACTTTTTTTGGATTCAATCCACAAGCAAGCCAACAGGCTGCAATCTCGAAACTGGAACTATGAGTAAGATTAGAATCTGTATTTTTGATTAGAGAATGATAATCTGCTAAGAAAAGAAAAGAAGATGTATTATCTTGTTTACTTGCTTGAATTGCCGGAAGAATGGCGCCTAGTAAATTACCTAAATGAGGTGTACCACTAGTAGTTATACCAGTTAAAACTCTTTGATTTTTCTTCACAAAAACTCCTGAAACTATTCTAACCCAAGTTATTCATAAAATGCTTGATAAGTATCCCCTATTTATTATTATTCAAGGAGTTTATGGCAAGAATATTTTTAGCACTAACTCCTGATAAGGATCTGAATGATCAAATAATTGAATTAAAAAAATCTCTCAAATCGTCGACATTAGCTGAGGCAGATATTGCTTGGCAAAAAAACAGTGATCATCATATAACTTTAAATTTCGTTGGAGAGATGGAACCAGAACAAATAGAAGAAATGTATCTTGGCATTTCAGAAATAAACTTTATGAATCACCTTCAAATAAACATATTGTCCATAACTTTTTTTCCAAACGAAGATAGTCAATTATTAGCCGCTACAGTAAAACTTACAAATCAATTACAAAAAACTTTTGAAAGAATAGACGAAGTTGTGACTAGAATTGGCTTCGGGTCAACTTTAAAAACCTTCAAACCTCACATCACAATCGGTAGATTTAAAGAAAAAACTAGACCTCAATATAATTTTGAAGAGTTTAATGAGCTGGAAATCAGCGCAAAGTTAAATTCCCTTGATGTTTACGAGAGTGACTTTGATAAAGGAAAAACGAGTTTTACTCTTTTAAAAACATTCGAATTTTAAAGCGAAGTTGAAGGGTCCAGTGCGGGTTTCTCACTGTATGGCCGATACCCATTTCAGCTCACAAGTTGTCAAAAAAATTGACTTTTTCACCCTTCTTCTTCTGTCCATTTTCTTCCTGATTTGGGTCTCGAGGTCCAATTCTTTCTGAAATATGTCCTGTGTAAAATTTACCAAATAAAATTCTTTATGCAAGTAGATTTTAAATTTTATTTATTGGTCTGATTTGAAAGCCAGCTTCCTAAATCTTTTTTCTTAAATTCATCAATGAATCCAAATATTTCATTTAACGAATCAGAGATTAATAAATCATCATAAGTTGTTGCTGGAAGAAATCCTTCATCAATAGAAAATTTTGTAAATTCAAAAATATTTTGATAGTAACCATCAACATCAAACAATACTACAGGTTTACTGTGAATACCTAGTTGATTCCAAGCCAAAGCTTCAAAGAATTCTTCACATGTTCCAACGCCACCTGGCAGAGAAATAATAGCATCAGAAAGCTCAGCCATTCTTGCTTTTCTTTGATGCATGGTGGAAACAACTTCTAATGTAGTTAAATTTTCATGGCCTACTTCAAAGTCATGTAATTTTTTGGTAATGATGCCAGTAACACATGAACCTCCTTCCAATGCTGCGTCTGCAACAATTCCCATTAGGCCATTGCTACCTCCCCCATAAACCATAGAGTATTTCCTTTTGGCGATTTCCTCTCCGAGGTACTTAGCACTTCTAGAGTAAGAATCCTTTGATCCTCGAGCGGAACCAGCAAAAACACAGATACTTTTCATAATTCCTTACTTTACGATAATTATATAACTTATAATTGTCTCAATGGATAAATTAAGAATTGATATTGTTTCTGATATTGTATGTCCTTGGTGTGTGATAGGTTTCAAAAACCTTCAAAAGGCAATAAAAGAGCTAAATGGCCAAGTTGAGTTTGAAATAAGCTGGAAGCCTTATGAACTTCATCCAGAAATACCTCAAAATGGATATGATAAAAAGCTTTATCTAGAACAAAAATTTGGAAATTTTTCAGGAAGGCAGTCTCCTTATAAACAAATTGAGAGAATTGGAAGCTCTTTAGGGTTTGAGTTCAATTTCCACAAAACAGAGAGGATACCAAATACTTTTAATGCGCATAGATTGCTATGGAAGGCAGAAAAGGAGTGCCTGCAAACCGAATTGTCAGAAGCACTATTTAAAGCCTACTTTACAGATGGAAGAGACGTGGGATCAATAGAAGTTTTAACTGACATAGCCCATGAAGTTGGTATGAAAAAAGAAGAAATCAAAAATTTTCTTAACTCAAAAGAAGGTGGACAAGAGACTGCTGACGACGAAATGGAATTTATTGAAAAAAGCATAGGCGCTGTGCCTACATACTTTATTAATGATAAATATATTATTCAAGGTGGTCAGGAACCAGAAACATTTGTATCTTTTCTGGATAAGATTCTAATGAAAGAGAAACAGAATGAGGCTACTAGATAACAAAAAAATAAAACAAGCTCAGGTTGATCAAGAGTTCTTTCCTTTTTTTCATATAGAGAATGCCTTTAATGAGAATCTTGATCCTGCTGAACTAGTTAATAACTTTCCTGCTATTGAATCTGGAGGCAGCTTCCATACAGAGAATCTTATCGATGGATCAATTAAAAATTTAGTTGATGAGCTTGAAGGTGATGATTTTAAACAGATATTAGAAGATAAATTTGAAATCAATTTGAGTGATGCTCAGGTTGTTACTACATTGAGAGGTTACTCAAGATTTAAAGATGGACAAATTCATACAGACTCAAAGACAAAAGTATTAACTGTCCTGCTTTATTTAAATCCTAACTGGAATTCCTCAGCTGGAAACTTGAGATTACTTAAGATAAACAATAGCTTAGATAATTATATTAAAGAGATCTCATCTGAATTTGGGAATTTGGTAGCCTTCAAGGTAACAGATGATTGCTGGCATGGATTTGAACCTTTTGAAGGAAAAAGATTATCTATCCAGCTAAATTATATATATCCTCAAGCACTTCAAGCTCATAGAGTCAGGCACAAGTTGAGTTCATATTTAAAGAAGTTATTTAAAAGGTAGATAAAGCTGAAGATTCTAATTATCAAGTTAACTTCGATGGGTGATCTCATGCATACGCTCCCCGCCCTGACAGAGGCCAAAGAGCACTTTAAAGAGATAGAATTTGATTGGGTTGTAGATAAATCCTTTTCGGAAGTGCCTAAATGGCATCCAGCCGTAAATAAAATTATTACGACAGATCATAGAAACTGGAAAAAACATCTACTTTCCTCTAATTCTCGAAAAGCTTTTAGATCTGTAATACAAGAGATAGATAATACTAACTATGATTTGGTTATAGACATGCAAAATAACCTTAAGAGTGCTCTT
>CEQY01201320.1_pt1 | contig 18064 bp, 8 predicted proteins | sample 361391 | NCBI WGS metagenome assembly CEQY01 (sample SAMEA2621075, study PRJEB7988) | marine metagenome | isolation source: saline water (ENVO:00002010), including | reverse complement strand
TGTTTTTTTGTTTTTTTGTTTTTTATTTTTTCCCCCCCCACTTGTATCGAAGAAAAAAAAAAACATGTCTTGTCGTTGTCCTCGTACTTTTTTTTTTCTTATTCAAATAAAATGGTAAACAAATCTTCGTCTAGCAGAAAAAAATATCGAAAAAGCCAACGTGGAGGTACCTCTCAAAAAAAAAATACACGTCAATCAAGAAAAGAAGAAGAAGAACAATTCGAACAGATCTCTCTAAGGCCACTATTGGCGGCCCCTGTATTAGCAGCTTCTTTGCCACAATTTGGAGGAGCTGGCGGGGGACTGGCTGGCGATAGTTCAGGGTCGGAGCCGTGGGGGAGAGGAGGTTTTCAATTATTTGGAAAATGGCATTATCCAGATGAAACGAGCTTAGCAATGCGACATACCCCACCAGCTTACCAACCACATATACATCCTATCGTGCCCGGCGTCAATAGGAGCGTCGCTATGGGCAATGCCTCTTATGACAGACACGATTTTTATCCCTACCCAAGCCAAGATCCCCTTAAAATATTTTATGACAGCACTGCGAATGAAAAATATTCGAATGAAAAAATATTCGAACCGCGAATGGAAAAAATGGCCATGGTTGAAAATGTGACAAGTCTATTTAACGAAACGCAAAACAATATTAATGATATGGCAGATACTTTCACCAAAATGTCAAAACTTTTCGAAAAAATAGAAGCAGAAGCGGGATTGGAGGGGGTAAAAACGAATAAAAAACCTCTAAAGGAATATATTTACGACGATGAAGATTTAGACGAAGATTTAGATGAAATGGAAGATCCTTTCCCCCCTCCTACTCATAGTATTCTACCTAAAAGAGGAGCCTATAGCGGACCTATATTTTTCGACGAATATGGTAGATATATAAACATATTCGGTGATATGGCAGAACAAGATTTAGGCAGAAGAACCTATAGTCCACCTATATTTTTCGACGAATATGGTAGATATATAAACGACGTTAATATAACCACCGGCGACGGGCTTACTGCAAGGCGCAATGAAATTCAAAATCTGTTAGATAATTTTCGCGAAAGTTGGCACATGCAACAGTTGGCAAGTAGGGAAGCTTTTGTAGACGGCGTTTTGGGAAAAAATAATCAAACATACGTGGCTTATGCAACACGTCTAGCAAAAGCCGAGCATGTATACACTGGGAAAGTAAAACGTCTTCGACAACCCATTAAAGAGTCAGAACGTGTAGAGTTATCTTTGCCATATCTGACACAGCGATTTTCCGATATGATGTTCAAATTGGGCATGAAACCTCTCGCTGAAAGCGGTTTCTTTGAAAAGGATAGTTGGTACGACGATAAACGATTAAATTCGTTTAAAGAATTTGAAGAAAAAATAAGACCCGGGGATCCCGATTATGATGAAATTTTAACAATCTATAGAAGATTCCAAGAGTTAGATGCGTTTGTAGAATACGAGCAAGAATTAGTACAATCTTTCGTAGAAGTGGAAATCGATGTTGCTTTAAGAAGTCGCCAAGCGGCTGATGTCCAGGCTCGTTTGATAGAAAAATATTTACTTTTTCGCACGCAACAATTCCAAGAATTGGCTGTGGAGGAAGTTACTTTTTTTTGGGAACAAAATTTCGGTACATTGTGGGCCAAGTATGGATATTCAAACTTAAATGCCGAAATGAATACCAGGCCAGAAGCGGCTCTTACCAAGGAATATGATTTTTTATCGTCCGAAACAGTTTTTATGTACAACAGACTGAAAAATAACGTTACACAAAAGCGAGCTGACGCACGTGAGTTAAGAGAAAAGCTTCGGAAAAAAATAGACGAACATTATAACAGAGAGCAAAGAGAAAATTGGCAAGATTTTCAAAAAGAAAAAATTCAAGAAACAAAAGACTTATTTTACATGGCCTCTGGTTTAATGTTAGGCCTTGCTGTGCTTAGTTTTGCTATATCGAGCGGCCTTTTTATGTGGCTTATTATGTTAGTCTTTCAAACTATTCTCGTCGTATGGGGTGCAACAAATAAAAATTTTAGAAAAATAGTTAAGGAAACAAAAAAATCATTTAAAAATCTAAAATATGCCACTGAACAGCTTTTAATACCTCTACTACCCCTTAAAAGGCTAAAAAGGTTATATGAAGAGCTACAGAGAAGACGTGCGAATCTTGTCGAATATGTTTTGTACACATTGTCCCATTGTAGCAGTTTTTTCCTTGCCTTAATGCCCTTTGCAGCAGCGCGCTATGGCTTACAAAAAAAACCACTATCGGAACAATTGAAACCATTAAAAAAAATAAACATAAAACAGCACTTTCATAGTATAATGGACGCGTCGTCTATCGATGAAATGGATGTGCTGCCATATGGCCCTTGGCAAGCACATATGGGCAAGACAAGTACGCGAAAGACAAGTACGCGAAAGACAAGTACGCGAAAGAGGTGCCCAAACGGGTCGAGAAAAACAAAACAACGAGATGGAACTTTTGCCTGCGTCGATAAAAAAAATAAAGCGAAATAGAAGCATGTTATTACTTATCGATTTCTTCTTATATAAGCTGTGCGCGCAGCATTTACCCGCTCGTAGCTGGGAGCCATAGACCGAATTGCGGGACTTTGCAATATGTTCATTTTAACCGCAAGTAACAATCTCTTCGTCCTATTTACTCTTCTTTGCCATTCACCTTCTAAATTAAAAACTTTATCACGGTCGGCCATATAATAAATTTTCCGCATCCCACCGAGATTGATTTCTTCGATACGCTCGAAGAAATAATCGAAGAACGCCAAGATTGCTTTATTACCAGTATTTATAAAAGATCTTGGGTAATGATCAAAAGTCGCACTTGGGTATTCTAAATAAAAAAGAGATCTTAAGTCGTGCATATGATTTACGAAAAATCCAATTATTTCATTGCGCAACACTGGTAAATTCTGCCGATTAATCCGTATTATAGCTTGAATTTCTCTATGCACCAAATTCATAATTTTTTCTACTTCCCACAGATCTTCTTGAAATGGAAAACCTAAACCTAACATATGTGTTCTTCGCACGAAACCCTCAAATGGTTGCCTTGGCCCAAACCACCTAAAATATATTCTTTCGAGCTCAAATAACCGTGCTTCAAAATCCCCTACCATTTTCTCTATATCTGATTTTTTTTTTTTTTAGATTATTTTGTCAATATTAAAATATATTTTATGGAAAATGGTGGCGACTCCTTTTGATCAAGTTTTCTTTAGTTTTATTTTGTTAATAGTGGGAAAGCATTTTTATGAGAAATCTAAATATGGTAAAAAAAGTTACGATGAAATTCTAGACGAAATTGATGAAGGGCGCCTTGTCGGCGTTATAAACAACTTACCCCCCACACATGCAGGGATTGATCCAAGCGATATAGAAGATTTTTTAGACAACGTGACAAGTGTAGGGAGTGATTGGGACTCTGATAACAGCGAAGAAATACAGTCGAAGAAACCGATCATTTTACCAGAAGGCATTGACAAGCAGGGTCTATTGTTGGAATTGGGTAAATCAATTGCAAAAAGTATTTTAGCAAGTCTAGATTTGTTTACAAATAACGAACAATTTGAGACCTATTTAAAAGTTTCAATAATAGATTATTACAAAGGAGATGTTACAGACATTAAAGAAATAAAATTTTTACCAGGCACACAAAGTGCAGCAGTCGCGAAGTTTATAGATGATTATCCGGAAAATATAAATACGAATGTTGTCGTGGATGACTACAGCAAAATCTTGGACACGATTGATGGAAAAGGTGTATTATGGCGTCAATCGCTAAGGTTGGAAAAAGACGAAAACACAAAAATTGAAAATATAACTCTCATGCCACTTGGTACATCTGCTAGTTTTTTTTCCGGTTATGACTGTAATATTTATTTCATTCTTTTTATAATCATTTTAGTAGAAGATTATAATTTAAGCACAAGACAAAACGATAAACCAACAGATGAAGTGGCAAAGGAAATAATGAAGCGTATATTTATTTGACCAAAAAAAATATGCATTTATATAAATGGATGTCCTTGCTCAAGGAGACGAGCGCTATGTGCTTTTTCCTATAAAACATCCAGATATATGGGAGATGTATAAAAAGCACGAGGCTGCATTTTGGACAGCTAGTGAAGTAGACCTAGAGGTCGACAGGACACAATTTGATGAATTGAGCGAAAATGAACAACATTTTATAAAGCATGTTTTAGCCTTCTTCGCGGCGTCAGATGGGATCGTATGTGAGAATCTAGCATGTAGATTTTTTGACGAAGTCCAAATACCAGAAGCGCGATCATTTTATTCTTTTCAGATGGCCATGGAATCAATACATTCGGAGACGTATAGTCTGCTAATCGACACTCTTATTAAAGACAACACAGAAAAACATAAACTTTTTCATGCGATAAAAAACATACCTTCAATTGGCGCAAAGGCAGATTGGTGTAAAAAATATATAGAGAGTGCCGAAAGTTTTGCAATGCGTCTTATCGCGTTTGCGTGCGTCGAAGGTATATTTTTTTCGGGTAGTTTCTGTTCAATTTATTGGCTAAAAAAACGTGGCCTTATGCCTGGTTTGACATTTAGTAACGAGCTGATATCAAGAGATGAAGGTTTACATACAGATTTTGCTTGCCTGCTTTATGAAAAAATAGGCAGACCGTTAGATATTGCTACCACGTGCCAAATTGTACAAGACGCAGTTGAACTCGAAAAATTGTTTATAATATCTGCTTTACCGTGTTCATTAATAGGTATGAATTGTGAAATGATGACAGAGTACATAAAGTTTGTTGCCGATCGCCTTTTACAGTCGCTGGGAGCACCTAAAGTATATAATGCAAGCAACCCATTTCCGTGGATGGATATGATCAGCTTGCAAGGAAAGACGAATTTTTTTGAAAAGAGAGTTGGTGAATATCAGAAGGCAAATGTTTTGGCAAAAAAAACGGAGGATAAATCGTTTTCAACGATGGAAGATTTTTAAGCACGATAAAAAAAATCTTACGTATATAAAAAAATGACAGCGGGTCCCTATGATATTTTTTATGAAGGACGACGCGTTATTAATTATGAAGATTTTCCCCATGTCATGGAAAACGAATTCCCTTGCCATCGTTATTTTCGCGAAAAATATGTAGACTATGAAGTTTCTTGTAGTGAAACAGATATACGGCATAAAAATGCACATGAGGCTGACGCAAGGAGAAGAAAGTCCATCAACAATGCAACTCTGATATTAGGGTTGTTCGATAACACCAGTGATTTAATGAACAAAGACGCGATGTTAAGTACATTTTTTACAGACGATCCGGTCGAAACTGAAGAAACATTAAATAGTTACGATCCCATTATGCGTAAAATTGATGCCGCGCGTGCAAAATTTAATAAAAAAAAGGAAGTTGACATAGAAAACTCCCTGGATGAGAAGGAAATAGATGTTATTATTGAAACATTAAAAAATATGCAACAAACTTTACGGGTAAGATTTGCAAAGGCGTATCTTAAACGCTTAAAAGAGTTGATTAAGATTTTTTCCAATATTAATGCTTTAAACTTACAAGAGGGCCAAGGGACGAAGGCTTTCGTTCGAGAATTTACAGAAAAAATGAAAGCAAGTGGATACGACCCTAAAAACAAAAATAGCAAACTTCAACTGTCGTGTACACCTTCTGCAGATGGCTCGAAAACTCCATTTGCATATCAGATTCCCGTTCCAAGTATCATTCGTCCGGAAAACCCTGATGTGCGAAAGATGTTAGTGTTACATCGCACGGGTGCAGGAAAAACGATTACTATTTTGAAAACACTAAACAATTTTTTTTTCGACGTGCGTCCTAAGTTTGTACTATTTCCAAAAGAAAACGTGCGTGATAATTTTTACATGGAGTTAATGTCGAACCCAGCACCATGGAATTTATTCCGGCAATTCGCAAAAGAGCGCCTTTTTCACTACATGTACACCGAAGGACGCTACAAATTCTTCAACACGGTAAAAAAAATAAAAAAACTATACGACGAGAAAAAAATTGAGAATGATGAAGATTTAATTAACAAATTATACACAACAGAAGAAATAGGCAGTGACATTGCCAAGGATTTAAAAGAAGCAATCGTAAACATTTTAGCAGGTGAAGACCGCATGTGGCAAAAAATGTTTGCGAACAATAAAGCTATGCAAAAATGTGTGAAAGGTGGGCCAATAAGATTAAAAGTTGACGGTACAGCAGCCGGTTGCATTACAAATTTTCCTTGGTCTCCACTACGAGCATTGTCTTTTCATGAAGCTGGTGGAAGAGGTTATACGGCTGAAGATTTCCACAGACTTTACCCGATTGCTACTCTTCCTAAAGTATACGCGGATGGCACAGAAAAGATTGAAAAAGATTTTAAAAAACCACTTGGGATAGGATCAAAAAACGAAAAAAGTATAATAAATTCTTACAACGACAAAATTCTTCTACTAGATGAAATTCACGTATTAATGAGACCATCTAGAACAGATTATTACCCTATCCAAATTGAAAATATGAAGAGATTGATAAAATGCATTAGGCAAGTTGATAATTCTGTTGTTGTCGCATTCACCGCCACGCCAATAACAGACAGAGAAAAAGACGGCAGAGACTTGCTTGATACAATAAAAGGAAACGAATTTATTAAAGCCGGCGATTACGGATTTGTTTCTTACATGATGAGCGCACCTAAGTCAATTTACCCAAGAGTTATTCCAGGTGAAATTTCACTTGGTAAAATCATGTGTGTGACCTTAAAAGGTACTAATTTAAAAAGGTGTGCAGCGGAACATAAAAAAAATGCACACATTTTAAATAGCGACAAAATTCCAGATAAAAAAATCGTGCATCTGCAAAATTATGTAAATTTAGATGTCTGGTGTGGCTCAACACCTAAACAAGCGGCATTTGTCAACCAAATAAATAAATTTTCAAACAAAGATGCTTTGAAGAAATTTGCAGAATCACGGTGTACAAAGTTGAAGTACATATGTGATGAGGTGATGAATGGACCAAAACAAAAGACGTTAATTTTGATCGAGGAAAAAATGGGCATGTATCCACTTGCCAGCCTACTGAAAAAAATGGTCGAGTTGTGTGGAGGGGAATGTTACCCTGTATATTGTACAGAGAAAAATGAAGGTGGTTGTTTTATTGAAATGTGGGACGCGAAAAAGGGACTTATACCAAGGAGAATTAAAGAATATAAAAAATTTAACACAAAAATAAAAAACGATGAAATTTTAAATGCATTCAATAGTTCCGATAACCAGAGAGGGGAAAACATTATGTGCATCATAGCAGATGCTAGAGCATTCACCGAAAGTACTTCGTTCAAACAAGTGCGTAGAATTATTTTGGCGAACCCTGCTACGGCATGGTCTACGCATAAACAACGAGTTGGGCGAGTTCTGCGGGCCTGTGTGTATTCAAAATTGCCCGAAAATGAAAGGCAGGTTGAAATTCTAACTTTTGTTGGAAAATTTCCCAACGGCCAAGAATTCCAAACTCTTTCCGCGGATGCTTTGGCTATAAAGAAATTATCAATTGATATGAAGCAGGTAGAAAAATGGATGAAAGATTTATTTGAAGATAAGGCTATTGATAGGGAACTTTTGAGCCCACTCATAGGTGAAGTCCCAAAGCCAATTACTCGTGACCATTGCCATAATCAAGACGTAGATGATGATGATGCGCGACCGGCGTCGTTTAATGTAGAGCGTATGCCTCGGCGGCGCTCACAAATTGAGTGATTAAAAAAAATGCACGTCGCGCATTTTATTTAATGGTCCATCATTTGACGTCCCACGCAAAATCCTGACGAATACTTTCTCCTGAAAGTTTTTCTCGTCACCATAAAAACTATTTCCATTTAAATTTAATTGATAATCGGGTTGCAATGGGTTGGAGCCGTTGGAGCTTACAAAATCCCCAGTAATGTTGTTAAATACATTAGTACTTGGTAAACATGTTTGATTTTCACTTATTTCACGACACCTTCCTTTCTTCATGTCAAAAGCAAATATATATTCTGCTTGCTGGTACGAATTTCTAGTCTGCGTTCGCTTGCCCTTGAAATTGTTCGTCAATATAGCAATTATTGCAGGGAATGTATACATATAATTAGTGTAAGGTTTTAGGGGCTTATCAATGCCAAGACCACCAACATGCATTGGCGACGTGTAATATTCTTCCACCGAAGAAAAACGAATACCATCTTTTCTTAAAGGTAAATTATTTTTTACAGCAAGTCCCTCTGCCGTATCTTTCCACTCCTCGAACATGCTTTTCCAATACGTATATGGTTCTTTAAGAAAACCTGAATATTCGAAAGGCTTCATCATAAAGTGGTATTTAAAAGGGGGGGAAATCCCCCTATGGTAATCCATATTTGCTACTGTAATTTCTTTGTATGGTTCCTTTGTTTGTGATCTGTAGGGTATCAAATATTTTCCGTTCCCACTCTCTAAAGTTGCCGCTTCAGGCGCATATGTTATGTAAGCGACGTTCTCTATTACGTTACTTGTATTTGCATACATATTTAGCGACCTAAATATTGTAGCATTTGAAGCACTTTGATTTAATTTTCTATGAAAACCAGTTTTTGTGGCCTCAAATGACAGAATTCCAAAAGCTCTCTTTCGAGCGCATAAAAAATATACATGTCGAATATCTTCTGCGCACAGATCAAATCCTTCACGGATTCTTCTATCGTCAAGAAGATTGTTATCATATGCGACAGTCGTTTTCCTGCCTAAAAAGTTATACATTTTAGACCCAGGCCCGCGAGCAATTTTAGGGGCGGTCTCAACAATAAATTTTCTTAGATCTCTTAATTGATCATTGGTTAATGTCTTTAACCACCTAATCTTAAAATTTTCCACGTCCATGGCAAATTGACCCTTATAAAGCTCGGAGCAATAGCCTCTTGAATCTGGCCAACCTCTTTTATAAAACATGCCAAGTTTACTTTCGGGCGTGTCCTCGTCGTAGTCATAACTCTTCAGGCCGCCTCCATATGATTCATATCGATTGTGTAAAACGTTTTCAGTGAGCCCTTCATCTGGATCGGTAGTAATTGGAAATTGGACTTTTTTGTCGTTCTTTCTCCATGGCACAAAACCGTGTTTTTTTGTAGACCAGTCTCTCCTATCTGTTACACTCCTATCTGTTACTACGGCACTTTCTGTTCTTTCACGAGCAAAAAGTTCGTCGCCGAATCTTTCACTTTCAAATGTAGAAAGACGTAGTGGCCCTTCGCGATTTTCCTTTAAATCATAGGCCAATTGAAATCTCCAAATCGGTGCTGGTCGATAGGGACCAAAGCCGGGTCTCTCTCTTATGTACCCAAAATAATAATACACTTCGAATAAATTTCGCGAACTACTATCGTAATAATCTCTTGCATACTGAATTATATTGTTATCGGTGTCTTTCTGCATTTCTAAGAGTAGATCTTCTTCGCGTCCAAATATTGCGGCAAATTTACGTAAACTATCTACCTGCAGTGCTTCCTTATATTTATCGTAATTTGTTTTCATGATATCACTATATCTTTTTTGAGCATTAGGAAAATGATTTTGGAACATATGCATGTCATTAATCATCATAGCAAGCTTAACGTGTGTTGACTCTTTTGTAATCCACTCTTCTGTGGTAAAATTTTTCATTCCCATCATATCTTGGTACTCGCGATTTTTCGTGAGTTCTTCGAAATAAGGTGCCTGATCGTATACTTCGTTAAACATACGTATACTTACTTTATCTGGGCTACCACTACCAGTGGGTTTGTATGTTTGCATAAATTTTTCAAGAAAAGCAAGATATTTGTTATAATGTGCACTAACCTCAATCGACACCTCCCGAATTATTTTTTCTATCTTTGCGCCATTTAATCTAATTTGTAAGTCTTTCAGTAAGTCTTTGTAATGAATTTGTTTGTTTTTTATAGCATCTAACTGTGATGTACTATCATCAGAATCACTTTCTGGTAGTACTTCCATAAATTTATCTAGATCTTTAGTCGTCTCAACATGAAACTCATTCATTTCGTCTATAGTAGTAGCATCGCCTTCTTTAAAAAGTACATATAAGTTTTTGAATGTACAAAGTTTTCTATTCTGTACAATCGAATGCAATCTTCTGTATCCTCCTTCCTTGCTGAGAAGACCCACAGGCACATACAAATAATTTATACGGTACCTCTGAATTTCTTCATTCTCTTCTTTCAAATGCAGATTATGGCTGTCTACTAAATTTATGCACCCTTCAACTGCTTCTGCGATTAGCTGATTCTCTGAAACGTCTATAAAATAAAAAACATACATTTTTCCTGCAATCATTCGCGAGACGACTGTAAAGTGATCTTTTTTTACCCGAAGTTTCGTAAAATCAAAATCCTCACCGCAGACGGTTTTAATCTTTTCCTGTGCGATAGGGTTTTCGTCAAGTTGTTTTATTTGGCCATTGTTGAAAGGAACCACCATAGCAAAGCCTGTATCGTTTCTTGTGCTTATAGTTAAGTTGAATTCCATTTTTTCCATCGCCGTGTCACAGACTGCTTGATTGACGTTGCAATCTACAAAAACACCATTAGAGTTTGTTCTTGGCATACTGTGTTCGTGTTCAAGATATTGTGCCAAATCAATAGTTGTGGGCTTTACGTTATCTGAAAATAAGCTCATTACGCCTTTTATTTTTAGACGAAAATCTCCCTTTGACAAGTGTTCATATTTTGTAGATCGTTGTATGCATCTATCCTCAAGACAACTTTTTAATTTTTTGTTTATGTTTTTGCCTATACATACACCCAGGTCTAGGGAAAGGTAAGATTCCTTAAGGGACTTTGTAATTTCATGCTCATCAAGCATATTTGCGTCAAAATAAGCAATATCGTATTTTCCTGTATTGAGTGGCGTCACGAACAGTACAGATGACTTTTCAAACGTGTAATAATTACCTTCTTTCTGCACTATGGGTATAACCATTTTTTTCTTTTCTTCTTGTAGATCAATTATATTTTCCAGGCGGTCAAAATTAAAAAAAAACAGATTCCCCGCCGCCCGCTCTTCGAACGTTTTATCATAAAAAGGTGGGCGGCGACGCAAAATGTATGGTTGCGTATTTTCGATTATTATAACATATTCACTTGAATGATTGATTTCTTTCATTTTAAAAATTGCACTTAAATCGTAATTCGTCTTACCAATTGCTTTGCGGACATAAGCTCTTTTTTTATCCTCTGTTGTGTTAGCTTCCTGGTAAATGTCATGAATGTCCATCTTATTCATACATAATATTTTTTTTTTTATATATTTTCTTTTTCTTACTAAACATGTCGCTGTTGGAAATTTTCCAATCTAAACGTAAAAAATACGAAAAGGACGAAAAATCTGATGGGTCCGACGTAGAAGAAACCGATTCAGATTCGCACTTGGAAGATTCGGAAGATGAAACACGTAAATACCGCCCTGGTGGTTATTTCAACCCAGAGGGTAAAAATATTTTGAAAGATAGCAGAGGAAAAAAATGGACACTCGGCGAAAAGATCGGCAGGGGCCATTTTAGCACCGTATATTCTTGCGCAGACGCCGATAGTGTGCAATATGCAATGAAAATACAAAAGAGTGCAAAATCATATCGCGTTGCGGCACGAGAAGAAATATTGATTCACGAATTTTTATCAAAATCAAATAAAGAAGGTAAAACACACGTATGTATTATGAATTTTAATTTCAGTTACAATCATAATACTTCTGGAAAACATTTCTGTATGGTTTTTCCAAAAATGAGATATGATTTAGATAAATATGCGCAAAAATTCGAAGAAAATAAAATTGACTTAGAAAAAACGAGCAAAATTGCATTTCAGGTATTATCTGGATTAAATTTTTTACACAAGACGGGTTTTTTACACGCTGATTTGAAACCTGAAAATATTCTCGTGAGCGAAGAAGATATATTTTCAATTTCCGATCTCGGAACGGCTGCTGTAATAGGCGATCGCGACTATTCTTATATACAAACAAGTCATTACAGATCACCGGAGATAATTATGGGACATCGTCAATGGGACGAAAAAATTGACATATGGTCGATGGGTTGCATCGTCTACGAATGTATTACGGGCAGCTACCTGTTTAAAGGAGAATGTGAGGAAGATTACATTACTGCTTTTATTGAGACTATAGGCATCCCAAATTATTCTTTTATTGAAGAATGTAAAAACCGCAGGGATTTTTTCAATCGTGACAATCGATTTCGCAATGCATGTGATTTAGAACCATTGTCAATCGACAGAATATTACAAGAAAAGTACGATTTCAATAGAGATACGGCCAATGCAATTTTTGCACTTATCCAACCGATGTTAATTTGGGATTTAGAGAGAAGGTGGTCTGCAGAAAGCTTGCTACAATTGTACAAATGAACACGAAAACATTTTTTTTTTTTCTAATATGGTACTAAATGAGAGCAGACCTTTTTATCGACACTCGAAATTTAGATTTATCTAGCGCTGAACGCACACGCGGTACACTAGACATTTTCAACATCAATCAAGATATAAGAGAAATAAAATCATTGACTCTCGCGCATCTGTATGTTCCCAATTATATTCTGAACTATAGTACATTAAAAATAAAAACGGATTTTTTTGACGACAAAGGATTGCTCGATAAAGACAAGAAAGGTGACATGAGTGTCTCGAAACTATTTGCTGTCATATACAAACAAGTTCCATTGGAATCTTTGATATATGAATTTATTAATACATCGTCGCTGCTTGCAAATAAATATTGCGCTTTATCTGCAAATGACGGAAAAGACGAAGGAAGACTGCTTTACTTCACCTCTCGTAACGATTTGCTTTTATATAGTCTAACGATAACGCGGCCACTCATAACATATTCAGATATTTACGTAAGCCTGGAAAAAATGGCGCTTGTAAGTACAGTAAAGGACGGAGATAGTGTCAAAGAAGCAAGCTATACATTTTTAACAAATTCCAACTACAGAATTCATTTTGAGGGTGATATACGGGCAAGTGTACCTACAAACTCTACTTTGACAACAGAAGAAGAAAGGCTGTTAAAAGATTCTCTTAAAATAGAAGAATCTGAAAATAATTTAAGTGTCGCGTATTATAAATTTAACGTCGAGCAATCGCTACAGTGGTGCACGTCAAAACTCGTACGGCATGAGTTTTTGCAGGGCACTTTGGCCGCTCAATTGGAGAACCACAGACTCTGTGGTTCTTTCCTGGCACAAGCGTCATCTCCAACTTTACAAGTCAAGAAATCATTTTCTCGCGAGTTCGCCGAAGAAACGCATATAACCTACACGTACCAAGCAATTTCGACGATACCAGTCAATAAAATTATATATGACACAGACTTGTACGTGTACGTTGGCTACCAAAACACCATTGGTGTAAATACAGAGATAACAATCGCAAACGGAGAAGAATTTGACGGGACTTACACTGTGGCTGCAAAGGAACGTATATCAGGAAACTCTGGCATGATTTATCCGGACGCCGAATATTGCATTTTAACTATCACATCCCCGACATTACCTTCTCTCCCTAAAATTACAACGCATCAAATAGCGGTAAAGGAAATTTCTCGATCCGGCACTGTCGCAACTGCAATTGTAGACACAACTCACGGGATAAAAAAAATAGGAGCAAGTAAAGTTACCATTTCAGGGGCTAATGAGGTCGATTTCAATGTTACCGATGCAGATGTAGATATAACAAGCGTTACATCAACATCATTTAATTTTACGATACCTGCCGGCGCAGTTGTAAATGCAACTGCCGACATTGGACTAATCGCGTCTTTTTCCGGTGACTCGTCTCCGGATGGCGTACAAAAAGGTAGCACAACTTTGACATATGCAAACTATTCCTCGATTATTGAAACAGGGATGCAATTAACATTGCAAGATAGCACCGCAAGTGCGATTGTAACGGTTTCCGATTCTTCTGTTATCAAAAATGAATTTGGTGCTATTACATTTGCCTCTTTCACTTACGTAATCGGAGGTAATCACACTGTAGATCCTTTGGTTACCGCTCCGTTTAATGTGCATTACGATACACGCGAACTTTTCGAACCCCTCGGGAATCTTACAACGCCAAATAAAGACGTTAAATTGTGGAGATCTATTGACTTAGGCGATGCATATGAAGACGATGATAAGTTAACAAAAGTTGATTTGAAATATATACTGCAAGGAAGTCTTATAAAAATAAACGAAAAGAAATATAAATTACGCGGTTCTATTAATACTTCAACATACGATGGTATTTTTCTTCAACAACTTGCTACTGGAAATAATCGAGTGGTACTAAGTCGACAGGGTGTAGAGGACCTTCTGCATTATAATGTAAAGGTCTTAAATTTTTTGGATCAAACAAGCACTAATAATTACGTAGAAATAGTTTTGCTTTTTGACAGGACGGTGCCAAATGCTTCTGTGGATCCATCTGGTATAAATATAGAAAATACATATAATCTATATTTTAATCCGTTTTATTTTTCTTATTCAGATCCTTTATATCCAGGAAGCGACTTTGGAAGAAAAATCGACGTAGTAAACGGGGCAAATGTGATGTTTATAGATACAGATGCAATAGATTTTACATGGAACGTCGAATCAATGTCGATTGTGGGCAACAACGTAAGGATGGAAATTGAAAAAGTTCGCGAAAACATCGTTGTATCATCCCTGGAGAGCGATAACGTGTTAGCAAAGGTCACTGTATCTTCACCTGATTTATTCGGAAAAATTGGCGAATATGTCACAATAAAGGGTGCTAGCGATCCAGGATATAATGGAACATTCAAAACCGACCTCACGTCATTTTCATACACATCTCCGTATACTTTTCAATATTTTCACGAGAATGGAAGTATGATGGCCTCCGAATCGGGGGGTGGAATTGAAGTAGGTACTTCGCACAATTTCAAAGTGGGAGACGAAATTTTTATAAAAATATATGGACCTGCTGCAAATAGGGGAGTATCAAAGGAGTATCGAGATTATCTTGCTTTAATGAATCAAGGCAACCTTGTAAAAATTAACAATATATCGTCGTTGACAGGGGATAAAGATATCGTGACTTACAGTGCGCCGATTCAAAAGGAGGGCGAGATATTCCCTCCTGGCGGCATAGGTTCTGTAATTCTTCCGCACACTTTAACGTCCAAAGAAAGAATAGAAATAAAAAAGCCGCTTTATCCCGATCAGTCAAACAGCGACAATCCCAAAGCAAAAATTAACAATGTTAAATTTCAGGTTTCAGCAGTAACACCAAGATCGATATGGCTGGCGCCACTTGTTGTTAATATAAGTTCGCTAACGTCAGTCGGCACGCCTGGTTTTGCAGTACATGCTCTTGCAACGTCTAATGACCATGGTCTTACTGAGGGAGAAAAAGTACGAATAACAGGTGTTACAGGTTCTCTTGCATCAAAGACTGCCTATATGCACGATAATGAATATATTACCATCCACACTGTGACAAAGGATGAATTTCGGTATGATCTAAAATATTGGAGCTCTTATACACCAGGAGCTTTACAAAACATTGATGTAGGAGATGGGAATGATTATTCAACTAGTCAATCACTCGATATTTCTTCAATTACCCACAGCAGCACAACTGCCACGGCAACGATGGCTCTTGGCTTGCACAATATTGTAGATGGTATGATGGTTACGATATCTGGAGTGACAGGCGACGCCGCGTATAATGGCCAATTTGTAGTATCCAACGTAAACGAAATTAACAACCAATTTGATTACACCATGGACAGTATACCGTCGTCTGATGCAACAAATACAGGTATTAAAGTTGCCACAGAGGTGATAGACGAGTTTCCATTGGGGGTTATTGAAGCGAGAAAAAAAACATTCTGTCCTTTCACACGCGGAAGATTGCTTTACATACCACCAGAGGATGAAGGCTACCATCTTACATTTGACTACGATCCCACAAGCGCCGACCCTCCGAATTTTAACGACGTTTTTGGCAATACACGAGATGTAAATGGGCTAACAGTCGAGAGGAAAGATTTATTTTTACATAACGTAAATTACCGCGTACACTATATGGCAGAATCTCTCTTAAAATCGGTGTATAACTACATTTCTTATAGTTGCGATTACAATTTAGCATATCTACAAAAGCAATATTACGAAAGTTCATGCTGCGACGCGACAACGACAAACAAAAGGGGTCTTTTGATTAAAGAGCTGCGTACAAAAATCCACGAACCGGGGGGCTCTTCAAAAATAACCCTCGCGAAAAAAGCCACGATTATAGATACGTTAGGACAAAGTTCTGGCGACAATGTGTCTTACTCGGAAAATATGCAACACACACCAAAGACGAAGGTAAGAAGATTTCAAAAATACTTAAACGATGTATTGAATTATATTGAAACACGAAAGAATAACCTAAAAAACATAAAGTATACATATCTTGATGACGATTGGGCAAATAGCTTTGTCGTACAGGTTAGACTGCATGAGGCAAATGTAAGCGAAGAAGATTTCACAGATATATTAAATTTGCCCGATATTCGAGAAATGACAGGCGTCGTTAACCTAGACGATATTAATAAATCGACATATTTACCTTGTTATTATCCGATGGAAAAAGACTTGCAAGATGGTGAATATATATATCTCTATGATAATTTTTGCAGTCTTGACAGATTTTACATATCAGATCAAAGAGAAAATATACGATATGATTACGTCGCACGTGGTGTTTGGAGCTTGAATTTCCCAGATGAATTGCCAAATTGCAAAATTAAATTACGATATTTTCCGTATAATGCTGAAGTTAAAAATGACAATAAGGTAGCATTTCGAGACGCCACATACGACATTTTGTCTAATGCTAAACGAGAAGTTCAAGTAAAGTTTAATTACGGAGACGCATCACATGAATTTACAGTGATGGAAGATGTAAATAAAACTATTTCATCTTTTAATCTCTTGCCACCGTGGCTACAATCAGACAACGACGCAAAAAATATGTTAGTCCGCATTCCTAAAGGTGTCCCTATGCAACTTTCGATAAAATTTACAAACAATATTTATGATAATGGTACATTAATCCAGAATAAAAATTTAAAGATTGAAGATATTGGTGCGATAAATGTATCGCTTTTAATGGATAAGGTTGAATTTACATCATTGACGTTGCAAGATTTGTATTATAATCGACCAGCAAAGGACGTCTCGGTTACGATGAATAACATGCAATTAAAATTTTTTAATGCAGAAGATCGAATGTACCCGATACTTTTCCATGATGACGTAAGCTTAAAATTGGAATTCGAATCAGCGTAATTTTTCATTTTCAATTTTTGCGTCAATCATAACGACATTTTTATACGCTTTAAATTTTTCTATGACCTCCTCCGAGTCGTCGTAAAATGTATATTGAACATTTTTATATTTTTTTAGACATTGCATTTTATATTCGCCGTCTTTTAATGTGCTAATTTGCTCTGCGACGTTCCCCCTTTCATATATTTCATGATATTGTAAATTGTTATCGTATAAAAATTCATAGTCGGCCTGTGTCATAAGTCTAGCTGTGCAGATGACGACAAAGGAATTTTGAAATTTTTCTTGCATTACTTTAGCTATAGGTAAAATTTTATCTTTGTAGATATTTTCTTTCGTCTGCAAAGATACGTATTTTACCACATCAACTTTACCTTGAATGTACGGCGTGCGGTGGCTGCTGTCAACAACCGTTTGGTCTAAATCGAAAACGAACATTTACACTAACATTTGATTTTTTTTATCATAAAAATACCGCAATGCATTGGTATTTTTTTTTTCTTAACCTATATTAAAAATGCGATCTCAGCACAAACGATCAGTAGTGGGTGGGATTGGCCGAAACGATAAATCAATATCTGCGCAAAATTTTTCTGCGAAAGAATTACAATGCAACTCTTTCAATGGAATTGACGGTCAACTGCTCGCGGAGGTATCTTCGG
>CEQY01201062.1_pt1 | contig 18166 bp, 15 predicted proteins | sample 361391 | NCBI WGS metagenome assembly CEQY01 (sample SAMEA2621075, study PRJEB7988) | marine metagenome | isolation source: saline water (ENVO:00002010), including | reverse complement strand
ATAAAAATATATCTAGCCATTCAGATTAGTAAATTATAATGTATTAGATCAAAAAGATATATATTTATCTTAATTCTGATGATATAAACATATGATTTTCACCATATGCGAGTAACAATTCACTATTTGAGAAAAATAGTACAAATTTATCTCTTTCCCAAACAGGGACTGAATTACTTTGAAAGACTTTTTTTAAATCTTGATAGTGATTATTGTTAAGCATTATCTTTTCTTTGCCTTCGACGAATTTCAATACTACCGGGGCTTTTGATATTAATTGTTGATATAAACCCTTTTCCTTTAATCTATTTAATGAAATATTTAAAATACCAAAATCAATATCTTGTCTCATATCCCATATCTTATTGCTATTTTGCATTATATCCATAGGCTTGTTTATATGTAGAAAATCTTTATATCTTATTACTGAAAAACCATTTCTCAATTTATACTCAGGATAATCATTATTATTTGTATTAATAATTGATTTTATTTGTTCAATTTCGTTTTTTGACAAGTCATAGTTTATATATCGTTTTAACCAATGTTTCAAAAATATGCTTTCAAAATACAATGGGTAGCCTTTCAATTTTATGATATCTAATTTATTTTCTACAATCATATCTGGATATAATAAATTACAATAATCAGTAACTACTTTAGAATAATCAGATTGTAACGAAATATTATGATGCATTACATTGTTAATGGATTTCCATCTATTACTAATTTTTGGAATAATTTCTTTTCTAATATAGTTTCTATCAAAACTCACATCATTATTTGTGTTGTCATTAATAAAATTTAAATTCATAATAGTTCCAATATTTATAATATCTTCTTTTGAAATACATAGAAATGGTCTACATAGTATTTTATCATTTCTTGATGATATGGTATTCATGCATGATAAACCATAAGGAGATGAGCCTCTAAATAATCTATATAGAAATGTCTCTATTTGATCATCATTATGATGTCCTAGTAACAGAGCCTCATTAGTATTCATAATATCAAACATAAGTTTGTATCTCTCATTTCGTAAATTTTCTTCTATATTTGATTTATCTACTTTTTCAATTTTTTTAACTATAAGATTAATCTTTAATTTCTTACATATGTCGATGCAATGTTCATGCATTAGACGAGCATCCTTCGATATATTATGATTGATATGGACAGCTCTAATTTTGTAGTTTTTACTTTGACAAATTTCATTTACCATATTTAATAACAACGTAGAGTCAATTCCTCCACTTAGTGCTATTAGAAATTCAGTTTTTTTTGATTGTATCAGAGAATTTAGAACTATCTCTTTAATCTGATTATGATTCAAATTGTCCATATGACAAAAGTTTTGATTTTCTGAGTTCAACAAGATCTGCTAAAGGAATCTGCTCTACCTCATTCAGTAAATCAATTATATTTGATTTCAATGCAGAGTACATCGCGTTACTATCTCTATGTGCTGCACCTGCAGGTTCTGGGATTATTCTATCTATTAAATTATGATTTAACAGCTTTTCTGATGTAATTGATAAAGCATCAGCAGCAATATTTGCTTTTGAAGCGTCTTTCCACAAGATAGATGCGCAACCCTCAGGACTGATGACTGAATAAATACTATATTGAAGCATTGCAAGCCTATCTGAAACACCGATTGCCAATGCTCCTCCTGAACCCCCCTCACCAATTACTATTGAAATAATGGGTGTCTTAATTTCAGACATTTGGTAGAGGTTTTCAGCTATAGCAATACTCTGATTTCTTGACTCAGCATCAATGCCCGGATAGGCACCTGGAGTATCAATAAAAGTTATGATTGGAAGCTTAAATTTTTCTGCAAGTCTCATTGCTCTAAGAGCTTTTCTATAACCTTCAGGTTTTGGCATTCCAAAATTTCTAAAAACTTTTTCTTTTGAATCTCTACCTTTTTGATGTCCAATAAGCATAAAGGTTCTATCATCTAATGTACAGAGTCCACAAATTATAGCTTTATCGTCACCAAACATTCTATCACCATGAATTTCAATAAATGATGTAAACATATTTTCTATATAATCTAATGTATATGGTCGCAAAGGATGTCGTGCTAGCTGAGAGATTTGCCAATCAGATAAAGATGAGAATATTTTAGATATTTTTGTTTCTAAATCTTTATGAAGTGATTCAATTTTGAGTAAATCTTTTTGTGATGCATTTGCGCTTGTTTTAATTGAGTCGATTTTCTTTTCAATATCAAGTAGCGGCTGTTCAAAATCTAGATAATTTGGATTGTACTCAGTCATGGTGACATTATATGAAATTTACATAAAATTACTATTGGTATTTTATTGCTACACTATCATCGCCCGCGATTGATTTTATATCCGATATTAAATTATCAGTAATTTTTACATAAATATCTTTCCCAGAGTTTATTGGAGCGATTATATCTCTAGTTTTATATGATAGTAATACTTTTGTTTTACCTGAATCATATTTATCGATTATATTTTTGATATCATGAACTTTCTCTTTAGATATAGTATCAGATGATAGAGTAATATTTAGGTACTTTGAAAACTTTTCTCTTGCATCATCTAGCGAATAAATTTTATCTACTTTCATAGAGAGTTGAGAATCGTAATCATCTATAAATACTTCTCCATAAAAGAATAAAATTATGTCTTCCTTTAAAATATTTTTATACCGAATATATTTATCCTCAAAGAATGAAATGTTTATTTGTTGCGTTCCATCATCCACCTTGTAGATAGTAATAAATTTATTTTTACCTATTTTTTGAGATCTTGAATCTATTATAATACCAGATATTGTTGTGTTAAGTTTATTACTTGAATTATTTAAAATAAAATTATTTATTTCTAAGAGTGATTTCAACTTCATATCTAATAATTCCTCCTTATAAGCTAGCATTGGATGACTAGAAAGATAATAACCAAGTACCCTTCTTTCTTTTGTTAGTTCTTGTAGAGATGGCAGAATTTTTTTAGCTACATTATTTGTTTTTGTTTCAACTAAAGATGTACTACCTCCGGAGAAGAGTTCATTTTGCCCTGACGCTTGATCAGTTTGTTTTTTATGTCCATAAGAAATATATTTTTGTAAATTGCTAATATTATGAGATCTCGACTTATCTGTAATGTTATCAAAACATCCTGAATTTATGAGTGCCTCTATCGTACCTGAATTCACTGTATTAAGATTAACTCTAGTACAAAAATCATTAATATCTATGAAGTCACCATCTTTTTTTCTAATCTCATTTATATGTAATGCGGCACTCTCTCCAACACCCTTAATTGCACCAAGACCATAATTAATTATTTTTTCGCCTACAGGTAAGAATTTAAAATCTGATTTATTAATATTTGGCAGATTTACTCTAATATTCATTTGATTGCTAGCTGTAAGTAAATTAATAATTTTATTTGTATTATCCATATCAGAAGATAGAGCTGCAGCAAAAAATTCAGTTGGGAAATATGCTTTTAAATATGCAGTTTGATAAGATAGCATTGCATATGCCACTGAATGTGATTTGTTAAATCCATAACCAGCAAATTTTTCCATCTTATCAAATATTGACTTTGATATATTTTCATCAATATTATTTTCCTTACATCCTAAAATGAATCTAGATCGATGTGTTTCCATTTCATCTTGCTTTTTCTTACCCATTGCCCTTCTAAGTAAATCAGCATCACCAAGTGTATAGCTTGCAAGAGATCGGGCGATTTCCATAACTTGTTCTTGGTAAAGTATTAAACCATTTGTTTCTGAGAGTATATTTTCAAGAGATGGATGTTCATATTTAATATCAGCACCATGTTTATTTGCAATGAAATCATCGACCATGTTCGTCCCAAGAGGTCCAGGTCTGTAAAGAGCAACAAGTGCTACTATATCATCAAATCTATCTGGTTGAAGTTGTGCCATATACTTTTTCATTCCCAAGGATTCTAACTGAAAAATACCTGTAGTCATTTTATTTTTAAGTAAGTCAAAAACACGTGAATCATTAAATGGTATTTTATCTAAGCAAAATTCTTTATTTACTTTTGATATTAGCTTAATAGCTTCATCCATAATTGTCAGAGTTGTTAAGCCTAAGATATCAAATTTTACAAGACCAATAGACTCAATATCATCTTTATCAAATTGTGTAATCAATTCATTTTTATCCTCAAGAGAATATATAGGCATATAATCAGTGATATCAGAAGGAGAAATAACAATTCCCGCAGCATGAGTTCCTACTCCCCTTGGTAAGCCTTCTATTTTTTTTGCAAGATCTATTATTGTTCTAACATCATCTTTAGTTTTATATTCCTTGAGTAATTCTTTATTTATTTTTAATGCCTCATCTATCTTTATACCTAGTGAGAATGGAATCATTTTAGCAATATAGTCTACAAAGCCATATGAATAATCTAGTACTCTACCAACATCTCTAATAACTTGACGGGCTGACAATGTACTATAAGTTATTATTTGTGAAACTTTATCTTGGCCATATGTAGAAATTATGTGGTCAATGACTTTTTGTCTCTTATTCATGCAAAAATCGATATCAAAATCTGGCATTGATATTCTCTCAGGATTTAAAAATCTTTCAAACAGCAATTTATATTTGATAGGATCTATATTTGTGATACCAAGTACAAATGCAACTAAAGAACCTGCTCCAGATCCTCTGCCAGGTCCAACTGGTACATCATTATTTTTTGCCCATAGAATGAATTCTTGAACAATAAGAAAATAACTTGCGAAACCCATTTTTTGAATTATGTTAATTTCTAAGTTAAGTCTATCCCAATATTTTTTGTTATCTACAGAATGTTCAGAAATATATTTATTGAGGCCATCATCACATAAATCTCTAAAATATGTAATATCATCTTTTTGTGATGGATTAGGAAATTTTGGTAAATGATATCTAAAGTCAGGAAACTTAAAATTACATCTTTTTACTATTTCACTAATATTCTCAATCGATGAAGGTATATCATAAAATAAAGATGACATTTCTTTTTTAGATTTAAAATATTGATTTGTTGAGTATTCAACTTGATTAGCCCTTTCATCAAGCTTTGTTTTCTGGTTTATAGCAACTTTAACTTCATTAGCCTCATAATCTTCATCAGACAGAAATAAGACATCATTTGTTGCAACTAATGGAACGTTTAGTTCACTAGCAAATGAAAGTGATAAATTATGATAGTATTTTTCATTTTCTCTTTCAGTTCGATCAATTTCTAAATAAAATCTTTCATCAAATATATTTGCAACTCGTTTAAGAAGATTTTTAATCTCAATTTTAGACTGATTTAATGAACTTAAACCACATATTCCATATCGCCCTCCTGAAAGACATAATAGATTCGAATTATATTTTTCTAATAAACTAAAGCTAGCTCCTAAATTTGAAGCTCTTGAGGTATGAATAGATGAAAGTATTTTATTTAAATTATGATAACCATCAATACTCTGACATAGGAGTATTATATTATCAGGTTTAACACCTTCGTTTACAATTAATGGTATTTCACATCCTATAATAGGTTTTATTGAAGCGGCGATACATTTTTGATAAAACTTCACTGCGCTAAATATATTAATATAGTCTGTAACAACAAGAGAAGTTATTTTATTTTTCTTTGCAAAATCTATTAGATTGTCAATCTTAATCGTTCCAGTGTTAAGCGAATATGAACTATGCAAATGTAATTGTGTGAAATTATTCATTTATTTAAGAAATGACTCTCTGTGGTGAATTGTCTTACCCAAATGGAAAATTGTATCTAGATGTTTCGCTGTTCCATATCCTTTATTTTTATTGAACTCATACATTTCAAATTTATTATTCAGATATATCATTTCGTTATCTCTAGCTACTTTTGCAACTATAGATGCAGCTGAAATTTCAGCCACACATTGATCACCTTTTACAATTGCATCACAATCAATAGCGATATCAGGACAATACAGACCATCAATATGGATTTTATCAGGTATAATGTTCAGGTTGGCAACAGCCCTTTTCATACTTAAAAGGGTTGCATGGTGAATATTAATAGAATCAATTTCATCTTTTGTAGCTATACCAATAGATGTAGATAATGAATACAGCAAAATCTCATTTGCTAAAAGTTTTCTTTTTTTTTCATTAATTTTCTTTGAATCCATAAGATTCTTAATATTATATTTATTATCTAAAATCACAGCAGCTGAATATACGGAACCAACAAGACTGCCCCTACCCACTTCATCAACGCCAGCTATTATTTTACTTGATTTCATCAAAATGGTATATAATGACCATTCTATCAATCAAGTTGATCAATTAACATATGATATATAATAAAATTAAAGTAGGGATAGTTGGACTTGGATATCTAGGTAAATTTCATTGTCAAAAATATAAATCAAATAGATATGCTAATGTTGTTGCAGTCGTTGACATAAACAATAATAACTTGAATAACATTGAACCAAAGAAGGTATTCAAAACAACTAATTATAAGGATTTAGTTGATGTCGTAGATGCAGTGTCAATAGTAACCCCAACTACAACTCACTATAAGATAGCTAAGTTTTTCTTAGAGAATAAGATTCATGTATTGTTAGAAAAACCAATGACTGAGACTGTTTCACAAGCAAAAAAATTAAATATTATTGCAAAAAAGAATAAATGTGTTTTTCAAATAGGGCATTTAGAACAATTTAATCCAGCAATTAGGAAATTAAAATCAGATTTTATAGAACCTCAATTCATTGAGGTACACAGATTATGTAAATTTAATCCAAGGGCTAATGATGTAGATGTTGTTTTGGATTTGATGATACATGATATTGATATAGTATTATCATTAATAAATAAAAAAATAAAAAGATTATCTGTTTCAGGAAAAAATATTATCACGAACTTGACAGATATTGCTAATGTAAGGATTGAATTTCATAATAATATTGTTGCTAATCTAACAGCAAGTAGAATTAGTACAAAGAATGAAAGAAAAATGAGAATTTTCTCAGATAACTCTTATTACTCTATTGATTTCATTAATAATGAATTAAAAAGATTGATAAAGAAAAAAAATAATACATTCAAAACATATTCATATAAATATGACAAGTCAGATTCGTTAAATGATGAAATAAAGAACTTTATCAATACTTGTCGTGGTATTGAAAAATCTATGACTACCGGTGAATGTGGTGAAAATGCTTTGAGTGTTGCCAAGAAAATAACAAGAGCTATACAAAATTATGATTAAATTATTTGACTTAAAAAAACAATATAAATTATTCGATCATAAAATTAATAAAGAAGTTTTAAAAGTATTAGCCTCTGGTAACTATATACTTGGCAATAATGTTACAAAATTAGAAAATGATATGAAAAAGTATCTAGAGTCAAAATATACACTGAGCTGCAATTCTGGAACGGATGCACTAATATTATCACTTAGAGCATTAGATATTGGTAACAATGATGAAGTTATTACATCGCCATTTACTTATTTTGCTACAGCAGAAGCTATTTCTTTAGTAGGTGCAAAACCTATTTTTGCGGATATCAATCCAGATACGTTTAATATTAATCCAATGAATATAAAAAAATTAATATCTAAGCGAACAAAAGCTATATTGTCGGTTAATATATTTGGACAAGCTTGTGAGCTTAATGAGATAAACTTAATTGCAAAAGAAAATTCGCTATACCATATCGAGGATTGTGCTCAATCATTCGGTGCAACCTATATGTCTAAACAATCAGGAACTTTTGGGGATATGGGCTGTTTTAGCTTTTTTCCAACCAAAAATCTAGGATGCTTTGGCGATGGAGGTTTGATTAGTATAAAAAATAAAAAACATTTTGATAAAATAAAGAAGTTGAGAACACATGGTGGTATTAAGAGAAATCAACATGATTTTATTGGTTATAATAGTAGATTAGATGAAATACAAGCTGCGATATTATGTATTAAACTAAAATATATAAAAAAACTACTTAAACAGAGAAAAAATATTGCAGAAAAATATTATAATTTAATTTGTAATGAGAAAATAAAACTTCCATCATGTAACTTAAATGCAAATCATACATATAATCAATTTACATTAAGAGTACAGAATCGAACTAAGTTTCTTAATCACTTAGATAAATATAATATTCCTTATGGAATATATTACTCACAGCCAATATATAAATACAAAGCTTATTCAAATAGTGATTATAAACTATTGCCAATGGTAGAAAAGGTAACTAAAGAATGTGTATCATTACCTATCTACCCAGAGTTACCTATAAATGATGTTAATAACATATGTAAAGTTGTAAATAGATATGAATAATAAAAATATTTTCATAATTGCTGGTGAATCTTCGGGTGACCAACATGCTGCGAATTATATTAATGAGCATTTACATGTGAATAAAGATATCTCTTTTACTGCGTTTGGTCAAAATGAAGTCAAAAAAACAAAAGCAGAATTAATATATGACACTGAGAAAATCTCCGTAATTGGAATTATTGAGGTCATATCAAAATATAGAGAAATATCAAATGCTCTTAATATTGCAAAGAATCATATTAAAAATACTAAACCTGATCTTGTAGTATTAGTAGATTACATTGAATTTAATCTAAAAATTGCTAAATATTCGAAAGAATTAAATATTCCTGTCTTGTTCTATGTAGCCCCTCAGGTTTGGGCATGGAGAGAAAATAGAGCTAAAGGGTTTATGGACTCAATAAACCACCTTGCTGTCATTTTTCCTTTTGAAGTGAAATTCTTTAAAAAGTACTCAAATAATATTTCTTATGTAGGGCATCCTTTGACTAAAAGGAGTGATTTAATGGATTCGATAAAAGATTATAGCACTAGAACCATTGATTTAGGTATATTTCCTGGAAGTAGAGAATCTGAAATAAAGAACAATTTATTCCCAATGTTGGATTGTCTACAGAAAAACAAAAATGAGAAGGTTTGTATATTTTATGCTAATGATACATCAAAGAAGTTACTATTTAGATTGTTGCCAAAAGACTATCATAAGTTTTTAGTTTCAGGAAAAGATATTGAAAAAGTTAGAGATTGTAAAAAAGCTTTATGTGCATCAGGGACAATAACACTAGAGCTCGCCCTCCTTCATGTTCCAATGATAATTGTATATAAATTATCTTACCTTTCTTATTTTATAATGAAAAATCTAGTTAAAACTAAATATATCGGCCTTGTTAATTTAATTTTAGGAGAAAAGATGGGATCGGAACAAGTTGTAAACGAATATATTCAGCCTTCATATTCGGATCAGGTTGATATAATGGTAGAGTTAAACAGAATTGATAATGATGAAGGTTATAGATCTCAAATGTTTGTTAATTATAATAAGTTAAAAGATGAGTTATCTACAGAATCTTCTGAAAATCTAGCAATTATTGCTGAGCGCTTATTAGAAACTACCTAGTTATTCCTCTTTCACTGTTTAAAATAAAATCAATAAAGTAATCAACTTCCGTATCCGAAATATTAAGATTCTTAAACATTATTTTTTTTTCTTCTAGAGGAACACTGGATTTTAGAAAGATTTTAAATGTTTTTTCAAGATTCTTGATTGTTGTATTAGAAAAATTATTTCTTCTTAATCCTTCAGAATTAATTTTATAAGCTTTTGCATGATTACCTGCAACTAATGTATATGGAGTAACGTCCTGAGATATCACAGATCCTAGACCAGAGAATGCAAATTTACCAATATTACAGAACTGATGGACCAGTGTAAAACCACCCAAAGAAACATTTGATTCTAAATTTACATGACCAGCTAAACTCGCTGCATTTGATAATATACAGTTATCATTAATTATACAATCATGCGCGATATGCGTATACGCCATAAATAGATTATTATTTCCAATAATTGTATCTGAAATACCAGTACTCGTTCCGCGATGAACACTACAATATTCTCTAAATATATTATTATTTCCTATTGTGCATTTCGTAATTTCACCACGGAACTTTAAATCTTGAGGTTCCTCGCCTATTGTTGCATATTGATAAATAGTATTATTCTTTCCTATTGATGTATTTTCTCTTATTATTGAGTGGCTTTTTATTTTACAACCAGTATCAATAGAAACATTTTTGTCAATGATAGCGTAAGCATCAATCTCTACATCGCTAGATATAGATGCAGATGGGTGTATTTGACATGTATCATGAATCATTTTTAGATCTTACTGCACCAATCAAATCAGCAGTGCATACAGTCGTTTCATCTACTTTACATTCAGCTGAAAATTTATATATTTCACTTTTACTCTGAGTCAGTTTTGCAGTAATGATAATTATATCACCCGGAATAACTTGTTTTTTGAATCTTGCTTTATCAATCCCTACAAAATAATACAATTGATTTGTCATATCTCGATTATTACTCTCAACATCTAAGATTGCGGTTGATTGAGCCATAGCTTCTAGAAGAAGAACACCAGGGAAGACAGGATAGTCTGGAAAATGTCCTTGAAAAAATGGCTCATTGATACTAACGTTCTTCTGAGCGATAATAGATTCATTTTTTTTGATATCGATAACTTTGTCTATCAGTAAGAAAGGATATCTATGCGGTAAATAGTTCTGTATATTCATTTAAAGTTTAACCTTCTATTTTTTCTTGAGATTTCTGAATATTACTTGATTTTTACGCCAATTACGAACATTATCGGCAATCATTGCAGATGCATACTGGCCTTTTTCTTTTATTGATTTTGTAACTGTTGTCATGCCATGTATATGTACATCGTCACAAATATCTATATGTCCGTTTACTCCAGTACCACCACCTATGGTACAATTTTTTCCGATAGATGTGCTCCCAGCAATACCGGTACATGCCGCAATGGCTGTATTTTCTCCTATTACAACATTATGAGCGACATGAACAAGATTATCGATTTTACAATTCTTTTTTATAATAGTATTGTCAATTAATCCTCGATCAATTGTTGTATTAGAGCCAATTTCAACATCATTTTCTATAGTCACAGAGCCAATATGTGGTATTTTTTTCCAAACATTATCGATTTTATATAATCCAAAACCATCAGATCCTACGACTGCGTTAGGATGTATAATTACATTGTCGCCTATTGATGTGTTGTGATTTATAAAGACGCCAGGATAGAAAATACAGTTTTTGCCTATAGATACATTGCTCCCAACAGTTACATTTTGAAAACCCTTTAAAAATGAATAGCTATTTGTAATTTGGGAATTAATAAATAGTTGAGATAATGAATACATTACATTTTCTGTCTTAAACAACGGTATCGACGTTTTTATATCAGCATTAAAGTTTTTAGGGACTATTAATCCTGAAAACTTAGAAATATCTTGTGATGTTTCGTGGCTGTTAATAAATCCGATTGATTCGTCTAAAGGGTTTGTAAGAGTAGATACTTGATTAAAAGTATTATCATTAGAGTTTACACATTCTGCATCTAGAACTTCACAAAGCTCTGAACATGTGTATTCTCTATCAAGGTTCATACTAATTTAGAATATTTATAATATCTTGTGTAATATCAACATATTTTTTTGCAAAGAGAGTTGTTCCATCAGCTCTTAGAATAAGATCATAGTCTTCATCTTTAGCATATTCATTAATAGCCTTTTCAACAATAGTTCTTATTCTAGCTAATTCTGAATTCTGTTTAGATTGAAGCTCACCTTGAAGCTTTTGTTGCTTTTCTCTAAATTCTTTCTCAATAGCGTTGATTTCTTTTATCTTTTTTTGTCTGTCAGATTTTGAGAGAGTTCTCTCATTCTTAAGATAATCATCATTTAATTTATTCCATTTAACCTCTATCTTTTTTAACTCATTAGCCTTAGGTTCAAATTCTTTTTTCAAATTAGTTTGAGATTCTTTATATATAGGTATTTCTTGAAACAAAATATCTAGCTTAACTATTCCTATTTTTGTCTCAGAAAAGCTAGTTAAAGGTAAAATTAATAAAAGATATAAAATAAAATATTTCTTAGTCATCAGAATGCACCTCCTAGTGAAAATATTAATGGCTTTGTATCATCGCCTGTCTTCGATTTAAATGTATCTACAAATCCTAAAGACACCGCCCCAACTGGAGTTCTGAAATTAGCTTGTATACCATAACTTCCTCGTAATTCACTATAACTAAAATCAGATACATCTTCAAATACATTACCAAAATCAACAAATAAAGAAGCTCTAAATGCTCTCTTATCCTCACCTAAAAATGGTGGTGGTGGAAATACCCAATCGTTTTGTATTACAGCGATAAAATCTCCTCCTATTGCATCACAAGTCTTTGCAGTACATGTTGTGTTATTTCGAAGAGGTCCAAGACTATTTGAATCAAACCCCCTTACTGTGCTATTACCACCAGCAAAGAACTTATCGTGAAAAGGTAATGATGAGGACCCTAATATGCCGACACCAACACCTATTTGTGGTTTAATTCTAAATGTTGTACTCCAATCAAACATGTCCAAGAAATTAAGTTCATATGGTGTATTATATTCTCCTCTGTACGTGAAAGAAATATATGAGTAATCAAAGTCGGGTGGAAGATACATAGAGCTAGTCAAAGATTCTCTATAGCCCATATTGGCGTAAACTGTTCTATCTCTGGTATCCTCTACAAGTGAAGCATTTAACAGAATACCAAAATGTGTCTCACCATGTTTGTCAAGAAAACTTGTTACGTTTGTGGGTGATCCACTGGTTGTTGTGTAGTCTGTTAATTTAATTTCTGCGCCATATCCATATGATCTTGTCTCTGATATCGGAATATTATAATTGATACCATATGCGAATGTATCAGAAAGATACGAAGCTGTAGATGTTGATGAGACATCTGTTTCACTAAAAACAATACTAGTTGTTTTTGAAATTCCATCTTTTGTAAAATATGGATTGGTGTTACTGTACTTCAAAAGTTTCAAGTAAGAGCTTTTTTCTAATTGCAGAGAAACATTGTTACCTTTTCCTAGAAAATTATCTTGTTGAATCTTTGCATTAAATACTGTTCCTGAACTGTCTGAGTACCCTGCACCAATTTTGAATTCTCCAGATTGTGTCTCTTCTAAAATAAAATCCATATCAACTATGCCCTTCTCTTGGTTAACAATATTTTTCTTAACCTCTACCTCATTTACAAACTTTAATCTTTGAAGCCTGAGTTTAGATCTATCAATTTTATTTTGAGAATATTGTGATGACTCATACTGCCTCAGTTCTCTTCTATATACTTCATCATTGGTCTTTGTATTACCTTTGATATTGACTCTTCGTACATAAAATACTTTTCTTGGATCTACTCTAAAAGTTACATCAACATAGTTTGTATTTTCCTTGAATGATACGTCGTAAAGTATTTGAGGAAACGCATATCCCTGCTCACCTAATACATATTCAATACTATTTTTTGAAGTTTCGAGCCTAGATCTAGAAAATGAATTCCCTGGTTCTAAATTCGCAGTCAATATTGCTTTGAATATTTTTTGATCAAATTCTTCAAGACCGTACAATGAAATAGTTCCAAATTTAAACAGCCCGCCTTCATTGATTGAGATTGTGATATATATATCTTTTTTATCGGGAGATAAATTAACTTGTTTAGATATTAGATTAAATCTTGCATACCCTCTATCCAAATAGAAATTCTGTATTATCTCTATATCTTGATCAAGTGTCGTGCTGTTATATACGTCTTTATCTGACCAAACCTCAAACCAATATTTTGGACCTGATTTTATAAGAGATTTTATCTGTCGTGATGAAAATGTTTTATTACCAAGAATTTTAATATCTTTAATTTTAGATGCATCTCCCTCAACTATGGTCAGAGATAATTCCATAAGATTATTGTCTAATTCAAGTTCATTTATTTTAACAGACGATGAATATCTGCCATTATCATAATATAGTCTTATTAATTCTTGTTTAACTTTGTCAATGAGGTTTTTACTGTAAGGTTTACTTTGTGATATTCCAACAGCTTTTAATGATTCTAATATTTGATCAGTTTCAATTAATTTATTGCCATCAATATTAATTTTAGAAATTATCGCTCTTTCAGTTATATTGATATATAGAGTTTCATTATCCAACTTAACTTCAATATCTTTAAAAAGATTTGTAGAAAATAAGTTTTTAATCAATATTGAAACTTCTTCATTATTATAAATCTTGCCAATTTCATAACCAGAATACTCAATTATTTCCTCATCAGAAACCCTTGTGTTGCCATCAATTACTAGATAGTTTGCAGGTTGACTCTCAGCAATAGAGCCAATTGGTAATACAAGAATAATAAGGAGATAGAATTTAATTATTTTCATGAAAATATTCTTATGAAATCATTATAGAAAGCTATAATCATTATTAGAGCTAAAAGTGATATACCAATAGCTTGAGCTCCCATTTGGACTTTTTCAGGTAATTCACGACCAGTTATCATCTCATAGGTATAATATACTAGATGGCCACCATCCAGCATTGGTATTGGCAATAGATTCAGAACACCAAGACTCACACTTAAAATTGCCAGTAAATATAAAAAATAAGATAAACCCATTTCTAGGGATCTTCCTGAGAATTGTGCAATAGATAGAGGTCCACTAAGATTTTTAACATTTGCATCACCAACAACTAATCTTCCAATCATTTGAAATGTTAGTAAAGTATAGTCAGATGTACTATTTATAGCTTTTGAAAAAGAATCATTGAAACCATAACGTACTTTTACAAATTGAGACAAATCATTTTTTTTCGATATACCTAAAAATCCAATATTATTTTTATTTAAGATATTTGCTTGATATTCAACTCTTTCATTCATTCGTTCTGCAACAACATTTACTAATGTATTGGGATTTTCGTGTATAAATTTAACTAATTCAGTCCATGTGTTAATTGGAGTCTTATTTATAGAAATAATTTTATCACCAACTTGAATATTTTTATTGTTATCTTTATTACTCACGGTACCTATAATAGATTCATTATTGGGATATGAAATATTTAGTCCAAGATTCTGAATAATATCACCCTCTTTACTTAATATCGAAGAATTATAGTCCACTGCGTAGATACTTGTGATATTATCCTTGTCTGCTAAGGTTAAGTTTATATCTTTATCGTTCATAACATTGTTCAGTATCTCTACTCTTACATCTTGCCATCTTTCAACACTAATATCGTTTACAGAAATTATCTGGTATGGTTGAGTGTTGTCAGAAATTATAATAGCTGGCTTAATACCTCCAATGCCATTCATATATGTAAAAGTAAAAAATACAACAGCTAAAATTAAATTAAAAATTGGTCCAGCTGCAACTATTGCAAATCTCTGAAATACACTTTTTTTATCGAAGCAATATTTCTTATCACTCTCAAGAATATCATTAGATTCTCCGTCTGGAGATTTCGATTCTAACATTTGTACATAACCTCCAAGAGGAATCATGCATACTGAAAATTCGGTTCCAGTTATACTAGATTTTTTTATGAACAAAGGTTTTCCAAATCCAACACTAAATTTCAAAACTTTTACATTACACAGCCTTGCTACAATAAAGTGCCCATACTCATGAAATGTAACAAGTATTCCAATTGCTATGATGAATCCAATAATGCTATTTATGAGTTCCATAATTATTAATATTTCTTTTTAATTAATCTTTTTGTAAATTCTCTAATCTCTAAATCATTTTCTAAAATAGATGATATATCAGTTAGGCTTTTAAATTCGCAACTTTCTAATATATCCTCAATAATTCTAGGAATATCTGTAAATAATATTTTTCTTTTCAAGAAGTATTCTACACTAATTTCGTTAGCCGCATTAAGTATTAATCCAGAATTTTTCCCTATTTGAGCAACATTTCTTGATATTTTATAGCAGGGAAATTTAGTAGATGAAAGTTTTTCAAAACTTAAAGTAGAAAAATCTAAATCTGAATTATTATATCGATATTCTCTATCTGGATAAGTTAATGCATATGATATTGGTATCTTCATGTCAGGTTTAGACATGTGAGCAATGGTTGCGCCATCAAAATATTCCACTAATGCATGAACTTTGCTTTGACGATGAACAACGGCTTTTATATTATCAATGTCAAGATTGAAAAGGACTTTCGCTTCAATTATTTCAAGACCTTTGTTCATCATTGTGGCGGAGTCAACTGATATTTTCTTTCCCATATCCCATGTTGGATGTCGAGTTGCATCGTCTGGTGATACATTTTTTAAATCTTTGCTATCATAATCATAGAATGGACCTCCAGATGCTGTTAGGATTAAATTCTTAATTTTAGATTTATAATATTTTTTATCGTTAATTTTATATTGTAAACCTGATGATAGAATTATTTGTAATAACGCATTATGCTCACTATCTATGGGCAATAAAACTGCATTAGATTGATTTAGTTTATCTATAATTATTTCACCTGCACTTACAAGAATTTCCTTGTTAGCAATCAATATAGTTTTATCTTGCTCAATTGCTGATAAGACTGGTTTGATACATGAAAAACCAACTATCGCAATGATAACTTTAGTTACTTTATCATTCGAAGATATTAGATCTAAACCTTCATCTCCAAAAATTATGTTTGTGTCATAAACTTTATTACTATATTTTTTTACAAATTCATCATATGCTTTTTTATCCGTTATAACAGCTTTTCTTGGCTTGTAATCAATAATTTGTTTATGTAAAAGTGTAATATTCTTGTGACACGATAAGCCATATATTTTATAGTTTTGAGTTAGTTCTGAAATTACAGAAAGAGTATTTACTCCTACAGATCCTGTTGAGCCTAAAATGCTTACATAATTCATATAAAAATCCATATAAAAAATAATGATGTGGATGGAAGATAGCTGTCTAATCTATCAAGTAAGCCGCCATGTCCTGGTAATAGATTACCTGTATCTTTAATTTGAAAATTTCTTTTTATAAAGCTCACAAATAAATCTCCACAAAATGCAAGAATTATTATAAATGTTAGAAATAAAATATCTATAAAGCTCCAAGGGATTTGAAGTATATATGAAAGTAGCATAAATATAATCATTGTAGATACATATCCACCGAGATAGCCTTCAATTGTTTTGTTTGGACTTATATGAGGAACAATTTTATTTGACCCAAATAATTTTCCTGAGATGTATGCAAATGTATCGACTGACGTGATTATAACTATAAGCAATATTAAATTTGATTTTTTATCTAAATGAATAATATCACTCAGAAATATATTACCAAAAAGATATATATATATTAAATGTAAAAAAAAAGTTGTAATAATAAAAAAACCAAAATAAATAGAATATTTTTTAATAAGATTGCTTAATAATTTAGATGAATAAAACATCATAAGAATTAATATAATCCAAAAAGAAAGTGTAATGAATGAAAAATATTTGATATCAATAATCGGGAATGAATATAATAAAGAAATAACTATAATAAAAAATATTAAATTATACGTTGATTTAGAACTAAATTTTAACCACTCATAATAAGCATAAGCACTTATCATGAATATTGATAGTACTAGAGATAAGTTGTCTCCAAAAAAAAGAACGAAACCAAGAATTGAAATTATTACTAAAATAGTGATAAATCTCATTAAACTTTCAGACATTTTACACTATTCCAAATTTTCTTTTCGTATTTACATGTTGGTTAAATATTGATTGAATGTCGTCCTTAGTTAAATCTGGCCATAAATTATCTAGAAATACTAATTCACTATAAGCTGATTGCCATAACATAAAATTACTGAGTCTTTTATATCCACCTGTGCGAACAATTAAGTCAGGAAAATCTATTTTAGTTGACAAATATTTATCAATTACATCAGGTGTTATGACTTCGTTATTATCAAGTGCTCTATTTACCGCATTTACAATATCCCATTTCCCACCATAATTATAAGCAATGTTCATTTTATAATTAGAAAAATTTTCTGTAGCAGATTCTGTATTTTTGATAGTATCTTTAATTTTACTCGGTAGTGATTTGATATTTCCAATAACTTTAAATTTTATTTTATTCTTAATAAGATCATGAAAATGCTTACTTATAGAATAATC
>CEQY01024673.1_pt1 | contig 18196 bp, 16 predicted proteins | sample 361391 | NCBI WGS metagenome assembly CEQY01 (sample SAMEA2621075, study PRJEB7988) | marine metagenome | isolation source: saline water (ENVO:00002010), including | reverse complement strand
AGTAGCAGCAGTAGCAGTAGCAGCAGTAGCAGCAGTAGCAGCAGTAGCAGCAGGAGCAGCAGGAGCAGGAGCAGTAGTAGTTGTATCAATTGGATTGAATGTAATTTGTTCTCTCTTCCTTTTTTTCTTATTTTTCTTGCGTGACTTATCTACTTTCTTTTGTGACTTATCTACTTTCCTTACCCAGGTTCCATTTACAGAATCCCAAATACAATTAAAAGGTGGTACTTCATTTGGTCTAGGAATTCCAGCAGGTTCATTTGTAGAAATAGGTTCCGATGCTGGGGGACTACCTGCTAAATCTACTAATTCATGTGCTAGTCGTCGGTCGCTGCTAGTTTGGCGTAAAAGTGCCATTTACAAATGACGCAATTGTTCCAGTTCTATTATTAACTTAAAACATTATTTAAACCTTATTATTTTCAATTTTTTATTATATAAAAATTGAATTTTTTTTTATTATAAATCTTATAGAAAAGAATTTTATCATAACTCTTTACCCTTCAGTTGAACAAATGGGCAACTGCATAGGTAGAAAAAGAAAAAGAAAATCTACAATAGTAGTTACTGCTACTGCAGTTACATCACCAATATATGTATGTACTCCAGATATTACAACATTATGTCAATTAGAAGACAGAATTAAAACACTAGAATCTTTGCTTGAAGAAGAAAAAAAATTAAACTCAAAACTATCAGATGCATTACATAAAAAAAATGATAATCAAGAAATATATACAATAAATAATTACATTAAATTTCCTCTTATTCGCTATATTAAAATTAATTATGATTTTCCATATAATAAAATTAATGAAAATTCTGAGGAAGCTTCATCATCTGAATCTGAGGATGAACTATATGATTAAGATACTTTCTTTATATACTCTTATACATTTTTATACTTCTTTCTCTTGCTTTTTTATATTCTATAATTGGTTTAACATAATTTAAATCTTTTAAATTATAAAATAAATAATTTTCTTCCCAATTATGTAATTGTTTAGCAGGAATATTTTTTAGTTGTGGTAGCCATTTTTTTATATATTTTGCATCTGGGTCATATTTTTGACTTTGTAAAATTGGATTAAATAATCTTTGAAAATAAGGTTTAGGATCAACACCGGTTGAAGCAATCCATTGCCAATTACCATTATTAATGGATGGGTCATAATCTGTTAGTTGTGAAGCAAAATATTTTTCACCAACTTTCCAATGATATCCTAGCATTCTATTTAGAAAATTGCTAGTTATTAATCTAGAACGATTATGCATATAACCTGTTGTATTTAATTCTATCATACCAGCATCAACTATTGGATATCCAGTTTTACCTTCTTTCCATTTATTAAAATTAGTTTTAGCTTGAACCCATTTTATTTTATTATATTTTTCTATAAAATTTTTTCCTTTTAAAACAAATGGATAGTAAAATGCTATATAAAAATAAAATTCACGCCAAATTAATTGAGATAGTAATACACTATTTTTTCCAAGTTCATCTCTAATCTTCCAATATACTTCACGTATAGATATACATCCAAATTTTATATATGCTGATAATTGAGTAGTTTCTTGGCCTACCATATTACGTATTTTATCATATTTTTTAAAATTTTTTATTTTATTTAATTGCTTTAATCCATTATCTCTACCACCTTTAACTAATATGTCTTCATTTATACAATAATCTATATATTTATCAGTATCTATATTAACTTTTACTAAATTTTTAGGTCTGTTTCTATTAGGTTTTTCTACATTATGTTTTAAAACATTATTTTTAAATGGTGTAAAAACTGTGTAAGGTTCTAAATTTTTTTTTAAAAACATACCATTTTTTGCTAACAAATAATCTTCATAGATTAAACAATTAATTTTTTTTTTCTTACATAATGTTTTTATTTGTTTATCTCTTTTAACTGCGTATGGGGTATAATCCATATTAAATACTATATTATCTATATCTTTTTCTTTAATTATTTTACTTAATACTTTAATATTTTCACCTTGAAAAATATGTAATTTTGAATTATATTTTTTTAAATCTTGATCTAAATCTTTTAATGATTCAATCATAAATTGAATAGCATTATCTGATTTAAATTTATTTTTTTCTGTAATTTGTTCTGGAGTAAAAATAAAAATTGGTATAATATTTTCTAAATTATTCATAGCATAATTTAATCCGATGTTATCATATATTCTTAAATCTCTTCTAAAAATAAATATATTATATTTCATTTATATATATATATATATATATAATGAAAAATTTTGTATTATTACCAAATCAATTATTTGAATCTGAATATTTAGATAAAAATAATAATTATATTATATGGGAACATCCACATTATTTTAAAGATTATAAATATAATCAAAAAAAATTATTATTACATAAAGGCTCTATGGAATATTATTATGATTATTTAAAAAAAAAAAAATTTGATGTAAAATATGTAGATTATAATAAAAAATTTACTATTAAAGAATATCAATTATTTGATCCAGGTAATAAATTAAAATTACCAGGTAAATATGAAATTATTGATTCACCTAATTTTTTATTAGGAAAAGAATTAACTGAAAAATATAGAAAAAAAACAAAAAAGTTTTTTTTTAATTCATTTTACATGTGGTGTAAAAAAGAATTAGATATTTTACCTAAAGTAAAATCTCAAGATAAATTAAATAGAGATAGCATACCAGATAAAATAAAAATTCCAAAAGTATTATCAAATAAAAAAGATAATAAATATATTAATATAGGTAAAAAATTTGTTAAAAAAAACTTTAATAAAAATTATGGAAATGTTGATAATTTTATTTTTCCTTTAACTCATAGTACTGCAAAAAAATGGTTAAAACATTTTGTTAAAGTTAAGTTAAAAAACTTTGGCAAATATCAAGATGCTATTAAAAAAAATGAAAGTTTTATGTTTCATTCTTTATTATCATCATCTATTAATATTGGTTTATTAAATCCATTAGATGTTATTGAAGAAGTATTAAAATATAAAAAAAAAGTTCCTATGAATAGTTTAGAAGGATTTATACGCCAATTATTTTGGCGAGAATATCAAAAATATTGTTATACTTATTATAATTTTAATAAAAAAAATTATTTTGGTAATAAAAAAAAATTAACAAAAGCATGGTATAATGGTACATTAGGAGTAGAACCAATTGATGATTGTATAAAGAAAGGATTTGATACAGCTTATTTACATCATATTGAAAGATTAATGGTTATGGGTAATTATATGAATTTATATGGCTTACATCCAGATGAGGGATTTAAATGGTTTATGGAATTTTCTATTGATAGTTATGAATGGGTAATGCATCAAAATGTATATGATATGGTTTTCTTTGTATCAGGTGGTGCTACAATGAGAAGACCATATGTATCTTCAAGTAATTATGTAATTAAAATGAGTAATTATAAAAAAACAGAATGGTCTATTATATGGGATAAAAAATATAAAGTTTTCTTAAAAAAGAAAAAGAAAAAATTATGGAAATTTCGATATTATTTCAGAGGATTAAAATAAAAAAAATAATTAATAAAAAATTGAAATAATAATAATTATAATAATATTTTAATATATTTTTATATTAAAACGTTGTTCAGAGACAATACCATAAACAATGCTAAACAGAGGTCTAGAGATAGAACAACATCCTATTACGTTATCTACTACACGCTATAAATATTGCAGAGTATTATCGACTCATAGCAATAACGAGCCATGGATTGTTATACACTACACAAAGTCTCTTTCATGTGAATTCAAATGGGAAATGTTTAGTCATGATGGAGTTATAATACAATGGTTACGTATTAATCCAAGCGGTAAATACGCATATGGAGAAGAATATACCTTAGATGCTAAATATACACGATATAGGTCTTATCGTGGAGACTACATTATAAGCACAGATTCGTTTGATATATATAAGGATATGTTTTGCGATAAAGTTATACAAGATGGTGAAGGTAGTATTACTCTTGTATGTTTTGAGGATGCGAATAGCAATTTCTGCACACCTGATGGCGTACTAATTAATGACAATGGTCGTAAAAAGAGAAAACATTCAGTAAATCCAATTAGGCAAGCAGTAAATCCAATTAGACGATATACATGGCGATACAAGGGATATGTCGAAAAGGGAGAAGCACAAGGAGAAGGAACATGGACTCCTACAAGAGAATGTGACAAGTAAACAAAAGAATATTAACTAAAATTTTTTAATATTTAACTAATTTATAAATAATAATTATTTAAATAAATAATTATTAAATTATTTATAAAATGTTCTCAAATTTAATTAGAAATAATGTTAAAAAATATAGAAATATATCTACATTAACTAGTTCAAATTATTACAAAATCAATGATATTCAAGATGCGAAATTAATAACTGCTATTAAAACACCTTATTTAAATAATGGTAAAATAGATTTAAATTCATTTGATAATCATATGGAAAAACAAATAAAAAATGGAGTAGATGGATTTATTATTGGAGGAACTACAGGAGAAGGTCATTTACTTTCTTGGGATGAGCATATTATGTTAATAGCTCACGCTAAAAATAGTTTTGGTGATAAAAGTATTATTATTGGAAATACTGGATCTAATTCAACAAAAGAAGCAAATAAAGCTACTGAACAAGGTTTTGCTGTAGGAATGGACGCATCATTACAAATTAATCCATATTATGGTAAAACTTCAAAAGATGGTTTATTTAAACATTTTTTCTCAGTATTAAGTCATGGGCCAGGAATAATTTATAATGTACCATCAAGGACCGCACAAGATTTAACATTTAATACTATATTAGAATTATCAAAACATCCTAATTTTGTAGGAGTAAAAGAATGCATGGGCCATAAAAGAATAAATAATTATAGCGAGCATAATATAGTAACTTGGTCAGGTAATGACGATGAATTTCACGAAAGCATACATAAACATGGATGTAATGGAGTTATTTCAGTAGGTTCTAATGTTGTACCTGGATTATTTAGATATTTAGTTGATAATGAAGATTATAATACTGCATCAAAATTAGATAAGTTAAATAATATGTTATTTCATTATCCAAATCCAATTGGTATTAATACATTAATGATGATGTTAGAGAATTGTCAACCAAATTTTAGATTACCTTATATGCAATTAGAAGAAGACTTACGAATAGAATTAGAAGATATTGTATATGATTTAGGTATAAATTATTTTATATCTAAAAATAAAAAATGTCATGTTATGTATGATGAAGATTTTAATCATTTAGAATAAATTAAAATTGATAATCTTTATCAACATTAAATGCCCAAAAAAATTTTTGTTGTAATGTTTTAGTAAAAAATTTATTTATATCTAAATTATGTTTTTTTAAAAAAACAATTGTTATTCTAGGATCAATATAATTTATTTTAGAAGTTCCTAAAGATACTGATTTCATTTCTATTTTTGCTTTTTTTCTAGATTTTAATTCAAAAATAGTAGTATCTATTTTTTTAATTTTTTTTTTTAATATTTTATTTTTTTCTTTTGTTATATCTTTTTTATTTTTTTCCAATTCTATTTTTTTTTTTTTTAATTCTTTTATACGACTGCTTATTTTATCTATATTAGAATTAAAATTTTTAGATACTTTTTTTTGATGATTACAAAGTAATGCTACTTTTGCATTTGCTTTGTTGTACTCATTTAATAATAAATTAGTTTTATCGTTTTCGCTTAAATTATCAAAATTAATATTAATATTATTAAGTTCTTTTTGAAATAATGAGGAAGCATTATAAGTTCTAAATACTTTTGAAGTTAAACCACTCATAAATTCTTGTAAATATTTATTAATATCATCTGGTTTTATTTTATCAAATAAATTATCATTTAATTTTTTATTCCTTATAAATAATTTTAAATTATCATATATTTCTTTATTTATTTGAAATTTATTAGTATATCTAATTGAATCTTTGCTTAAAAAATCTAATTTTATTATATATTTAATATCATCTATTAAAGTAATATGTTCTAATCTTAATGATGATATTCCAACAGTATCAGCTTGATCTTCACTTTTTTCATTACCAACACGTAATGCTAATTTATCAATAAAATATAATGCGGTAGCTAATTGTCTTATTTTCATATCATTTGATTCTAAATTAGAATTATTAATTTTTTTAATTTCATTTATTTTTTTTTTTAATTTTTTAGCTAATTCAAATTTAGCAATATCACTTTTAGATTTAAAATCAGATTGCTCACCTGGAAAAACATATTTATTTTTTCCAGTTACATTATCTTTCCAAGTAGCTAACCAATTAACAGTATTATCATGAATTATTTTACCCCATTTATAATCTCCTTTTAAATTAATTTCAGGTATTGATGCTTCTTTACTAATATTAATAGTTATATCTTTTGGATATACTCTATTTTTTAAAGATCCAATTTTTGGATGACACCCTCTGCCTAAAAATATGCCAGGTGGTTCTATTCTAAAATTACCAACAGATTGTTCTTTATCATCTATTTTTGCAATAGTATATTTTTTTTCATATCTTATACGTTCTTCTTTTAATTTTTCTTTTTCTTCTTTTTCTATATTTATAGTTTTTTCTTTTTCTTTTTTTAAATGTTCGCTTATCAATGAAAAATCACATTTATTAAAATCTGTTATATTTAAATTTTTATCTATTAATTTTTTCCAATCTTTCCAAAAATTAATATTAAATTTTTTATTTTTTATATATTCAGTATCTAAATATTTTGCATAATAAGTGGCATATTCTTCTGCTTCTTTATTTAATATTATTTTTTTATTATTATATAATAATGGTATATTATGTTGTATATACTCTTCTGGAAATAATACTCCATTATGATATAATGTGGTCCATTTTATACTTTTATCTTTAGCACCTCCAAGTTGTTGTATATTAAAATTAGAAATATTAAATTGATGATAAATCCAATAATTAAATTCTGATAGATTCTTATTCATTTAATTATAAATAAGAAAATAGATTATAAATATCCATTTATTAATTCATCATTTCGATATTTAAACTTATCCTCAAATATTTTATTACAAGTAGTATTTATAGTATTTGTATTAAATGAAAGTGCAATAGATATATTATTATTATCTAATGAGTATCCTTCAACTGAATGTATTAAATACATTGGTATTTCTATTAAATCACCTGGTAATAAAATAGTTGATTTACTAGTATTAAATTTATTTATATAATTTGGTTTTTTTTTATCTAAATTATTAAATTTTTGAATATCTTTAAATTTAACAGTATTTATAATACGTTTATTATATAATTGTAATAATTTTCCATCAATACAGTCAAAATGTGCTGGATATGACCATGGTGTTTTAGATATTCTTAGTTTAAAACCTTTTAATTCATTTATATTATAATATTTTGATAAATCATTCTTAATTATATTAAGAATATATTTAAAATAAATATTATTATCTAATTTTATAACAGCTTGAGATAAATTTTTTGTTTTAGTATTAATAAAATTATTTATTGTTGATTTATAATTATTAATTATTTTTAATGAATTATTTTTATATTCATATATATCTACTTCTATATTAGAATATATACCATTATTAATAAAATTATATATTTTAAATTGTTCTAGAATTATATTATTTAATATATTATTATGTTTTATTATATTATGTTTTATATCATAATTAATAAAATAATAAATATAAATTAAAATTAAAATTATTAATAGATAATATATCATATATATATATATATATTTTATATTATCTATTAATATATTAATTATGACAGAAGATTCTAAAAATAAAAAATTAGATGAAAATATAAATAAATTATTAAAAAAATGGGTTCATTATGATGAATCTATTAAAAAATTAGAAAATGAATTAAGTAGAATAAAAGAAAAAAAAAAAGTAATAACACCATTAATTGAAAATGAATTTAAAAATAATAATATAAATAAAATAATTATTAATAAAGATTATAATATATCTTTAAAAAATAAAGAATATTATAGTCCAGTTAATAGAAAATATATATCAAAATCATTAGATAATCTAATTGATGATCCTGAAAAAAAAAATAAAATTATTGAGTATATTTATAATAATAGAGAAATTATATACAGAAATAATTTATTAATTTTACCTAATTAATTATATATGAATTACTATGAAGTTTTAGAAATTAAAAAAGATAGTACTGAAAATGAAATAAAAAAAGCCTATAGAAAATTAGCTTTAATTCATCATCCAGATAAAGGAGGTGATGAAGAACAATTTAAAAATATTACAGATGCTTATAACATATTAAGTAATCCAAAAACTAAACAATATTATGATATAAATGGTAATATTAATTCTATTAAAAATATACAGGAAAAAGCGCCTTTACAATCTTTTAATATTTATGTTACACTTGAAGATATATATAATACAAAAACTTTAACTATTGAGATTATAAAAAAAAAAATTAATTACGATAGTATTACAACTTGTACTAAATGTAAAGGTTCTGGTTTAATTTTTAATTTGTATAATTTATTTAATATACCAAATCAAATTAAATGTAATAAATGCAATGGTCATAAATATGATTATACAATAATTAAAGAATCAGTAAAACATGATATAATTATTCCAGTAGGATGTTTAGATAAAGATAAAATTATTTTAGAAGAACAAGGAGATGAATATCCATATGGCTTATCAGGAGATATAGAAATAGTAATAAATGTAAAACCACATAAATATTTTCAAAGAAAAGGTAATGATTTATTTTATAAAACTAGTATTAGTTTAATAGATAGTTTATGTGGATGTGAATTAGATTTTATACATTTAGATGGAAGAAGAATAGTAGTAAAATCTAGTCCAAATGATATAATAAAGCAATATGATTATACATTAAAAGATAAATATTATTGGGAAAAATATACTAATTATTATTGTAAATTAGATTTTGTTGCAAAAGCAAATATAGGTAATTATGATTTAGTTATAAAAGCAATTGAAACTGGTGATTTAAAAGATAAGAATGTAACAGCTTTTTATATTAAAAAAGGTATTACATATTTTTATACTTTAGATAATTATACTTTATTACTAGATAATAAAAAAAATAGTTCTAAAAGTATTTTATATATTAAAAAATTTAATAATAATACTCTAAAATGTATTGAAAATGAAGGTATAATAGATAAATATAATAATAATATTAAAGGTAATTTATTTTTTGAATTTAATATTATTTTTCCAGATAGTATATCAGATAATTTAAAAGAAATCTTATTAAATTCAGAATTAGGTTTATATAAATCAACCTCCGAATATTTAAATAATAATAATTCAATAATATATAATTTAACTAATAAATGTCCTTATACAAAATATTAATAATTATATAATAAAAAATGAATAAAATATATATTTATATATAAATATATAATTTATTATTATATATTATGGGTTCTAAGTCTTATGATATAAATATAATACAAAAAAATTATACTCCATTTGAAGAATTAGAATTAGAAATTAATGGTAATGATATTAATAATGTATTATTAAATACATTACGAAGAGTTGTATTATTAGATAATCCTACATACGCATTTAATAAATTAGAAATAAAAAAAAATACATCAGTATTTAATAATGATTATTTAAATATGAGATTATTAAATTTACCAGTTAGAACTATTAATAATAATGAAGTAAATAATTATAATAATATAATTAATAATGAAATAGATACTGATAAATTAGAAAAATTAACAATGTATTTAAATATTAAGAATTCTAGTGATAAGAATATTAATATAACATCTAATGATGCTAATTTTTATAATGATTCAAAAAAAATAGAATCTATTTATAAAAATCCATTATTATTAATTAAACTTAAACCAACTGAAGAGATACAATTTTCAATGGACATTGATTTAGGTATTGGTTCCATGCATGCTAAATATAGTCCTGTATCTATTTGTGCATTTGAAGAATTAACACCAACTAAATTTAATTTTACTATTGAAGCAAATAAACAATTAAATGAATATAAAATATTAACAAATTCTTGTAAAATAATAAAAATTAAATTAAATAATATTTTAGCAAAATTAAAAGATATGGATGTAAATAATGATAGTAATGAAGGATATATAGAATTAAAAAACGAGAATCATACAATTACTAATTTAATAACATATTATCTTCAATCTAGTAAATATATATCTTTTGCAGGTTATAAAATGAATCATTCATTAATTAACGATAGTACTATTAAATATAAAATTAATAGTAATAAAAATATAATAGATATATTAAATTCAATTATTAATGAAATTATATTGATATATTCTTTTATAGAGAATAAGTTTAATAAATAATAATTATATATTAATAATTATATATGGAAAAATTAAGTGAAAAATTAGAAACTATTTTAAGTCATGAAGAAAATGATGAGGATAGTGATAATTTTAGTAAAATTATAGAATTAGAAGAAAAAGAAAAATTAAAAAAAAAAAAAAAAGAAAATGATAGTAAATCTCAAAAATATAATATAAAAGAAATTATTTTATTATTATTTTTATCGGTAATTTTAAATAATAATCATTTTGATAATTTATTAAATAAAATACCAAACTTAACAAATGAATATTTAATAATAATAATAAAGTCTATTATTTTTACATTTATTTATTTTTTTACTAAAATTACAATTGTATAAAATTAAAGTTATTAAATATTTTTTTAAATAATATATCTAAATGTAATATTATTTTTTTTTTATTTTTTTTATCAAAATTAAATTCTAAATTAATAGAATAAAACTTATTATTAATTTCTACAAAATTAATAATTATTTCAGTATTATTATTTATACTTTTATAAGAATTAATTTTTTTTGTTTCACATATAATTTTTTCTTTTATATTAGGAAATTCATATGGATTAATATAAGTATTTTTATTTTCTTTTAATAATAAAAATTTAATTTTATTATTATTTTTAATTGTATTTTTAATTAAATAACTTTTTACAAAATCTTTTTTATAAAAAATTATTTTTTTAGTATTTTTATAATATATTTTATTCATATTTAAATAACTATATTCATTAATTTCTTTTATATTAAATTTAGTAAATTTTGATATAATAATATCATAATCTTGTTTTGATAAATAATTATTAAAATAATAATTTTTAAAATTACCAAAATTAATTACAAAATTATAAAATTGTTTATTATCTTGAGTTATAGCTTCAATTATATTATTCATCTTATATTATATTATATTATATCTATTTTATTTTTATATATTTCAATTTCAATTTTCTAAAAAATTGATTTATAATAATATTATATTTAGAATTATATATATATAGTCTAAATTACTCATGTTTATTTTGTCAATATGCGATGACGAAATTCATGATGATTATAATAAACGTTTTATAACAAGTATTATAAATGAAAAAATAGATAATAAATTATATCAAATATTATATACTAAAAATATAAAGTTTAATTCTAATAGATTATATGATAAAAAATTATATGATAAAAAATTATTAATATTATTTAATGAATATATTATTAATAATTATTTTAATATCAAAAATATAGATGATTTAAATAAAAATTTAGATATCATACAAAATAAAGTTAATATAATAAAATTTTATATTAATGATATTGATTTTTATAATAAACTTTATACATATTTAAATAAAAAAGAGTTTAAAATTGCATTAAATATATATAAAATTCTTTTAAATGATATAATGCATAATAATAAATTATTATCATTTAAATTAATTAATGATATATTTGATATATCATATATTAATATTTTTAATAATCTAATAACTTTAATAATAGATTTTATAAATAAATTATCTATTGATGAATTAATTATTAAAATTAATAATTTATATAAATTAGAGAATAAATTATATAAAAATAATTTTTATAATTTATTACTTAGTTGCTATATTATATTTTTACAAAATAAAATACTAACTTCTTATAATTTTAATACTATTCTTTTAGAAAAACAATATTATTGGAAATGGTTAAATATTAATATATATGAAAATATAATATTATCAAAATATATTAATCAATATATTAAATATGATAATTTAAAAAATAATATTTATATTAATATTATTAATAATTATGAACTATTATATGATTTTATGAATTATAATATTAAAATAATTATTCCACCATTATATATTGATAATAAAAATAAAAATAAAAATATAGTTAAATATTTTAATACTTTAACAAATTTAAAAGAAATTATTACATCAAAATTAATAATTATATTAAATAAATCAGAGTGTATTAATAATTTAATTAGTAATATTCATGAAATTATATTATCAAATAAACCATTATATGAAACAATAATACATAAAATTATATATATTGCAAGTATTAATTATAAAAATAAATTAAATATAAATAATTTTAGTGAAATATATAATAAAAAATTATTTGAAAGATTAATATATTATGATTGTATAAATAATATTAATTTAAGAGAAACTGAATTAAATATTATAAAGTTATTTAAATCATATGTACCAGAATATACATTTGATAAAATAATTAATGGAATTAACAATTATAAAATAATTGTATCAAAAAGTACCAAATTATGTATTTACCAAAAAAGTAATTGGTTTAAATATTTTGATTCAGATAATATAATTAATATTAAAAATACTACTTTAGCCAATCAATATAATAGACTCATAAATAATTGGAATAATAATAAAAAATTAAATATAGATGGTACAAAAGGTTCTGTAAATATAAACTTAACTTTAGTAAAAAGTACTATAAATTTACTACTTACACCTATTCAATTTTTAGTAATAAATAAAATTTTATCTTGTAACAATAAAAATATTGATAAAATATTAGAAAAAGAATTAAATGTTAATAATAATATTATAATTTTAATTAATGTAACTATAAATTATTTATTATCTAAAAAATTTATTATATATGATAATATATATAAAATTAATTATGATATTTTTAAAAATTTAAAGGGTTCTTATAATTTATTAAAAAATTGATAATTATATAATTTATTTAAATTATATAGTATATTATTAACTAAATACTGAAGAAAAATGGAAAATCCATTTTTTTCAACACAAAATGAAAAAATAAAAAGTACAAGTAAAATATTATATATAATAGGAAGTAATGAAGATATTAATATTTTAGATTATGAAAAAATAACTTCTAAAGAACTTGTAGATTTTTGTGATAAATTATATATTATACCATCTAATATGCAATTATTAAATATTAGTCACCATACATATAATTCAAAATTAATTAAAGGAAAATATTTAAGTTTAATTGATAATAAAAATTATAATGAGGAAGAAGCAATAGTATGCATATGGGGAATTAATAAAAATTATATTGAATCTTATATTCGTCAATATACTATACATAAAAATTTACAAGATTATTTTAAAATAGTAAAATTAAATCATTATTTAAAAGTAGAAAATTACTATGCTGATATTAATAGATTAAATTTATTAATAGATGCTCCGGAATGTAAATATTGGACTATAAAAAAAAATTGTTCGCGTAATATATCACAAATATTTATAAAAAGAACTTTTGAAGAAGAAAAAAAAAAAATTACTAATTTAAAAGTACTAGAAGAAATAAATAAAGCAGAAAATACTGAACATGACTATTTATTATTCATGCATAAAGAAACTATATATACTAATATAGCAAACTCTTTATCAAATTATGATTATTATAATTATATTATTGATGAAAAAAAATATGATATAACTTATGAAAACATATATAATATTATTACAAATTGTAATAGTTTAAAAGAATTCTATTTTTTTGTTAGTAAATTAACATTAACAAAAGAATATTGTCATTTAATTCTTAATAATAAAAAAGTACTTACATTATTAAATGATAATAATTATTTAAAATTTAGATTCAATCAAACTTATAATATAAGTTTTATTGATAAATATATATTATTATTTAAATATATTATTGGATATGCTTGGATTATATTTTATACTGAAGAATCTATTAAAAAATCACATATAGTAGAAACAGATAGATTTGTATTTGATATTGAAACAGCAAATTTACTACCATCATTTCCCTTTTTAAATAATAATCCTAAATCAAATCCATATTTTACATTATTAATAAATACTGAATTATTAGATTATGCTAATAATATAAATTCTTTTGGTTCTTTCAAAATAATAGGTAGTAATATTGATATATATGGTATATCAACTTTAGCAGGATTTAAAGAAAAATTAAATATTTTTTGCACATATAAATATAATAATGAGTTATTTAATAATATTGACTGGTCAAATATAGCAATTTGTGGTAGTGTAATGGCTGCTTGTTTAACAAATTATAATCCATTACAATATTATTTTAATAGTAATAATTATAAAAAAAATTTTGAAGATTATATTGAACATTTTTATAAAGACTCTGATTTAGATATAATGTGTAATTGTAATAATATACTAGATTATATTAAAACATTTTTTAGATTTTTTAATCAATTATCAAATAATATTAAAGCAATAGATCCTACAGAAATAATTGAATACAATATAAAAAAAACAACATATTTTTATATTAGTTCAGATATTATATATAAATTAAAAATTAAATTAAATATAACTACTGATAAAATAAATTTTAGTAATGAAAAAGTAATTGATGAAATATATAAATATTATCTAAAAGAACATGTAAAATATATTAATCAGTATATAATATTAGATATATTTACTAATCATAATTATAACTTTTTATTTGAACCATCTTCAAAAGATAATTTAATTATATTAGTTAATAACATGGCTGATAATATCCATTTATTTAATAATATAAAGTTTGAAATATACGCTAAAGAGCCGCGTAAAGTATTAAGAAAAAAAATAGAATTTTTTAAGATTAAATATAATAATTTCTTTTCAAGTGTTTCTAAATTTCATTTAAATGTTGTTCGTTCTTATTTTGATGGAGAAAATGTATATTTATTACCATCATGTATTACAGCATTAAAAACATTTATAAATATAGATTTAAAATATTTTGCGGGTAATACTAGTCCTTATAATATTATCAAAAAATATAGATATAGAGGATTTGGAACTATATTAAATAATTCAGAAAAAATTGCATTTGTTGAATCTATTATTAATAAAGAAACTAGACCAAATTATAATATTAGCAAAATTATGCATAAAATATTAGGAACTATGTATATAAATAAATATAAATATTATAATTTTGCAACTAATAAATATAATATAATAATTACAAATTCTTATACTAATTTATGTAAAATTTATTGTGAAACATTAGGAGATACAAATAAAGATTTAATTAATTTTATTTTAGAGAATACTTATACAATTAATCATCAAGGATCAATTAATTATTATAAAGATTATATTATTCATTTAATTTATGATAAATTTTAATAGATTAAATATCTAATTATTTTATATATGTTAACTCAAAAACCTAATTTAATAAATCCTAATTTACGGTTACAATTAAATTGTAAATCAGAATCTAAATTTACATATTTTTTTAATTTATTTAAAAAATTAAAAAATTTATCTAATATTAATGTAATAATAAGTATAGGAGTTTTTTTATGTTTTTGTTTTATTTGTTTTTATTATAAATCTAGTTCAAAAAATATAGAAAAAGAAAATAAAGATATGGAAAAACTATATAGAAAATTAAAATTATATAAACGAAATAAAAAAAAGAAAATTTTAGCTGAAAGAGATAATAATTTATTAAATGAAAATATAGAATTACAAGAAAAAATAAATATATCTGGATATAATAATAATTTAAATAATACTTATTAAAAAAAATTGATTTATAATTATATAAATATAATATAATATAATTAATTATTATATTATGGAAAAAATTATAAGTGAATTACAAAATGATTTTGAAAAAAAAAGTAATAAATTATCAATTACTAATTTAGTAAAACTTTTAAAATATACCAGTAATAAATACTATAATGAAACACAAGTTATTAGTGATGAACAATATGATTTATTATATGATTTATTAAAAAAAAAAAGTCCAAATAATAAGTTTTTTAATAATATTGGTGCTGATGTATCGTCTAATGATAAAGTTAAATTACCTTATCATATGGGTAGTATGGATAAAAAAAAACCTAATACAGGTGAAGTAGATTCATGGATTAAAAAATATAAAGATAGCAAATATATTATTAGTGATAAATTAGATGGTGATTCAATACTGTTTGTAGTAAATGATGGTGAAAAAAATTTATATACTAGAGGAAATGGATCGTATGGTCGCGATATTTCACATTTAATAGAATTTTTTCCAGAATTTAATAGAGATTTTGAAATAGAAAATTTTGCAGTTAGAGGTGAATTTATTATATCTAAAGATAATTTTAAAAAATATAAAGATAAATTCTCAAATGCACGTTCTATGCTAAATGGTTTAATTATTAAAAAAAATGTAAGTAAAGATGATATTTCTATTATTGATTTTATAGCATACGAGTATGTTTCAAATATGAAATATCAATCACAATTAAAACAATTAAAACAAATGGATTTTAATTTAGTTAAAGCAATGCAATTAAAAGAAATTAATGATGATATATTATCAAAATTATTAGAAAAAAGAAGAAAAAAAAGTTTATATGATATTGATGGATTAATTATTACTAATAATAAAGCAAATGAAAGAAATACATCAGGAAATCCAAAGTATGCATTTGCTTTTAAAGATACATCTTTATTAGAAAGTAAAATTGTAGATGTAATTGAAGTTGAATGGAATATTTCAAAAGATGATTTATTAAAACCAAGAATAAAAATTAAACCAATTCAATTATCTGGAGTTGAAATAAATTATGTAACAGGATTTAATGGTAAATATATTGAAGATAATAAAATAGGTAAGAATAGTAAATTAGAAATTATAAGAAGTGGTGATGTAATTCCACATATTAAAAAAGTTATTAAATCAACTAAGGCAGATATGCCTAAAATGAAATATAAATGGTCTGAGAGTAAAGTAGATATTATTGTAGATGAAGTAACAGATGATATTAAATATACAAAACTATTAAAATATTTAACATATTTTTTTAAAACTATTGGTATTAAAAACATAGACTCTAAAACATTAGAAAAAATTATTAACAGTAAGTTAGATACTTTACCAAAAATATTAAAAGCCAAAGAAAAAGATTTTTTAAATATTGAAGGATTTCAAGAAACTATGGCTAATAAAATATATTTAAATATTCAAAATAAAATAAAGGATGTTAAATTACCAGTATTAATGACCGCATCTAATATTTTTGGAAAAGGTTTTGGCGTTAAAAAATTTAATATAATATTAAAAGAGTATCCAACTATTATTACCAAAAATTATAATGAAGATAAATTAATAGAATTAGTTATTAAATTAGAAGGTTTTGAAAAAAAAACAGCAATAAAATTTGCAAAAGGAGTTCCTAAGTTTATATTATTTTTAAAATCTGTACCAATGATTAAAATACAAAAAGAAAAACAAATAATTGTTGGTACATTATTAGAAAATAAAAAAATAGTCTTTTCAGGATTTAGAGATAAAGAATTAGAAGAATTAATTGAAAAACAAGGAGGAAAAGTAGTAGGTACTATTAGCAAAAATACAGCATTCTTAATTGTTAAAGATAAAGATGAAAGTAGTAGTAAAATTACAAAAGCAGAAGAATTAAAAGTAAAAATATTATCAAAAACTTCATTTATTAAAAAATTTAAATTATAAAAATTGAAATTATTTTTGCTATAAAGGTTTATTACTTATAAGAGATTAACTTCTCTATATGGTGCGCTTCTAGGCAAAACAGTACCATACAGGATATGTGGAATGCGGACGCAGCAGACAAAAGCAAGAACCGGGAGGAAGACATCGAGAAGCTGAAGGAAGACATCTTTTACCTGAAGAAAGCCACCAAGAATCTGAATGAAGGACAGAAATCTCTGAATGAAGGACAGAAATCTCTGA
>CEQY01027513.1_pt1 | contig 18242 bp, 17 predicted proteins | sample 361391 | NCBI WGS metagenome assembly CEQY01 (sample SAMEA2621075, study PRJEB7988) | marine metagenome | isolation source: saline water (ENVO:00002010), including | reverse complement strand
CGGTGGTGCTGCTGGAGGCGGCGGTGGCGGTGGCGGTGGCCCTGCGCCAGAACAAGCTGGAGGAGCTCCTCCTGCAGATGGGAATCTAGGAAAAAAGATTGCGCCGAAGTATCTAGCTGGTCAAGATGGTGGATTTAGAAGTGCAGGTTCCGCAAAAACAGCGAATAAAAAAGATCCTTTCGCTGCGTTGAGAAAGAAACAACAAAGAGGACCTTCTTCAGTTATCGATAAGTCGATCATGCCGAAGTCTAGTAAACTTTTTGAAGTTATATCCAAGCGTTATGCTGCAGCGGCAAAAGAAGGAAAAATCAAATAATTTTAGTCTATTGCACATCCTCACTGGTATCATTAAAATGTCGCCAGTGAGGAAAATATGGATTTCAAAAGATTTGAATATAAATTTCAAGTATTAGAACATCATCTTGATACCTTTGGACATGTAAACAACGCGACTTATCTTGCTCTTTATGAAGAGGCTCGTTGGGATTTCATTACAAAAAATGGATATGGCTTAGATGTCACAATGAATGAAAAAAAAGGCCCTGTTATCCTGGACGTTCACTGCCGTTACAAAAGAGAAATTATCAATCGAGAGATCATAACGATTACTTCTCAGGCTTTTGAGATGCGCGGGAAAATTGGAAAAATCAAACAAGAGATGATCAAGGAAAATGGCGAAGTTGCAAGTGATGCAACTTTTACAATTGGGTTTATGGATTTTAAAGAGCGAAAGCTCATCACACCAACTGATAGGTGGCTTAAAGCCGTTGGTGGGTAAAAAAAAGGCCTGATTGCTCAGGCCTCACTCTTCACTTGGGGAGAAGATTAATTGTCATAACAGATCCCACTTTGTGGATCATAACTATAACAAGTCGTTCTTCCTGTATTGTAATTATCTACACCGTAACTTGAATTGTATCCGTAGTCATAATCATACTCATATTCATCATAGTCATAAGTTGGAGTAGAGTAGTTGTAGTTATCCCCGCGAATTGATTCTGCACAGAAATATCTATTTTCTCTCACACTTGAATTATACCCATCTCTATCCCAAGCACAGGCATCATATCCGCGGGCACAAGTTGAAGGGTAGTTTGATCTTACAACTTGGTGAGTATAGCTATCAACTAATTGGTAGTTACATAAGTCTTCATATGAATATCTATGTCTATAACCATTGTAGATATAGTATGGATAGTTATCTACATAATAATAACCATTAACTCTTGTAGATGGGAAAAGTACCCAGTTAAGATAGATATGTGATCTATAGCTACGTCTTAAATAATTGTAATAGTCGTATCTAGAAGCGTATCTTCTATGACTTGTATATCTTCTTGCCACAGATGAGTGTCTATAGCTTCTGTAAGGACGATAAACATATCTATAAGGTCTGTGATAGTTTCTTGTTCCATAGGCTGTTCTTGATGGTCTTGAGTGATAGCGTCTGACACGTCTGGCATTTCTTCTATCAACACGGGTAACAGGTCTTCTCGTAACCGGGCCTCTGTTAACAGTTCCGCGTCTTGAAGTATCAACTCTTCCCCGACCTGGACTCGTTCTGGTGACTCTATCATTTCTTCTTTCAACTCTGCGATCTCTAACACGATCACTTCTTCTTTCTACTGGACGTCTTGGTTCGACTCTTCTGGTCTCAGTTCTTCTTGTTTCTGTTCTGCGAGAAGTTCTCGGTTCCGATCTTCTCTCAGTTCTAGAAGTTCTTGGTGCTCTAGTGGTTCTGCTACTCCCAGAGTTTCTTGAGCTTCTTTCAGTTCTGCTTCCGCGATCCCCACGATCACGCCTGTTTCTGTCTTGTGAATATGCTTCGCCGAGTGTAACGACAACAAGCATGGTTGCAATGATAATTTTCATAACTTCCCCCATTAGTGTGTTTTGAAGTTCCCCATTTCTAGCGGATAAGAGGCTGTAATGAAAGAAAAAAATACTTACTGCGTTAAACGCATAGTGGTGCGTTTTGCTGTTATGAAAATTGAATAGTTAGGTGATGTAAAAAATACAGAGTTAAAACTCAAATGTAAGAAAACAAAAAGTGGTGCAAAATGCCCCTACCTCTCTTCTATATTTATAACGAATTTTTGAAAAATCTCATCCAGCTGATTTAATACAAGTCCCTTAAGGCTTATTTGAGATCTTTGAATATTCTCTTTAAAAACTTCAAAGCTATATTGTTCAAACAGAGCTTTCGAATGGGGATAATAAGATATATGCCATGGCTCTTGAGAGACTCCACCCAGGTCTTGGGCATAGGGCCTATAAAAGCCAAAATCATTCATATTTTGATCCAGCCAATGATTCAAATGACTGAAATCCTCTAAACTTTCCGAAACGGTAAGTTGCACATCTTTTTTTGATTTTATACTTGCATCAAACACATCCAAATCCGTACCCCAATGATGGCGACTTGCACCTGGCAGCGCTGAAAAACGTAATATGGCGTACAGAAGCTCTTTTTCTGTTAAGCTACTTGGATCAAGCTCGGCTCCATTATCGTCCAAGATTTTTCTGTGACCCGCGACTTTATCATTCCAAATAATCTGCTGCTTTTCAAAACTTCTAAAGGCACTAACAAGTTTGATTTCAATCTCATCATCCTCTTTAGCTTTCTTACTCATCGCTAGAAACTGGCGCTTCACTTCAGCTTGAATCAAATGATCACCAAAACTTTCTAGATGGGTATGAGTCCTTCCGGTTAGAAGATCAAAATTATTGGTCTCCATGTATTCTCACGTCATTGGCTTCGTCCACTGGCCCATTGAAGTCCTCATCGAAAAGTCTTTTAAGACCTGATCTTTGATAACGAACGGAAATAATTTTAAAAATATCTGTATCTTGATTCTCGTTTATCGAATTATAAGAAAAATCCTTATTCATAATACCTTTGTCATCTTGAATCTCTATATTATTGCCAGTGTTACTTGGCCCAAAATCTAAGTTGAATCCTTTTTTCTTGGATCCACTTCCTGCGGATTTCTGCTTCAAAAAGCTATTTTCAACTGCGGCTAATTGGTTATTAGTTTCTTTGACAATATTATCTGCTTTTAGATCATCAGTGTCGATTGAATCACCGAGTCCTCCTGCAAATGGGTTACTTAAAGTTCCATTGTCGAGTCCAGCTCTTGCGGTTGCAGCTAAAGATCTTTCAAGTTGATCTTGGGCTTGGTTTATTTTTTTGACAGTGTCAGCTGTTTTCGGATTTTTTTCCATTTGTTCTTTTAACTTTTCAGTATCTGAAATTAATTGATTTAAGTTTGATCCATTGGCGAGCTGTCCACTAGATAATCGTCCATTAATAAAAGCTGCCGTATCGTTCATGACTCCAGGAAGAGTTCTTAGTCCATTGAGTCCACCTAAGCTCAATGTACCGGCTATATTGGTACAAGCTTGGCTGGAGTCTTTATCTGCATTTCGACACTGACATCCTGGGTCCGGTTGTCCAGATCGCCTCAAACATCCCTGAACGCCTTGAGCAGAATCTTGTCCGGCTTTACCATAGGTTCCAGCTATCAAGTTAAGATTACTATTATTCCACACTGACTGACAGGTCTGATTATTTTTCTTTGATTGATCCTGTTGTCCGTTTTTATCATAGCAATAGCAAAAAGGTTTACTAGGGGAGCGGCGATCAGCATCGCTACATCTCTCAAACCCAGCTCCACCTGCGGCAAGAAAATCATTTCGTATTTCCGTCAGTGCTTCAATTCTATTCTCTGATTTTTTAGCAAGCTTTCCTGCTTTATCTGCAACTTTTTTAGAATATAAGGCCAAGACTCCTGCAAATGCAGCTCTTACACCAGGGTTTCGAATCGCTTTTTTCACGGTGTCTCCTATGCCAGAGTTTTGAGCATTTTGCTGCATCGTACTTTGTGTATTTGGTAGGTCTCCAACATTCCCGGTTGCAGACAGATCAGGGGCTTGAGTCTCTCCACCTATCGCGGGATCGGGTCTAACTGTAACAGATGGTAGCCGAAGCTCACTTTCTATTGGATCAGTGGCTTGAGCCGAAGGCATAACTACCTCACTCACTTTACGCAGGATAATTTCATAAACTTCTTCTTGCTTAATATTTTCAATATGTGCATACGAGCCGAAAATATCTGGTTCAACGAGTGCAAACAGCTCTGCTGCTTGCTGATTGCTCATAGGTGTATAGAGTGGGGAAGAGCTTGGAGTTACGCTCGTTGTCTCCGTTGGTGCTGAGGGTTCTGCCCCACCTGGCTGAGTATCTCCACCTGTGTCTGTCTCACCACAAGAAGAATCCCACCCGTTGGTAAAACCATCATATATGGAAACTGCGGCAGAAGCTGCATAAAGACCAAAGGCAATATTATAAGTGGTTTTTCTAGCCTTATGCGCTTTCATTCGAGCTTTTTCTTGTTCTATTTGAAAATCAAAGGCCCTGGTTTGATTAGCGGATACAGTCTGGGTATCCTCTTGACTCGCATTAACTGTAGATTCGTTGACATCTTTTTTATATTCCGACATCAACTTTTTTACTTTTTTCTGATAAGCCCTTTGACTTAAAAGCTCTCCCATAATTGAAGAGACTCCACCCCCAAGCATAAGCCAGATTGAGGTTGAACTACATTGTCCCAGGGCATCCTTATTGGCAAAAAGTATATAGCCAGCTCCAAGAGTCACAATGCCGGGAATTATATAACTTGATTTTGGATCTTCTCCTTCTTCTACTCCCGCCATATCGTCTTCAATATTTTTTTCAAAACATTTGCGAGCGGCTTCCCCTTCAAGCCCACCACATTCTTGCGCTTCAGTTTTATTACTGACGGTAGACTGAGAAAGTACACAGCGATTGAGGCTATTGTCATAAACCTGGCCTTGAGGGCAGTTATCACTGGCGTGTGCTGAATTTACAGAAAGATGCAAGGGCATCACGATCAATTCAAAAATAAGAAGTGTTGTAAAAATTCTCTGCCACATATAAATCCCTATCGGCTAAGTTATTGGTTTCATTTAATTATCCCCTGCGACTTGCCTAAAACCAAGAAAACGAGGTAAAACACTGAAATTACTGAAATCTTATTAATACCTAAGGCAATAAATATGGGCAATTTAGCCTTGTTATTTTCAATACTTATAAGTTCTAGCGCATTTGCTCTAGAGTTTGGGGATATATTACTGCAGCCACTCAAGTGCTGGAGTTGCTCTCTGATTGAGCAGCAAGAAAACTCTGATTACTCACATATGGGTCTTTATATCGGAGATGATCAAGTAGCTGAAGCGTTCGCTGGGGGAGTTAAAATTGTTAGTTTGGAAGAGTTCAAGCAAAAAACAGATCCCTTGAGATCCATCTCAGTGAGAAGATTAAAATCTCTTCCTCCCTATTTTGAAACAAGGCTCATGAGTGAATTAAGTCTTTATCTAGGCAGACCCTACGATCGATGGTTTAGCTGGGAGGGGAGTGAAATCTATTGCTCAGAGCTTGTCTTTAAAGTTTTAGCTCCTTTAGTTCACTTTGAGGATCTATCCCCAAAGCCTATGTTATTTGATCAAAATACCGAGTATTGGGATCGCTATTTTAGAGGTCAAACTCCTAGAGGTGAGCTTGGAATTTCCCCTGGAGATTTTGAACTAAGTTCAGACTTTGAAACTGTCGAAAGTATTTAGCATGTATGAAATAAAAAAAATTAATTTAAAACTTAAAACCACGTGGAAAATTTCTCGCAATAGCTCTGATGAAAAAGAGAACTTTATTATTAGTTTTAATGGACACGAATCGGAAGTCGCACCCAATGTGAGATATTACGAAGATAGTAAGCTCATTGAAAGTCATTTTAAAGAACTTAAAAAAACGACTAAAATGAACCTGACTTGGGCCAATAGTTTCCAGTCCGCTATCAACAACGTTCTTTTAAAACATGAAAATGAGGGAGACCTTTATAAGGCGTTAGACATTCCTAAAGTTGAGGCCGTGAAAACATCATTTTCAATCCCCATAATGGAGCCCGATCAAGTCCAAGATTATTTAAAAAAGAATTCACAGTTCCATTTTTATAAACTCAAAGTTTCAGATGAAAACTCTTTTCATCTCCTTCAAGAAGTGGTGAAGCAGACTGACAAACCTATTCGCGTCGATGCCAATGAAGGGTTTAAATCTTTAGAGGCCTATCTCGATTTTCAAAACAAGATAAAAGATTTTAATATTGAGTTTATTGAGCAGCCTTTCCCGGTAGGTATGAAAGAGGCTTATAAAAGTCTTTACCCTCAAAGTTTATTCCCTGTGATTGCAGATGAATCAGTACTTTTAGATTTTAAAGGTGAAGAATTTCAAAAAATGTTTCATGGAATCAATATAAAGATGATGAAATGCCGAGGCCTTGAAACAGCGAAAAGACTTCTTTTAAAAGGAAAGCAATTTGGTCTTAAGACTATGGTTGGTTGTATGATCGAATCATCTTTAGGTATTAGTGAGGCGATGTCATTGGCAGCACTGGCAGATTATATTGATTTAGATGGAAGTTTATTAGTCGAAAACGACCCCTACGCGCATCTTATACGCGTAGAGGAAGGTCATTTAATTTTAAATCAGTGATTATGTCCACCAACGCCGTGGGCATGTCCGTGAGCTTTTTCTTCGTCGGTTGCGTCTCTTTTTTCTGTTAACTCCACATCAAAAAAGAGGTCATGTCCTGCAAGGGGATGATTCCCGTCTACATGAACATCTTCACCTTCAATATTAACTACGGTAAATATTGGTGCGTGATCTTCATTTGTAACTTGAAATTGATCTCCAATATTGAGTTCCTGTCCTTCTGGAAATTGAGATTTTTGAACAGTTATTCTTAAGTCCTCAATAACTTCACCATAAGCATCAGCTGCTTTTACTTCAACGTTTTTCTTATCTCCAACTTCAAGATCAACGATTTCCTTTTCTAGGCCTGGAATAATTTGTCCCGAAGACTCTAGGAACAGAAGAGGTGATGTATTTTGAGAGGAATCAATCACGTTTCCATCTTTATCTTTAAGTGTGTAATGAAATCCAAATACTCTTTGAGTCATAAATGCTCCTTAATTGTTTTTATCTATTAGCGTTAAGCAGAATTGACGGTTCTTAAGTTTTTCTTTTATCTCATTTGTCGTCAAATTGGTAAACAAGTTTCTAATTTTCTCCTGGGTAACACCAGTGGTGTCGAGCCGCTCTTCAGATGTAAGATTTAAATTGAAGACTTGATTAAACTCTGCCCAGTAATGCTCCTCCACTGCTGCAAGGGCAACATGACCTCCGTCAGCTAATAGATAAATATTGTAACAAGGGAAAAGCCCGTTGTGTAAAACCTTAGGACCGAAACTAGAATAGAGACTGTCTAGAATGAGTTTCGCTGACTCATCTAAATAGATAGTATCATATTCAAACTTTCCAGATTGCCGGTTGGCAATATAGGCGGCCAGTGCCTGCTGAGCTAGAAGTTGTCCAAAACTAATCCCGGCAAAGGGAAGATAGGGTGGAGCAATACTTTCAATCAGATGAAGAGCGAAGGTTTTGGTAACTGCAAGTGCATTAAGGTCGTGCATACCACCGAGCGTTTGAGATGAGTCAAGAAAAACACAAGAGCCTCTAGCCCTTTCCAAAATTAACTTTTTAATTCTTTTACTATGAGGAGCAATGATAATTTCACTAGACTCTATCGCATCAATCAGTCTGGATTGATTGTCTTTAAAGGAGATGATTTCAATTGTTTTATCTTTATTGAGATTTCGATACCAATCTTGAAAATTCTCCAGCCCGGAAAGATTTTCTTTGAAAGGATCTTCGCCCCAGTCAGAATTTTCTATTTTTGTAACCTCAGCTCCTGAAAGAGATAAGCAGTAGGTGGCCAGGGGGCCTGGCAACCGAGCTGTGAGATCTAGAACGCGTACACCATTTAGAAATGACTTCACTTTTTATCCGCGGGAGGAGCAAAAACAGTTTTAAATTCCTCGAATGAACTTCCTTTAAGTTCACATTCTTTTCGTGTACAAATCTGCCAGCTTACTTCATCTCTATCGTGGTAATTTAGAGCAAAACGAGTGGAGAAATTGGGGAGAAAAGGAGTAATCGATTTATTCTCTAACCACTTTTTTGGAATCTCGATTTTTCTGTAAGCCTCATTTGGATAGACAAGAGATCTTAATGTTTCTCCGAAGGCAAGAGGGTTTTGCAAAGAAAGGTGAGTAAGAGCTTCCATAGAAGCCTCCATCTTACCCAGAATTTCAGATAACTCTGAGTGAACCACAACCCACTTTCTTAGAAGTCCAATATAAACTGAAAGCCCTGCTCTATGAGCATGATCAAAAATGGGCGTGTGTATATTCTCATAAAGTTCGGTGTCACTATGAGAAAGTGCTCTTGTGAAAAAACTTGATCCATCAAAAAATTCTTTCGCTATGAATTCGATAGTGCTTATTCCGTTTTCATAGAAATTCTTTTGAGCCGTGAGCTCATATAGTCTCATTTCAAACTCTGCAAAGAATACGTAATCTTCAAACAAGGGGACATGACCAGCTCTGGTGGTGCTTGTTTTTATTCGAGTGCGTCCTTCCTCGTCCTTCGATAGGAATGTTTCATGAATACCTTTGAGGCAAACAGACAGAATCTCATTGGCAGAATTTTGAATGGCTTCAATTTTAGAAAATTGAATCACATCCATTAAAGCTGAGCCCAATTGAAAATTCCAGCTCGCAACACCTTTTCTATCTGTCGCGGGCGGAATTCGCATCTTTCTTGCTATATTGAGAGCCTGTCTTATCTTTCTAACTTCAGTCCAGCCCTCTGGAGAATAAATTTCTTCACGCTTATCTATATTAAGCCTAGGAATATTCATGCCAGAGCGGAAATTACCTTTCTCCGTAATATGAAACCAGTTTTCAAATTTTTCAGTTTGCTCTGTGAGAGTTTCATCAAAATCAACGAGAGCGTCTATAAATTCGTCTCGTGTAAAACCAAAGTAGAGTCCTTCCTCTCCTTCGGATTGAGAATCTTGTCCCGAGAAGAAATAGCCATCGTCTGCAAGCATTTCTCGTTTGAGGTAGTCCAACGTATTTATAAGAGCATCAAAAACAGCGGGTGAGGGATAAATTAGACTTGCTTTAGAAAAGAGTCTTAAAAAACCGGCTTGGTCATAGAGCATTTTTTCAAAATGAGGCAAAGACCAATCTTTGGAGGAACAATATCTATGGACTCCTCCTCGAGCCTGATCATAGAGAGTCCCGAAAGCAATTTGTTCGATAGTTTTAACAATATGATCTCCATATTCTCTTGGAACCATACCCTCAAGCATATGCTCAATCGCCCACTCAAGAAAACTAAAATGGGGAAACTTAGGCTCAGAGCCGTAGCCTCCATTATCCTCATCTTGGTATTGTTTGAGCGCATTTAAAATTGAAGCAGCATTGGGGTAGTGTCCTTCAAATTCAACCTTATGCTCAGCCTTGGGAGCTTGTTTGAGAGCGGCAATAACTTGATCCGCATTTTTTTCTACTTGATCTCTTTCCTCTCGAAAGGCTCTAGATAAGTTAGTTATAACTTCCTCAAAGGATGGAATTCCCTCCTGACCAACTTTTGGAAAGAAAGTTCCCACAAAATATGGCTTCATATCAGGAGTTAAAAATGCATTCAAAGGCCAGCCACCTTTTCCATTCATGACCTGACATGAAAGCTGAAAGTATTGATCGATATCGGGGAGTTCTTCTCTATCTACTTTTATGGCAATAAAATTTTCATTTACCAATTCAGCGAGTTTTGAATCTGTAAAACAGTCATTTTGCATGACGTGGCACCAATGACAGGAGTTATATCCAATAGATAACAAAATTGGTTTTTCCTTATCTTTTGCTTCTTGAATAGCTGTCGGTCCATAAGGACGCCAATTGATAGGGTCTTTGCTGTGACGCATTAGGTATTGAGAGCTCTCATCTCTGAGATGATTGTAATTTGTTGTCGCCATGTAACCTCTGGAGAAGATGTAAATTTTAGTTATTTAAACATAATAATATTTACTTTTGAAGGTGTATTAGTTAGTTAACGCAGGATGGAAATGATTAGAAAACTTGTCTTTAAAAGCTCTGGACCGAGCTTGAGCTTATTTCACGGGGTCCTTAGAGAAAGTCGCTATGAACTGCGCTTACTCATTTTCTTCTTTTTTGTCTTATTAATTGGACTTGGTTTTCAGCCGGCCCTTATTTCTAGTCTCAAAGTTGGAGACTTAGCGGTTATTAGCGCATTTAGGGAATACAATCTAACTCCCTCTGCTCTTAAATCAGCAGAGCGATTTAATCTCAAAGAAATTGTTTCTAAGAATATGAGTTATAGTTATGAAAAAACAGAACTAGGATTTTACTTAAGAGACCTGAATTTTTTCGAATTAAACTCAAAGGCTGATGTAGAGAAACGCATTTTAGAGTCTCTCCCCCCCAGTTTAAGAAGAAAAGCCTATAAATACGTTAGAGCAGTGTTGATCCTAGCTGAAAAACATCAGGTTGATCCTATTTGGGTACTATCAGTTATGTGGACTGAGTCTCACTTTGATTATTCTGCCCAAAGTTGGGCGGGAGCTAGAGGGCTTATGCAAATTATGCCTGAGACTCGTAAATTTGTTTACCGTCAATATAAGGCTAGGGGAAAGCGCCTCATGGTAGAAGAGCCTAGTTTTAATGTGAATAAATATTTTCCCTACCCCGTTGAGGCTGCAGTTAAAACGAATCACGTAAGAAAACTAGTAAATATTGAACTTGGGATCATCTATCTTAAGACGCTTTTAAAGACATTCAAAGACCACAAGTACGCAACAGTCGCTTATAATATGGGTCCAGGCTGGACACAAAAAAGACTTAGGCTCAACCTTCCGGTTGGTGAGAAGAATGAATACCTTGATAAGGTTGATTCTGCATATAAAAGAATCACAAGAAAGATTTGAGCATGTTGTCCCATCTGCGTTCACAGCTTGATTTGATAAACGAGCAACTTTTTCAATTGTTGGATTCGAGAGCAGCTCTTGTTGAAAAAATTCAAAGTGAAAAAAAAGTTTCTTGGGACCCTGAAAGAGAATTGAGTGTCTTTGGGGAATATACTTCCAACTATCCACAAAATAGCCTTAAAGAAGATTTGATTTACTCTCTTTTAATTGAATCTCAAGCTCAATCATTTGGTTATCCCCGTTGGAGTGAGGGTGATCACTTAAAAAATGAGACTCCAAAAAATATTCAATCTATGCTCAACCCTGTTTTACTTCGAATGAGAAATGAGTCAGAATATCAGGCTTTAGATTTGATAGATGATTATAAAAAACTACTTGAAGGTATATGGGAAAATCAAAAGTTATTGCTATAGATGGTCCTAGCGGAAGCGGGAAATCGACCATTGCTAACAATGTCGCTGAAAGTCTTCACCTGACTTATTTGGACACAGGGGCAATGTTTAGGGCAATTGCATTGACGTTAGACTCAAGATTGATAAGTTCAGTTGATACCACTGGTATTGAGCAGTCCTTGGCCAAAATGAAATTTGAATATCAACCTTCTGACTCTGTCTTGATTCAGATCGATGGTAAAGACCTTACTGAGGAAATAAGACAACACCACGTATCTACTTTGGCTTCACAGTTTTCACAGGTCCCCCAAATTAGAGAGTTTCTGAAGCTAAAACAAAGAGAGATCGCCTCTGAAAAAGCCTCAATTTTAGAGGGGCGCGATATAGGGACTGTAATATTTCCCAATGCTGCTTTGAAGATTTTTCTTACAGCAAGACCTGAAGTTAGGGCAAAAAGAAGACTTGAAGAGTTAAAAACCAGGTCTCCGAATGAAAATTATGACTTACAAAAAATTTTAGCGGATATTGTAAAAAGAGATCAAAGTGATCAAAACCGCTCAGTTGCGCCTCTCGTTAAAGCAGATGATGCGATCGAAATTGATACCTCTGAGATGACGATTTCGGAGATTGTGGATCAAATCGTGGGACTTTTTAACCAAAATAAAAAAGATTTTTACTAGTCTCTTCAAGATTCATATCATGGAGGGAAGGAGTTTCTATGATAGAGGCAAATAGGTTCGATGAAATTATTTCTCAATTCAAATCGTTAAAACCAATTTTGGTGGTTGGTGATGTTGGTATAGATAAATACACGATAGGTGAGGTAAAGAGAATCTCTCCAGAAGCACCTGTCCCAGTCGTTGAAGTGGTAAGGGAGTGGAATAAACTTGGACTTGCTGCAAACGTAATAGACAACCTAAACTCTTTAGAAGTTCAAAGTACTATTTGTGGGGTCGTTGGTAATGATAGAAACGCCGATCACCTGGAAGCTCTACTGGAAGATTCTAAGCTAAGTACCTGGGGGATAGTTCGCTGTCCGGAACGAATGACGACTTTCAAAGAAAGAATCGTGACAGATGTGCAACAGATTTGTCGAGTCGATTATGAAACAACAGATAACCTTATAGAAGAAAGTATGAAATCCCTACTTCACAGAGTTTCAGAATTTGCTTCATCCCACTCAGCTGTCATACTAGAGGATTATAATAAAGGACTTTTCTGTAAGGAGTTTACTTCTGAAGCAATTAAAATGATCCGCAGCGCAGGTGCATTCATTGCAGTTGATCCATCAAGAGAAACAAATCCTCGTTTTTACAAGGGAGCAGATCTACTCAAGCCAAATAAAGTAGAAAGTCAGCTGATGGCTCATGCCCTTGGACACACCACCAGAGATATAGATGAAATCTCTAAAATTCTGATGGGAGAATTGGAGTTAAAGCAATTGATAATCACTCTAGGTGGAGAAGGTATGGCCGTTACTGAGCAGTCTGGTAAGACCAGTAGAATTCCAACTGTTGCGAGAGAAGTTTTCGATGTCTCAGGTGCTGGTGATACAGCTATAAGTACGATTGTTGCAGCGTTGAGCTCTGGAGCATCTCTTGAAGAAGCAGCTTGGATCGGAAATTGTGCTTCCGGAGTTGTCGTAGGTAAAAAGGGAACAGCACTTGTCACTCAATCAGAACTTAAAAAGTTTTATAGTGAACTTCAATCAGTTTCAAGATGAGTGAACTTTCAGAACCTACCAAGGTAAGGTACTTCGCTAGTTGTTTGTTTAAAAGTGAAGTTGAAATTGAATCACACCTTACGTCGAAATTTAAAATTTTTGATGAACTTACTCCAAATTTTAATCCTTTGATCAGCTATTATGAAAAAGAGATGGGAGATCAGCTCGAGCGAAAAATTTTTATTTTTGATCAAATTAGAGAACGAGACTTTCTCATTGATGCGAAAATTTGGGCGCAGAATCTCGAAAAGAATACATCAGTGCAAGGCTCTAGAATTCTTAATATTGATATGGGCTACATTGCAAAAGAGCAAGTTTTGTTGGCAACTGGAAAGCCTTATTCCCATAGAATTTATTTGAATCAGGGAGTCTTCGCAGAGCTCGTTTACACCTATAGCGATAAGACCTTTAAATCACTTCCATGGACTTATCCTGATTATCAACATCCTGAAAAAATCGCATTTTTTAATAAGTTTAGGCCTTAAATTCCAGCATCGAATATTGACCCGTGTTAATCTGAATTTACATCATGGTGTTTGTAAAACCCGTCGAACGGGCGACCATTTTTCCGAAAGGAGTGGGAGCAAAGCCTGGCCCTAAGTGGATGACACCATATGGGTTTGAGTCAGGTTGCCGAAACGGTTAAAAGAAGATTGCTCTTGGACATGAGGATATGTCTTTGATCTAACGGGTCATAAGTTGGTGGTGAGCCTACTTGTGAGAGTGAAATTCTTTTTGGGAGGTTTATTTGGGGCCATAGCTGCTCTAGCTGACATTCACGAGACATTATCTAAATGCCGGCAAACATTTGATATTGTCTAATAAAGACTTATAAAGCACTTCGCTTTTTTAATAAATCGAAGACCCCCATCGAGGGGTCTTTTTTTGTATCGCTGCTTTTCCTACAGATATATTTTTGCTACTCTATTGCCCTTATATCAAAGGGATAACAATGGAAATTCTAAAAAAGTTAGAACAAATCCATAAGGATTTTGAAGGTGAGATTGAAAAGCTCTCAAAACAAGCGGATGTTTTAAACTTAAAAGCTAATGTTCTAGGAAAAAAAGGAAGCCTCTCTGAAATTTTAAAATCACTTAAAGACGCCACTCCAGAAGAAAGAAAAGAAATAGGTCCAGCTTCAAATAGTATTAAACAAAAAATCGAGCAAGCTGTTTTAGCTAAGCTTCAATCTATAGAACTCGAAGAAATCAACCAACAATTGGCTAAAAATCGTATCGATATTTCTCTTCGTGATTCATTAATGATGGATGGCCTAAAAGCAGCAGGTGTTCATCCTGTTTCAGCCATTCAAAGAGAAATTGAGGATATTTTTATCTCTATGGGATTTGATGTTTTAGATGGCCCTCATATTGAAGATGACTTTCACAATTTTGGAGCACTAAATATTCCAGAAACTCACCCCGCAAGAGATATGCAAGATACTTTCTGGTTTAAGGATATGAAGCATCTCCTTCGAACTCATACCTCAACGATTCAAGTTCGAGGAATGGAGTCTAGAAAACCGCCTTTTAAGTTCGTAGGCCCTGGAAAAGTTTTTCGATGTGAGAGAACAGATGCCACTCATGAAATGTGCTTTCATCAATTAGAAGGAATGATGGTGGGGGAGAATATCACTGTTGGTAATCTTATCTACTTTATGAAGACATTGCTTAAAGAAATCTTCAAAAAGGATATGGAAGTTCGATTACGCCCAGGCTATTTCCCATTCGTTGAGCCAGGCTTTGAGCTTGATATCCGTTGGAAAAAACCTGGTAAAGGGGAGTCAAAGCATAGTGGTTGGTTAGAGCTTCTTCCTTGTGGAATGGTTCATCCAAATGTTCTTCGCGCAGGAGGAATTGATCCTGAAAAGTATAACGGATTTGCATTCGGACTTGGTCTTGATCGCCTCGTGATGGTTAAGTATATGATTGAAGATATTCGCCATCTCCACTCAGGTGATCTTCGTTTTAACTCTCAATTCTCAATGATTTAAGGATAACTCATGTTAATTTCTCTTAATTGGATAAATGATTTTGTAAAACTTCCTCAGATGGATGCTGATGATCTCGCGAACTCTTTTACAATGACAACTGCAGAAGTTGAGGAAGTGAAAACAACCCTTCAGCACTTAAAAGAGATTAAAGTTGCTCAGATAAAATCTCTTCGTAAACATCCTGAAGCGGATAAGCTTAATCTCGTCACTTTCGATTTCGGTGGGAAGGAAGTTAAAGAAGTGGTTTGTGGAGCTCCCAATGTTAGAGAAGGATTAAAAATTCCTTATGCGCCTCTAGGTACGACTCTTCCAAATGGTCTCACATTGGAACCAAAAAAGATTCGCGGAATCTTATCCGATGGAATGCTTTGCTCTGAGGTAGAGCTTGGAATAGGAGAAGGTTCAAGTGGACTGATGGAGTTGCCATCGGATGCTAAAATTGGAACCTCAATGCTTGAGTTTTTAGGACTTACCGCTGATACGATTATTGATGTTGATAATAAATCACTCACTCACAGACCTGATCTTTGGGGACATTATGGACTGGCGCGTGAGTTTGCAGCAGCTCATGAAGTTGAGCTTGCAAAACCCTTTAACCCAGACTGGGAGAAAAAGCTTGAAGCAAAGTTCTCAAAAGACCCTTCCCCTATAAAACCGAAAGTTGAAACTGATTCCAGTTGCCTCGGATATTGGGGACTTTCAGTAGATAATGTGAAAGTTGGTCCTTCTCCACAGTGGATGATCAACAGACTAGAGGCATGTGGATTGAGATCTATCAATAATATCGTTGATATTTCAAATTACGTTATGCTCGAACTTGGTCAGCCTCTTCATATTTTTGACAGAGATCTCATTGAGGATAACGTGATACATATTAAAACCGTTGGAGAAGAGACCACATTTAAAACTCTTGATGAGTTTGATCGAAAGCTCATCCCCTCAGACACAGTGATTACTGATTCAAAGAAACCATTAGTTCTTGCCGGAATTATGGGAGGGCTTAACTCTGGAGTAAATGAAAAGACTTCAAAAGTATTTATCGAAGTCGCTAACTGGAAAGCCGATGAAGTAAGGAAAACGTCTACAAGACTAGGGCTTAGAACTGATTCATCTCAACGTTTTGAAAAATCTCTGGATACCATGCAAACTTATCGAACATTGCTTCGAACCCTTGAATTGATTTTTGAACTATGCCCTGAAGCTAAGGTTGTAGGTAAACCAGAGTATGATGGAGATGATCTTTCGCTTACAAAAAGACTTTCTATAAATACTTCTGCACAGAGGATTACGAGTGTTTTAGGTCATGATGTCTCAGAAGAAAAAATTATTGATATCTTTCAGAGGCTAGACTTTGAAGTCGAAAAGAAGGGAGCGGATTTAAAGGTAACACTTCCGACCTATAGAACAACTAAAGATATTGAATATGAGGCTTGCCTTGTAGAAGAGATCGGACGAGTGATCGGCTATGACAATATCACTCCAGTGAGTCCAATGACTGATATTCAAACCACAAGACTTGATGCCGCAAGAACGATGCACAGAAAAGTCCAAGACTTTATGACTTATCATGGTCAGTCTTTAGAGGTCATGACTTATCCGCTTATTGGTGAAAAGCTTTTAAAGAAAGCACTATGGCCTGTGATGAACGAAGAGCTTGTTCTTGTGAATGCACTTTCTCAAGATGCTGATCGTATGAGACCTTCTTTAATTCCCCATGCTTTGAATACTGCTGCCATTAACTCTAAAAACTATGAGAGTTTTAATTTCTTCGAATTAGGAAGAAGTTATCTTCCTGACTCGAAAGCATTTTCAAAAGAACGTTACCAGATACTTATTGGGCGTTTTCATAAAAAAGAAACTCCCTTTATGGACGTTTTAAACACAACGGAAAAGCTTTTAAGATCTCTTAATATCCCATTCGATTTCACTGCAGAGACAGGAAAGTTTGAAAACCCTCTCATGTCTAAAGAGTGGGGTGGGGCTCATCCATTTGAGCAAATGAATATTCGTATCATGGGAAAATTTCATGGTGTCGTTAACTCTGCTCATCCAATTGTGATGAAGCAATTTAAAGCGAAAGGCTTTTTTAGTTTTGCCGTTATCGACATAACGGACTTTCATGAAAGAGAAATAAAGGCAAAAGATAAGTATACTCCTATCTCAAAGTTTCCAGCTTCGCGTTTTGATTGCACCGTTGTTGTTCCTGCTGATCAAGCTGCAGCGGCCACTTTAGACGTGCTAAAAAAGGTTAAAGTAAAGGAGCTTACTGACAGAAAAATCGTAGATGTTTTTGAAATGGATTCAGGGGAGAGAGCTGTTACGGTATCTGTTCTTTTTGAAGATCCAAATCGAACACTCGACTCAGATTTCATAAAGGATTCTGAAGGTAAAGTTGTAAAAACCCTTGCAGAGGCTGGTTTCCCATTAAAGGCTTAAAATTAACTAAGCAGAAAATGAAATACTTTTTTCTGGTGAGTATAGGCTTTATCTTTTCGGGTTTACTTGACCCCATTCAGTATGTTTTTCCTGACTATGCCGCTGATTATGCACGCTACACTGCCGAGTCAGCCTACTGTGCTCAACAAACTCTTAATGAAATTTCAGATGGCTTCTTTCCAGCAACCCTAGGCTGTCAGCCAACATTTTTTCGTTTGAAGTTAGCCGGTTTTATGGCGTTGAGCGGAATTATTCCCAGCTTTCTATATCTCTTGTTTACTCCATTGACTCAAACAAAATCCGGAAATTTATGGAATAAGCGCAAGCCGATCTTATCAGTTGTCACAATTATTCTCCCTTTATTGACCTTACTTTCACCTGGGGTAAATATATTAGATGCCTTTGAATTGAGCTCTAGGGCCCATATAGAGACTTTTGAAAGACCTATTATATTTAGCGTCGCTGCTTACGCGAGCATAAATTTACTGTACCTCTTAGGCGTGTTTTTTCGTCATAGATTCTACGTTTTAGGCCCTAAAGATTAGGGCAAATTTTTTTTATCTTTTTTGAAAAAAAGATATTGACGTTACCAAGGCAAATCACTAATATGCCTTTCACTCGCGAACATGTTTGAGAATGACAAGTAAGCATTTAGAAAGACGATTTTTAAATGTTTAACGGTTCGCTCGCTCTCAGAAAAGCCTTTGGCGATTTTGAGGCAAAGCTCTTTGACAATTGAATAATGAGAAAAGAAATTTAGTCAGACCTTC
>CEQY01124024.1_pt1 | contig 18455 bp, 12 predicted proteins | sample 361391 | NCBI WGS metagenome assembly CEQY01 (sample SAMEA2621075, study PRJEB7988) | marine metagenome | isolation source: saline water (ENVO:00002010), including | reverse complement strand
TTCATGCTCTCATTAGGCACTTTACTTGGCGTGATTGATACCGATACCAAATTCAGTCTGATGCCACCACTTGTTCGCTATCTAAGTGAAGTGGCATTCATACAATTAGGAGAAGCTACTATTACCGGTGTTCCAGGAGAACTTTATCCAGAAATTGCTGTTGGGGGCATTGAAAATCCTATAGGTGCCGATTACACGATGGCTCCACAAGAAGTTCCACATTTGCGAAGCCAATATCCAGACAACCTCAATTTGATGGTGAATTTGGCAAATGATTCTATTGGTTACATCATCCCAAAAAGTGAGTGGGATGAGGATGCCCCTTGGATCTATGGAGAGGATGAAGAAACTTATGGCGAAGTAGTGTCTTTGGGTCCAAATACTGCGTCCACAATTCATGAAAATCTTTTGAAGCTCATAAAAGAATCAAAAATTAAATAAAGAATGGATGAAAATTAATTTTCTTGAGAAATTTTTTTTCATTCGAAAATACTTAGTTACTATTGGTAAGACCTTTCTCACATATTTCTTAGAAATCTCACGATTTAGCTCGCTTTAATCCTAATAAAATATATTCATAGAAATAATGATAATTTGTCATTTTTTCTATAAAATGTCGCCCGCAAAATTTTCTGGGCAGTAAAAAGAACTAAATGAAGAAAAGGCTAGATTTACATAGATTCATGAATATTAGTTTATTTCTAATATTTATTGGATTGCTGTCTTTGCCAGTTCAGGCTGACGGAATTTCAAGCGTCAATTCATTGGTTGAAATTAAAAGCAGTGCAACTGATTTTAGAGCTAGAAAAGAAACCACTGCTGGCCAAAGATCGACTTCTGGATTTGACTTTATAATAGCTCCAGAAAGGACAAATATTTGTCAGCAAGGCCAGAGCAGCTCTATATGCACAAATACCTATAATTTTAGTGGCCTAGGCTATGTTCCAACTGGAAGTGCCACTTCGATCGTGTTTGGGAACACACCAGCTAATTCTTACCTAGTTTTCATCAATGACGACCATGACAATAAAAGTGATCGAACCACAATGATTGGCGAAATAGTATTTGATTACGAAATATTAGGATATTGGACAGACCCCTCAATGACAGTAGATTTTGATTACGTAGACAAGTTGAGCGCAACTTATCCAACTTCAAGTGCTAATGGTTACAGCGCCAGACAAACAGAAGGTCATGTTCATTACGGTAACAGTACTACTAGCTCAACTCAGTCTGGCGATTGGGTATCTATTGGTTCCGATAAGAGAACTCTAAGATTTGGATCGAAAAATGGTCGGCCGGGCGACTATATTCGAGTCATAACTAGAGCAGCAAATCCAACTATTGATTTTAATATTACCAGCTCTAGTGGGGCAGAATCTGTTTCCTCAGCAAATTTAACAGTAGACTTATCATTTGCTTCAACCCAGAACGCGACAGTTGATTATGTAATTACGGGAACTGCGACAGGATCAGGCACTGATTACACCTTAGCTAATGGAACACTCACTATAAGTGCAGGGTCAACATCCGGGACGATAACTATTGGCAGTATTGTAAACGACTCTTTAGACGAAGCGAATGAGACGGTTATTGTTACTTTGTCGAACCCCAGCAATGCAACTCTAGGAAGTGACGATACACATACATATACCATAACCGATAACGATAATGCACCAGTCGTTGACTTTAATACTACAAGCTCAAACGGAGCAGAATCTACTTCTTCTAAAGCTCTCACTGTCGACTTATCGGCAGTTTCAGCGCAGGACGTAACAGTAAATTATGCGGTCACTGGAACTGCAACAGGATCAGGCACGGACTATACTCTTGCCAATGGAACACTCACTATAAGTGCTGGGTCAACGTCAGGAACAATTACGATAGCAGGAATTGTCGATGATGGTTTAGATGAGGCCAATGAGACGGTGGTTGTGACCTTATCAAGCCCTAGCAATGCAACTCTAGGAAGTGACAGCGTACATACCTATACTATAACCGATAACGATAATGCACCAGTCGTTGACTTTAATACCACTAGCTCAAATGACGCCGAATCAGTTTCTTCCAAAGACATTACGGTTGATTTATCAGCAGCTACAGCACAAGATGTAACAGTAAATTACGCGGTAACTGGAACTGCAACAGGCTCAGGCACAGACTATACTCTTGCCAATGGAACCCTGACCCTAAGTGCTGGGTCAACGTCAGGAACCATCACAATAGCTGGAATTGTTGATGATGCAATCACAGAAGGTAGTGAGTCAGTAATCCTGACTTTATCGAGCCCTAGCAATGCAAGTCTAGGAAGTGACAGCGTTCATACTTACACTATCAACGATAACGATAGCGCTCCTGTGGTTGATTTTAATACAACAAGCTCAAGCGGGGCCGAATCAGTTTCTTCCAAAGCTATAACAGTCGATTTATCCGCTGCATCTACACAAAATGTGACAGTCGATTATGCAATCACAGGAACTGCAACAGGCTCAGGCACAGATTACACTCTTGCCAATGGAACCCTGACCCTAAGTGCTGGGACAACATCTGGAACCATCACAATAGCCGGGATAGTCGATGATGGTTTAGATGAAGCTAATGAGACAGTTATTCTTACCCTATCAAGTCCTAGTAATGCAACTTTGGGAAGTGACGATGTCCATACTTATACCATTACTGATAATGACAGCGCACCAGTTGTCGACTTCAATACAATCAGCTCAAATGGAATTGAGTCAGTTGCTACTAAAGCCATCACGGTGGATTTATCTGCTGCATCAAGTCAAAACGTAACTGTTAACTATGCTGTCACCGGAACTGCAACAGGATCAGGCACGGACTATACTCTTGCCAATGGAACACTCACAATAATCGCAGGATCCACATCTGGTACGATTACAATTGCGAGTATTGTTAATGACTCTCTAGATGAGGCTAATGAGACGGTAATCGTCACTCTATCGAGCCCCGGCAATGCAACCCTAGGAAGTGATGATGTCCATACTTATACCATTATTGATAACGATAATCCGCCAGCGGTTGATTTTAATACTACCAGTTCAAATGGCGCCGAATCTGTATCTGCCAAAGCTATCACAGTGGATTTATCTGCTGCATCTGGTCAAGACGTAACGGTCAATTATGCGGTCACTGGAACTGCAACAGGATCAGGCACAGACTATACTCTTGCCAATGGAACTCTTACTATAAGTGCTGGTGCAACATCTGGCGCTATCACAATTGCAGGAATTGTTAATGACTCTCTGGATGAGGCGAATGAGACAGTAATACTTACTTTATCTAGCCCCAGCAATGCAACTTTGGGCACTGATAGCGTCCATACTTACACAATCAACGATAATGATAGCGCTCCTGTTGTTGATTTTAATACTACTAGCTCAAATGGAGCTGAGTCAGTCTCTTCTAAAGCCATAACGGTTGACTTGTCGGCAGCATCCAGTCAAAACGTGACAGTAGATTATGCGGTAACTGGAACTGCAACAGGATCAGGCACAGACTATACTCTAGCTAATGGAACCTTAAGCATTAATGCGGGTGCAACTTCTGGAACTATTACTATTGGCAGTATTATTAATGATTCCCTAGATGAAGCCAATGAGACAGTCATCCTTACCTTGTCGAATCCAAGTAACGCAACTCTAGGAAGTGACAGTGTTCATACTTATACCATTAATGACAATGATGATGCTCCTACGGTTGACTTTGAATTGACTAGTTCCAGCGGCGCTGAGTCAGTCTCTTCAAAAGCCATTACGGTCGATTTATCTGCAACATCCAGTCAAAATGTGACAGTAGATTATACGGTAACAGGTACAGCAACAGGCTCAGGTACTGATTATACTTTGGCTAATGGAACCTTAACCATTAATGCGGGCGCAACTTCTGGAACAATTACAATTGCCGGGATTGTTGATGATGGAAATGTTGAAGGAAATGAGACCGTAATTTTGACTTTATCAAGTCCCTCGAATGCAACGCTTGGTAGTGACAATGTTCATACATTTACAATTCTTGAACCCGTCGTAGGAGATAGAAATATAGCTTTTGCTGATGCATCCTCAAGTGGAGCAGAGTCAGTATCTTCCAAAGATTTAACTATTCAAATGTCTGCATCAACCGCCAATGATGCTACTATCAATTACGCTATTACAGGTACAGCCACGGGCTCTGGTACTGACTTTACTTTGGCTAATGGCACTGCAACTATAGCGGGTGGTTCAACATCAACGACACTTACTATTGCCGGTATTGTTGACGACTCCTTGGATGAGCCGGACGAAACTATCATCATTACTTTATCTAACCCGACAAATGCCAATCCAGGCGCTACTCTTGTTCATACTTATACCATCTCTGACAATGATAGTGCTCCAGTTATTGACTTTAATACTACAAGTTCAAGCGGCGCAGAATCGACATCTTCAGCCGATTTGACTGTAGATTTATCAGTGGCCTCAGGTCAAAACGTAACAGTGAATTATGCTGTGACTGGAACCGCAACGGGATCTGGCACCGATTATACGTTGGCTAATGGCACATTAACTATTAATGCGGGTGCAACGTCAGGAATTATTAATATTTCTAGTATCATTGATGACTCAATTGACGAGGCTGACGAGACAGTAATTGTTACTTTGTCGAGTCCCAATAATGCAACACTTGGAAGTGATGATGTCCATACTTATACCATTACTGATGATGATAACTCACCAGTAGTTGACTTTAATGCCGCTAGTTCAAGTGGTGCCGAGTCAGTTGCATCTGCAGGATTGACTGTAGATTTGTCTGCAGCCTCAGGTCAAAATGTGACAGTTGATTATGCAGTGACAGGGACTGCAACAGGATCAGGCACCGACTATACACTTGCTGATAGCACCTTAACTATAAATGCTGGTGAAACAAGTGGAACTATTACGATCGGCAGTATTGTCAACGACTCTCTAGATGAAGCCAATGAGACCGTTATTGTTACTCTATCAAATCCAAGTAATGCAACCCTAGGCAGTGATGATGTTCATACCTATACCATCACTGACAACGATAATGCGCCTGCAGTTGATTTTAATACCACTAGCTCAAATGGCGCCGAATCAGTTTCTTCTAAAGCCATTACGGTCGATTTATCGGTTGTTTCAGCGCAAGATGTAACAGTTGATTATGCGGTAACTGGAACTGCAACAGGATCAGGTACAGACTATACTTTAGCTAATGGAACCCTCACCATAAGTGCTGGGCAGACATCTGGGACCATTACGATTTCTAATATTATTGATGACGCGGCTGACGAAGCCAATGAGACAGTTATTCTGACTCTATCCAATGCAACCAACGCAACTTTGGGTAGTGACGACACTCATACATACACCATTACCGATAACGATAATGCTCCCGTGGTTGATTTCAACATTACAAGCTCAACTGGAGCAGAGTCAGTTTCTTCCAAAGCTATTACAGTTGATTTATCTGCTGTGTCGAGTCAAAACGTGACAGTCGATTATGCAATCACAGGAACTGCAACTGGCTCAGGCACTGACTATACTCTAGCAAATGGAACCCTCACGATTAGTGCCGGTTCAACAACAGGCTTAATTACGATAGCAGGAATTATTGATGATTCTTTAGATGAAGCCAATGAGACTGTTATTGTTACTCTATCAAATCCGAGTAATGCAACCCTAGGTAGTGATGATGTTCATACGTACACCATTACCGATAATGATAATGCTCCTGTGGTTGATTTTAATACCACGACCTCTAGTGGAGCTGAGTCAGTCTCTTCAAAAGCCATTACGGTCGATTTATCTGCAACATCCAGTCAAAACGTGACAGTCGATTATGCAATCACAGGAACTGCGACAGGCTCCGGTACCGATTACACGCTTGCGAATGGGACCTTAACCATCAATTCAGGAACATCAAGTGGAATAATTACAATAGCAAGCATTGTTAACGACACTTTAGATGAAGACAACGAGACCGTTATTCTGACTTTGTCTAATCCAAGCAATGCAACTTTGGGTACTGACAGCGCTCATACTTATACCATTGCTGATAATGATGATTCTCCCGTGGTTGATTTCAATACTACAAGCTCAACTGGAGCAGAGTCAGTTTCTTCCAAAGCTATAACGGTTGATTTATCTGCAGTCTCAGCAAAAGCCGTAACTGTTAATTATGCTTTAACTGGGACGGCAACGGGCTCGGGCACTGATTACACTCTTGGGAGTGGCACTCTTACAATTAATGCTGGGTCCTCAACTGGCACGATAACAATTGCTAGCATAGTTGACGACTCTATAGACGAAGCAGATGAAACTGTTGTTTTGACCCTATCCAACCCAAGTAATGCAACTTTGGGTACTGACAGCGTTCACACTTACACTATCACTGACAATGACAATACTCCAACCATAGACTTCAATTCTACCAGCTCAAGTGGAGCTGAATCCGTATCTTCTAAAGCTATAACGGTTGATTTATCTGGGCCTTCTAGCGAGACCGTTACGGTCGATTATGCAGTTACGGGAACGGCTACCGGATCGGGAACTGACTATACGCTTATTAATGGGACTTTAAGTATTGCTGCCGGCTCAACAACAGGCTCTATTACGATTGCAAATATTGTTGATGATACTGCAGACGAACCAGATGAGACGATTATATTAACTTTATCAAGCCCCAGTAATGCAACTTTGGGAAGTGATGATGTTCACACTTATACGATTGCTGATGATGATGGTTTGCCTACAGTAGATTTTAATAACGCCAGCTCGAATGGTGCTGAAGATATATCGTCGGTCGCTTTAACTGTGGATTTATCTGCAGCTTCAAGTAATGATATTACCGTCGATTATACTGTCACAGGCACAGCCACAGGATCAGGTACCGACTATACTCTTGCTGACGGAACACTTACCATAAGTGCAGGTGCAACTTCTGGAAGCATCACAATAGCTGGGATAGTTGATGATGAGTTGGATGAAGCTAATGAGACAGTAATCATTACTTTGTCGAATCCAAATAACGCCATTCTTGGTAATGATAGTGTTCATACATATACCATTAATGATAATGATGGCACTCCTACAGTAGAATTTTCTACATCAACTTCCTCTGATTCTGAATCAGTTGCAACGAGATCAATTTTTGTTGGGATTCCCTTTGCAACTTCTACATCAATCCAAGTTGACTTCGGAGTCACCGGAGGCACTGCAGGATCAGGCACAGACTATTCATTGTCTTCTGGCAGTGTAACCATCGAGGAGGGAGCTACAACTGGAGCAATTGTTATACCGACGATTATTGATGACTCAGCAGATGAAGCTGATGAAACAATAATCATCACTTTATCTAATCCAACTGGCGCAACTCTTGGCTCCGAAATTGTTCATACTGCCATCATCGCTGATGATGATAGTCCACCATTAATTGACTTTAATTCCACAAGCTCAAACGGAGCCGAGTCAGTTTCCTCTGCAGGCCTAACTGTCGATTTATCTGTCGCTTCGAGTCAAAACGTGACAGTTGATTATGCAATTTCTGGAACTGCAACCGGATCGGGAGAAGATTACACACTTGGAGCTGGAAAATTAACAATAAATGCTGGTGAGACAAGTGGCACCATTACTATTGCGAGTATTATTGATGATCAATTAGATGAACCCGACGAAACAGTTATCATTACTCTATCCAATCCGGTAAATGCAATTCTAGGTTCTGATATTACTCATACCTTTACGATAAATGATAATGATTCTACTGCTATCGTTAATTTTAGCACTGCAACTTCTAACGGTAGTGAATCTGTAAATTCCGCAGCTTTAACTGTAGACCTATCTGTTTCGCCCGTTCAAACTGTGACAGTTGACTATACAGTCACAGGAACTGCAACTGGCTCCGGAACTGATTACACATTAGCTGACGGAACACTCACAATAAGCATCGGTGAAACAACCGGAACTATTACAATTAATGATATTGTTGACGATATATTGGATGAAGAGAATGAGACCGTTATAGTTACCTTATCAAGCCCAGTTAATGCCATCTTAGGATCAGACAATGTCCATACCTATACGATTAATGATGACGATAACTTTCCATCCATAGATTTCGATACTACAAGTTCCACTAGTAATGAGCCCTCTTCGTCGATAAGCATCACAGTTAGCGTATCTGAAATATCCGGCAGGGAAATATCAGTTGACTATCAATTGACAGGCTCTGCAACCGGTTCAGGCGTAGATTATGATTTAGAGAACGGCACTCTGATAATAGACGCAGGGGCCAACGCCGGCTTTATAACAATTCCAAATATCATCGATGATGATCTAGCCGAGGAAGATGAGACTATGATCATAACATTGTCCAATCCAACCAATGCAACGTTGGGCGAAGATCATATACATACCCATACAATATTGGCAAATGATGATGATAAAAGACCTATCTTAGTAACTACCAGCCCTCAAGATGATAGTAAAAGGGTTCCGGTAAATAGCGATATCATTCTGACGTTCAACAAAGCTGTGAACTGTGAATCGGGCACCATTAATATTAAGTCAGAAACTGATTTCTCCTCTTATGCTATTTCTATACCAAACGAAATTGTGACAGGTTGTGGCACAGAAAACATAACGATTGATCTACCAACAGATCTTGAGTACGAAACAAAGTACCACGTATTAATTGAAAACACCGTATTCCAGGACAATTTTGGCAATTCTTATAAAGGAATTAGCGACAAAAATGTGTTTAATTTTAAAACCCCGATTATATTGACTAATCCTACTCTTAAGCAGCCTGTAATTGATAATGCAAAAGCCATGGTGCAGATCGCTACACGCTGGGTTGATCAAAATGTAAATGTGATTTCTAAACGACTGAAGACTGCATCTAGAGAAGGCCTAAGGAATTTGAAAGTTAATTTTGATAATAAGGTACTCGATACAGTTAAAACCTTTGGCGTTAGCGAGGTTGATGATAATTTCGTAGAGGGGCCAATATTAGAGTTATGCACTATCAACTCTAGCGGTCCAAAAACCGCTGAATCCCTTAAGATAAAAGTTCATTTATCTAAAATTGCACCTGAAGATGTCGTGGTAGATTTCAATATTACCGGCACAACAGACAAAGAAAAATTCTCATTCGGCGAGGGGGTGTTGAATATAGATGCTGGGCTGAAATCCGCCATCATTATCATCGATGGTATTCCGCAAGATAAATTTGGTTTCATGCAAGGAGATCGGAAAATTTTTGTGACTCTTTTAGAGGCCTCAAATGCAAGATTAGGCGATAATCTAGTTTATACCCATACTTTGACAGACGACCCAAAAGCATGGACTGATCCAAACGAAAATTATTTCTGTATATCAGATTTTGATAGTCCTAAATTGTCAGCACCTATCGCATCCAAATCCTCATACAATCTTTATAAAGTAGTTGCTAGACCTCAGTATTATCATCAAAACATTGAGGCCTTAAAACAAAACGTCAGTCAGGGCATAGGTCTTGAAGAAAATAATCCTGATATTCAAATTTCAGATGCAGGAGCTGATAGAGATGAATCTGTAGGTTCTCAGAATTTGGATCAATTAAAGTCAACCGTAAAAGATTGGGCATCAGACCCTGTGAAAGTAACGGCAGAGGGAGAACTAAAGGAACTCATTGGCGACTGGTCAGTTTGGATTGATGGCGAATTTGGTGAATTTACTCTTCGTAATAATAAGAATAGTACAAAGATACTAGATGAAAGATCTTTTCATATAGGGATTGATAGATTGGGCGATGGTGGAGATTTGTTTGGTTTCGCTTTGGGCCTAGGAGAAGCTAAACCAATGAATAGAAATCAAGACTCTCGTGTAGAATCAAGAAACTATAGCTTTTCAGCTTACGGAAAATTCGATAATAGAAATAACGCCCTACAATTTATATTTGGGGTAAGTAAATTAGAATTTGATTCAGACCGTGTGGATGGTGAGGAGCTTCTAAGGGGTGAACGAGATGCAAATCAGATATTTGGATCTTTTGCGTTCGTTCGTTCATTAAGCAAAGAGTCTAGCAACTGGCAAATTTCTCCTTACCTTAGAATTGATGCCTCTTACACAGAGTTTGATAAATATAGTGAAATAGGCGGTGAGACTGCATTAACTTTTGATGAGCTAACACTATCAAATATTAAAGCATCGATTGGAACAGACATCAGTTACCTATTTGAGGGATCGAAATATAATTTAATGCCATACATGATCCTTGAATATGGCATAGATTATTCGGAGACCTCCAGCCAGAATATGTATTACAACGTTGAGGGACCCAATATAAATTATATATTGCAGTTAGACGATGGAGTGAAGGCTCATAATTGGGAAGTAGACTTAGGAGTAATGCTTGAAATTTCTCCTGACATGACCACTAATCTTGGTTGCAGATGGCAAGGCAGATCAAGTTACTCATCAGACTACTCAAATATTTCCATTAACGATCTCTCGTCCTCGGAAATTTGTTTTCTTGAGCTTATGTTGAGTCTCTAACCTTGAGATTAGTTTTTGCAACTTATACACATTGCTTCTGAAAAAATTGAAACACGCTTTAATCACATAGTTGATTACGATGAACATAAAAAAAAGAGAAAAAACTAAAGCAAAGCTCCTAAATGCGGTCCGTTTGATTATTGCCAAAGGAGAGAAGGTCTCCGTAACTACAATTACAAAAAAAGCTAAACTCGCGTATGGAACTTTTTATAGATATTTCAAGGATTTGGATGAAATTTACTATGAGGCAATCGAAAATTTACTATTTGATCTTGCTGTAAAACTTGAGAGGGATTTAAAGAATATTCATCCTGCTCCTTTAAGAGTCTATGTAACCTGGTATACAGTGATTGATTTTTACAAAGACAAAAATACCTTAACTTGGTTGCTTGAGCATCCTGGAAAGATTAATCAAGCATTTATGGACACGCAACCAATGAGTGAAGCATGGATAGAAGAAGCTATTAAAGACTCAAAACTTACTATCTTCACAAAGAAAAATGCGGAGCATTATATGAAAGTGCGCACTTATCTTTTCTGGATGTACGCTAATGCCCTCAAAGAAATTCTAAAAGGTAGAAAAACGGTAGATGTTTATACTGAGTTGATGAGTGCCGCTAATATTTTTAATTTTTCAAAAAATAATCATGAATTGTATATAAAAAAATCGATCAAATATTTTCAAGAAACACATGAAAATCAGCATCCAGGATTCAAATGAAAACAAGTTTTAACCCTTTTCTATATGGTAGAAAAGGAACCCGTCTTTCATGTAGAATTAAAAGAGGGGAGAGTTAGATTATGAAAATGACAGGCAACAGGCAGAAAACTGTTATTGAGCTACCTGAAGTAGATTGGCTGGATAAAGAAGTTAACCCAGATAAATTCTTTAAAGATCTCTCTTATGCACTCTCTGAGTTTGGGTTTATGGTCCTAGTAAACGCACCAGGCTTTTCAGATATATTTCAACAGAAGGCATTTCGAGAGGTCCGCGGTTTCTTCGATTCGTCCATGGATCTAAAGAAGACTGCACACATATCAAATACTCCGTATTTTCGGGGGTACAGCCTACCAACCCCAGCCGATAGAGGTCATGGACAAGTAATAGAGGCATTTCAATATGGTTTCGAACAAGAGCCTTTGTGTGATCACGATGATAAATCAGAGCCAATTCATCGCAGACTTTTTCGCGGCCCTAATACTTGGCCTGACATTAATTTGCTGCCAGGTTTTCGCCCATTGGTCGAAGAGTTAAACAAAAGCTACCACAAATTAACCCATGATCTTGGTGAGGCTATTGTTCAGTCTCTAGGAGAGGATGTTGAAGTATTTCGTGAGTACTTTGATTCTGAAGATCCAGACCTAGCAGCTAGCCTTAATCATAATTTTAGCCTAGATGCTTTTGCTCCAGAAAATCATTCCAAAGTTATCAAGGAGTACCAAAAGTTTTCTAGCAAAAATGTTGGAGCACACATTGATGGACCACCTTTCATTGCCCTACTGATAAATGATCGTCCAGGTCTTCAAGTAGTTGCAGCGGAAGGAGAATGGATAGATGCACCTGTAACCTGTAGAACTGCTCCTGGTGATTATCATGTACCAGTTATTCCGGGATCAGTTATTGTTAATACCGGTGGAACCTTAATGCACTTAAGCGAAGGAAGGTATTCTGCAACCTTGCACAGAGTGAATACCACTTTGATACCTCGAGGTGAGACGAGAGTCTCTATGCCTTATTTTTTATTACCTAAAATGGAAGGGGATTTGATACCTTTTGGTAAATCCGAAGCAAATTTTGTTGGTGCGGCAGGTTATGAAGCTGGTCGTGATCGAGGGGCTAATGCAAGTGCTAATAGGATGGGAACTTTTCCACAAGTTACAAGGCGCTGGTGGGCAGAAGAATATGAAGAACTCCGATATAAACAGAATCAAGAGGTTGAGGCTGAAACACAGGCAGCCTTAAAACTTGCTAAAGTACGAGGAGAACGGTTTAAAAAAAATAATTAGGGGAATGATTTTATTTGTCTTCTTGGACTTTATGGCTTAAAGTCCTTTGCCCTTGGAACAAAAACATGAGAATTACACAAGAATATTCAGATAAAACTGCAATTGGACTATCTGTGCTTTGCTTACTGCATTGTTTGTTAGTCCCTACTTTTTTAGTTTTTCTGTCTGGGTACATATCACTTTCTTATAACAACGAAATAGTCCACTACATTCTCTTGTTAATAGCTATTCCTGTGAGTATCTATGCTCTGATCGCAGGTGCTAGAAATCACAAATCCATCAATTTCCTATACCTCGGCTTCACTGGTATTCTATTTCTTATTCTTGCAGTTACTCTTGGAGCTCAAATTTGGGGAGAAACAGGCGAGAAAGCCTTAACTACATTAGGTGCATTGATTGTTGCTATTTCTCACTTCAAAAACTACAGGCTGTGTAGGGAAGTGGAATGTGACGATTGTCACTGAAAACCCCTTCGGTTAATCTTAATTGCCTCTAGCAATTAATTTGTTATCCTTTGTTTGGAACATTAACGAGTCGCATGGGGGAAATATGAGAAGAATCATAACTGGACATAATAGTGAAGGAAAATCAGTAATAACAATTGATGGACCTCCTGCTCGAACACTAGGTGAAGATGCGGGAGGACTGTTTGAGATATGGAATACTGATGGAAGCGGTTTTGATACATCTTCAAGAGAGGACAGAGCGGACATTGATGTTATTTTATCTCCAGTCAAAGGTGGTACAAAATTTAGATATTTTCAAATAAATCCTATCCCTGACGGAATCCCTGACGAGGTTATACGAGCAGCTACGGCCGAAGCTTTTGAAAAAATGGGAGCAGCGCACCACCAAATTGACACCTCAAGAAATGCTGCAATGCATGAAACACACACTATAGATTACATTATTCTATTAAAAGGAGACGTAACTCTAATATTGGATGAAGAGGAGGTTAGGCTCGAGCCCCATGATGTTGTTGTTCAGAGAGGCACAAATCACGCCTGGGTAAACAATGGCACTGACCCAGCTATTCTGATTGCAGTATTAATAGACAGTGAACTGGTTTAAAAATTTATTTTGTAAGGCTTTCAAATACTGAATAGATTTCCATAGAGGTATTAATGTCTCTTACATTGCCGTTGAAATAGCGGCTATATTCAACATTAGGCGAAGCATAAATATGACCTCCATTGACTAATGTGTAAAGAGCAACCACTTTTTCACCCTTACTTATTTTTTTTATGACAGAGCTCTTTGGATCTCCATCCAATTCTGAAAGATTCTCAACTTTCTCTTCAGTAGAAGAGCCGAGACTTTTCCAATATTCATAAGTATCGTCTGATGATTGAACAATGCCTCTGCTGTTGTTTCCAAATAGACTGACAAGGCCGCCTTGATACGGTGCAATCTTGTCAGCTGTTCCATTAAAAATCATTATATTCACTGATTCGCCAGATTTCTTACAGCTGTTATTATCTTCGACGGGAATAGTTGATACCAAAGGTGCTAATAATAAAGCTTTGCCGGGCGCCTCATAAGCCAATCTGTACATCATTTGGCCACCGTTCGACATCCCTGTGGCAACAACTTTTGAGGTATCAATCGCGAAATCCTTTTCAAGAGTATCAATCATTTTTACGAAAAATCCCACATCATCAACATCTTTCAGATTTGATTCATAGTCCGCAGAAGCCCTGCAATCATTCCAGAATTTTTTGTATCCCTGTGGATAAACCACCAAGAACCCTTTTTCTTCTGCTAAGTATTCAAAATCATAACCAGTCGCAAGCCTCATTACTTCCGAGGTGCCAAAAGAACCATGAAAAACAAAAAATACAGGAGATTTCGCTTCAAAATTCCTTGGAGTATAAACATCATAACTTCTTGTAATTCCATCATGAACTAACGAAAAGGTTTCATACTTGCCAGTAGAGGGTATATCTTTTGAAGGATGTACATTTATGTAACTGAATATAAAAAAGAAAGAGGTTACAGCACCGAGAAAAACACCAATGATAAAAAATGAAAATTTAGATCTCAAACTAAGCTCGCTCGTTAAAGGATAAAAATAATATAGTAGCTTGTGGCTACGAAACCTATTATAAAACCAACAATAATCATCAATATACTACTTAAGTTAATCATAAAGAAATATCATAAAATCTAAACTATAGTACCAAATAATTAGATCACTAAACTTATACTTTTAAAGTATAAAAGGTAATTTAAATAATGAAGATTTGCCCTGTTTGCATTAAAAAAAACTCAGATCATTTCAGCTGCATAGAGGACAAGATTTACTACAGATGCAACGAATGTAAGGCCATATACTTAGATCATAGAAATCATCTAACCAATCAAGATGAAAGAAAACGATACGAACTTCATAATAATGATATTTATGATGAGAGATACAGAGAATTTTTATCAAAACTTCACGATCCTATTATTGAGAAGATTGAGAAAGGGGCTAAGGGATTAGACTATGGGTGCGGGCCAGGGCCTGCATTAGCTCTTATGTTTAAAGAAGAAAATTTTAGTATGGATATTTATGACCCTTACTTTTTCCCAGATAACTCCTTTTTAAATAAGAAATATGACTTCGTTACATGTTCAGAGGCGGCTGAGCATTTTCTTCAACCACTTCAGGAGTTTAAGAAAATAGATCAAATTTTAGTAAAGGGAGGCTGGTTTGGTTTGATGACTAATTTCTATGATGATTCCATTTATTTTGAAGATTGGTATTACAGGAAAGACCCTACTCATGTAGTCTTTTATAGTTTTGAGACTTTAGATGTCTTAGCGGCCATCATGTCATGGAATTATGAGAAGCATGCTAATAATGTTGTTTTGTTTCAAAAATAATTGTGTTTGAATCATTCTTTTAATTTAAAAAAGGGAGAAAAAATGTTCAGTCACATTATGGTTGGGGCAAATGATATAGAGGAATCTAAGAAGTTTTATGACAGCATCTTTGCTGTACTCGGAGCTGAGCCAGGAGTGCTCTCTGTTAATCCAACAGGACACAAAAGGTATATGTATTTCCTTGATGGAAATGTTTTTTTAATTTCTGAGCCAATTGATGACCAAGAAGCAACTATAGGTAATGGAAGTACCATTGGTTTTGCAATAAAAAGTCCAGAGCAAGGACAAGAATGGCATGATGCAGGTATCAAAAATGGCGGAACAACTTGTGAGGGGCCCCCTGGAGTAAGAGAAGGGATGGGCATGAAATTATATTTGGCATATCTTCGCGACCCTTCTGGAAACAAACTTTGTGGGCTTCTTAATTTATAGCACTGGTGGAAGTTGAGCTTGATAAAGCCAAGCTGAATTTCGAAACCCACGGAAGTTTCAGCAATCCACCTCTTATTTTATGGCACGGGGCGGGGTGCACTCTTCGGATGTGGGATAATGTTATAGGAGCACTAGAAAATCATTTTTTTGTTATTTCTTTTGATATCAGAGGCGTAGGCAAAAGCATTAATTTTGACAAAGATCCTGATTCTTACTCATTTGAAACTTATTCTGAAGATTTAAATAAAATTTTGGAGCTTCTTGGAATAGAGAAGTTTCATATTTGGAGTATGGCGTGGGGTACAAGGGCAGCTCTTGCTTATTCATCTTTATTTCCTCATAAAATTTTTTCTGCAGTATTTAATGATGCAAGTATAGGTAAGGCAGATTTAGAAGGTCAGAAGTCTGGATTAAGGGATGCATTAAAAAAACAAGATGAAGCTGGATTGAGAAGGCATGATATGCCATTGGGCTGGAATGAACATATTAATAAAGGCAGTGCTCAATTATCGCTTAGTGCCGCATCGAAGTTTGATTTCAAGAATGTTATTGAGGAAATAAATTTCCCTTTTTTGGTCATGACTGGAGATCATGATCCTAATCTATGCTCCAGTAAAAACATCGTTAAAAAATCCAGCACTGGTCAAATTCGAATATTAGAAGGAGTCGGACACGGCTCAATTTTACAAAGACCTGACTTAGCATTAGAAGTATTTTTTAATTGGCACGAAATAAATAGACAATGCGATGCTAAGAAATAAGACCATACTTATAACAGGCGCATCTAGTGGTCTTGGAAAGGCCTGGGCAGAAAAATTTAGTAAAGAAGGCGCAAAAGTTTTTGCAATGGACATTGACAAAAAGGGCTTAGATGAGTTGGAGAGTCAAGGTATTGCAACGCATCTGGGCGATGTTTCAGTTTCTAATGAAGTGAAGTATTTCGTAGAGAATGCATATCAATCGACCGGCACCTTAGATGTTATGTTCAACAATGCCGGAATGGGGTTTGGTCATAGAGTAGATAATTTTCCCGATGGAGAATTTGAGCATCATGTATCAGTACATTTATTTGGAACCATATATGGAATGAGATATGCCCTCCCTTTGATGCAAAAACAGGGATACGGAAGAATAATAAATACAATCTCAAGGAATGCAGAAGCTGCTCAAGAATTAACCTCAGCGTATGCATCTTCTAAAGCTGGAATCTGGTCTGCTACCAGAGTTGCGGCCAAAGAAAATAGCGATCACGATATTCTAATAAATATGATAATACCTGGCCCAACCAATACAGGAATATGGGGGAAGAATATGCCCCATCTTCAGGATCCAGAAGATACCTTCCCAACAGCCAAACTATTGGCCACTTTAGAAAAGGATGGTCCGTCAGGTAAAGTTTTTTGGAATGAAAAGATTTACCCGATGTTTAATGAGGATAATGAGATATTGAAAAGGTAGACGGTCAGCTTGCTGACCGTCTACATATCCTTAGTTTACTTGAAATACCTCGAATTTTAGAGTTCCAGCCACAAGGTCTACTTTTCCTTGTGCGTGGTTGATGACTCCATTATTGAGAGAATCAAAAGAATACATTGTTACAATTTTACCGTTTCGAACCCAAGAGCCTTGAAGCGATGCATATTGCATTTCCCCATCTTGATTGATGGTCCTTGCTTGTCCTGAGAACTCTCCTGACATGCCATCATCACTTCCCACGGTGAAATTATGAGTTAGATAAACCTTTCCGTAACCTTCGCCAACAGTACCCTCTGAAGTGATCGTGCTGCCATTTTCTCCTGCAATCCAGGAGGTCATATTAAAATTAGCTGGAAAGCTTTCTCCAGAAACATCAAAAGAGAATAGGTTCGCTGATGAAACAAGAGAAACAAACGCAAGTGTGCTTATTAGAAGCTTTTTTAAGATTTTAATCATAATATTTTCCTTATTATTTGTTTTTTGGTGACGATTCAGGTTGATAACTATAATAGTCTACCAAGGGAATCATCAAGTGAGCGTATGGAGACCCTTTGAACATAACATAAGGGGCGCCAGTAGTATAATCAGTAGATTGACCATCCAGCGAGGAAGGATCTTTTGGCATTAGCATCATATGCGGGCCTGATTCTATATAATGTTGATGTCCAGCGTCTTTTTGTCCATCTGTTCCTACAGTGAAGTTATCGACTCCCAAATCTCCGTGTATCATCCACATCCAGCCATCGCCTTCCATCTTTGGGATTGTTCCTGCCTTATACGCGTTGGCCCAAGCAACAGAGTTCTTGTCTGAACATGCGGGAGCAGCATCATGAGGCCTTTCGAAGCCACCCTCTGGCATTTCCATGAATGTTTCGCAGCGCCAGCCATTACTTCCTTCTCTTAATACAGAACCATCCGCACCTATGACCGTTGCATAATCGCCGATGAAATCTGGTGCGGCGCTTGTATAGGCCCAGATCTGCCATTCAGCAGTATCGTGAGACACATTAGGCTCTCCAGTTGCTCCAGAATTCATATCAGAGCCACAAGAAACAAGTGCAAATAAAAATGTGGTTAAACCCAATTTTTTCATCATTTTTTCCTCCAATGATTATTAAT
>CEQY01087281.1_pt1 | contig 18497 bp, 20 predicted proteins | sample 361391 | NCBI WGS metagenome assembly CEQY01 (sample SAMEA2621075, study PRJEB7988) | marine metagenome | isolation source: saline water (ENVO:00002010), including | reverse complement strand
GAGAATTTATGTCTTATTATGAAACTATGTATATTGTACATCCTGCTCTTGAGGCTGGAAGGCTTAAAGATTTAATTTTATCTGTTGAGTCTTCTCTCAAAGATTTTGGAGGCAAAACTCATGCTATTGAAACATGGGGAAAAAAGAAACTTGCTTATCCAATAAATAAAGAAAAATATGGTATGTATGTATTATTGCAATTTGAAGCTGATGGCAGCAAAAATAAAGAGTTTAACACTACGCTAGATCATAACACAAATGTTTTGGCTTATTTAACAACAAGAATTGAAAAAGAAGAATTAATTGAAGAAATTAAATCTTTAGATAGTCAATTAGGATTATTAAATAAAGATGAAAACAGTGTAAAAAATGATAAAGAAGTAAACGAAGAAATTTCTGAAACGAAAGATAATGAAGATGTTGAAGAAGTTATAGAAAATCAGGAGGATAAATAATTATGGCTGGTTTATCATATCAAAAAAAAATATGCCCATTTAAAGAAAATAAAGATTTAGTTAAAATGATAAATTATAAAGAATACAAATTCTTAAGAAAATTTTTAACTGATCAAGGAAAAATAATTCCAGGTTATGTGACAGGTGTTTCTGCAAAATATCAAAGATTAATTGCTAAAGAAATAAAAAAAGCAAGAAATATTGCATTGCTACCATATCATGTAGATCCACGAAATATATAGAGAGGAAATCAAATGAAAATAATTCTATTACAAAGTGTGAGAGGCCTTGGAGATCCAGGTCAGATAGTCAATGTTAAATCTGGATATGCTAGAAATTATTTAATACCTAATGATTTGGCAATTTACGCTACCAAAAGTTCTATTTCACAAGCAGAATATCAAATAGAAAAATCAAAAGAACTTGAAGCCAAAAGAATAGCAGAATTACAAGAAGTGTGCACTAAATTAAATAAGGTTTCATTAAAATTTGAATTGCAGACATCTGAAGAAGATAAACTGTTTGGTTCAGTCACACCTCAAATGATATGCGATCAGTTGTTAGAAAGTGGATATAAAATTGAAAAGAAAGATATTGCTATTCCAGACCCTATAAAATCAATTGGTAGTCATTTTGTTGACATTTATTTACATAAAGATGTTGTAGCAAAAATTAAAGTAAAAGTAAAAGCACTATCAGCATAACTTTCATTCATATATGTATGCACAAGTTTGCTTCCCGTTTTTCATAAATAAGACTTTTACTTATAAAGTACCTATTAAGTTACATGCAATAATAACTGAAGGTGACTTAGTAGATGTTAAATTTAAAAACAAGGAATGCAAAGGATTTGTAGTTTCTTGCTCTGATAGTGTATCATACAAAGGTAAAATTAATTCAATTAAATCTGTGGATCATCAAACTATACCTGATGATTTATGGGACACCATTAAATGGATGTCTAATTATTATGTTACACCAATAGGTAAAATAACACAAACTGTTTTATCTTGGGCTTTCAAAAATAATAAGATTAAAAAAATAGAAGATACCCAAACAACATTCAATAATTTACTTGATTCTTTAAAATTAACTAAAAATCAACAAACTATTTATAGCGATGTAGTAGATAATAACAAAAAACCGCAGTTCATTTATGGAGTGCCTGGAAGCGGAAAGACAGAAATTTATTTAAAACTATGTAATTATCATTTAGATAAAAAAAAATCATGCCTTCTATTAGTACCTGAAATTGCACTATCAACCCAAATATTTGAAAGGTTTCAAAAATATTATGGTGAAAATGTTTTATTATGGCACAGCCAAACAACTGAATCATATAGAAAAAAAACTATTAATAAATTAAACAAAGAAGAGCCATGTATAATCATAGGAGCCCGTAGTTCTTTATTTGCACCTCTAAAAAATTTAGGCATTATTATAGTTGATGAAGAACATGATAGTTCTTACAAAGAAATTGAAAAGCAGCCCTGTTATAACGCACGTGATTTATCCATTGTCAGAGCTAAATTTGCTAATGCTGTGGTAGTATTAGGAAGCGCCACCCCTAGTATGGAAACATATTATAATGCTTTCATTAGAAATAAATACGATGTATATCAATTAAAAGAAAGATATGGTAATGCAAAATTACCCAATGTAAAAATTATTGATATGAATAATGAAAACCAAAAAATGTTAAATCAAGATATTATTAGTAACTATTTACACGCTCAAATAAAACAAAGAATTAAAAATAACGAACAGGTATTAATTCTACACAATAGAAGAGGTTTTTCTTCAATAAAAGTATGTGCAGAATCCGATGATATTCTTCGTTGCAAAGACTGTGATGTTATACTCACATATCATACTTCTATTCAAAAACTAATATGTCATCATTGTAATAAAACCTACTCTATGTCTAAATATAGTAACACTAACATTAAATATTTAGGTTATGGAACTGAACAAATTGAATCAATTTTAAATGAAATTTATCCTAACGTTAATATAATTAGAATGGATGCTGATTCTGCCAATTCAATGAAAAAGCAAAAAGAAATTTTAAATAAATTTAAAAATAAGGAATTTAATATTTTATTAGGAACGCAAATGATTGCTAAAGGCTTAGATTTTAGTAATATAACATTGGTCGCTGTCATTAATGCAGATTTAGGAATGTATATTCCAGACTTTAGATCCTATGAAAGAACTTTCCAACTGCTTTACCAAGTAATTGGAAGATCAGGAAGAAGTGAAAAATTAGGTGAAGCTATTATTCAAACTTTACAACCTAAAAATCAACTAATCCAAATGTCAACAAATTATCAATCCAAACAGTTTTATAATTTAAATTTGGAAAGCAGAAAAACACTTAATTATCCACCATTTAAAAAATTAATTAGATTATTATTTCAATCAAAGTCAGTTAAAAAGTGCATTGATAGTTCAGAAAAAATATATCATTTATTAAAAGTTAGATTTGAAGATTCTATTATTGGTCCTTTACCTTGCCCAATCGAAAAATTAGCTACAAATAATAGATATCATATTTTATTAAAAATTGATATTAATCAAATTTCTGATGTATTAACAACTATGCATTATATTCAAGATAATAAAAAACAATTGATTGATAAAAATGTTAAACTATTAATTGACATAGATTCAATATCAGTACTTTAAAATGAGACATATATTTATAATAGTAATAATTTTATTAACTTTAGGACATACAAGTTATAATGGTTTATTATTTCCAAAGAACAATATAGAATTAATCACTAATAGTTCTGATTATTTTATTTTTAAAAACATAATACTATCTGATCAATATCATGATAATTTCTCAAGTAATTATACTACTTTTCCTAATTCTGTTTCCTCAAATTCTCTTATTTATAATATTCAATTGTCGGGTTTAAAATTAACACCAAGTATTCAGATTATTAATTATGGTGAAATTGAAGATTCTGAAACGGGTTATAAATTTAGATCAGAAGATTATATTTTAAGTAATCAATTACATAAAAATATTACAAATAATTTTTTATCTACATTTGAATTGAAATATCTTTATTCCAAAATTGATAACTTTCATAGTAGCATATTGGCAACAAAATTAAACTTTATTTATAATCTAAATTTTTTAGTATTTGAAATATTTTTAGATAACTACGGAACTGTACTAACTACTTATACAAGTGTGAAAGAAAAATTACCAGAAAATTATGGATATTCACTAATGTATAAACCAAAAAATTTAAATTTATTATTTTTATATAAGAATGAATTTTTCCGGAATCATATGGATTTTAATTTGAGCGTTGAATTGATGTTAAATAATAATTCAATATTTATGGGTATATCTTCTATAGGTCAGGATTTATACTACGGAAATTTTGAAGATGATTTTTTTACTGGCACTTCATTGGGATTGAAAACAAAATATAAAAATTTTGATTTTATGTTGGGATATCAAAATCTAGGAATTCTTGGTAGTTCTACTAGTTTAACAATACTTAAATCGTTGAATTGATTAAACTATATTTACTACCTATTTTTTTAAATGCTTCAATTACTTTATTTAATTCTTGTTTTGTATGCGCTGCACTTATTTGAACTCTTATTCTTGCTTCATCTTTTGGAACAACAGGATAAGAAAAACCTATAACATATACATCCTCATTTAGCATATCATCTGCCATTTTTTGTGCTAATTTAGCATCGCCTATCATAACGGGTACAATTGGATGAACACCCTTTTTTATTGTAAAACCCAATTCTGTCATTTTGGATCTAAAATATTTAGTATTTTCATTTACTTGATCAATTAAATCATTACTATTTTCTAGCATATCTAGCACTTTTATTGAAGCTGCTACTATCACAGGTGCTAATGAATTACTAAAAAGGTATGGTCTTGATTTTTGTCTTAACATTGAAATAATTTCTTTATTTGAAGATGTAAATCCTCCAGAGGCACCACCTAATGCTTTACCAAGGGTAGAAGTGATTATATCTACTTGGTCGAGAACATTATGATATTCTGCGGACCCTCTTCCAGTTTTTCCAACAAATCCAGTTGCATGTGAATCATCAACATGTACTAAAGCATTATATTTTTTAGCAAGTTTACATATGATATCTAATTTTGCAATATATCCATCCATAGAAAAAACACCATCAGTTGTAATCAGCCTAAATCTATTACTTTGTGTATTTTTTAAAATTTCTTCTAATTCTTCCATATTTGAATTTTGATATCTATATCTCTTTGCCTTGCATAAGCGCACCCCATCAATAATACTGGCATGGTTAAGAGAGTCAGATATAATTGCATCCTCAATATCTAGTAGTGTTTCAAAGAGTCCACCATTTGCATCGTAACATGAGGTATATAAAATAGTATCCTCTTTTTTTAAGAAAGTAGAAATTTTATTTTCTAGTTTAGTATGAATTGATTGTGTACCACAAATAAATCTAACTGAACTTAAACCAAAACCCCATTTTTTTAAAGCATTTTGAGATGATTTTACTATCTCATAATTATTTGATAAACCCAAATAATTATTAGCACAAAAATTTAATACTGTTTTATTATTAACATGAATGTTAGGACTTTGATCAGAATCTATTATTCTTTCCTTTTTATATAATCCATCTTTTTTTATTTTTGATAATTCATCTTTTAAAAAGTCTTTGTTCGTGTACATAATTATTTTTTCTCCGCATAATAATCAGCAATAATAGGAATTAAGTATTCGTCAAAAGATTTATCAAAGTCAAACTTTGGCGACCAATCCCAATCCTCTACAGCAGCTGATTGATTTAATTTATTTGGCCATGAATTAATTAAAAATTGTCTTCTTTTATTGATATCATAATTTAATTTAAATTTTGGAAAATTTAACTTCAATTTCTGATATATCATCTCTACAGTTGGACTAAATGATTGAATATGATAAACATCATGTTTTAACCTACTTTTATCTGTGCCCATTAATTTTATAATCCCTTCAATTGCATCTGGCATAATCATAAATGGTATACATGATTCAGAATTTACAAAACAAGTATAATTTTTATTTCGAATTGCAGAATGAATCATTTCTGGCGCATAGTCACTAGTGCCACCAACAGGAAGTGTTTGAGCACTAATAATTCCAGAAAATCGTATTGATCTGAAATCTAAATTATTCATATTTTTTGAATATTTACTAAAATATGAACCAATTTTTTCACAATATAATTTATTACACCCGTACATATTACTTGGGTTACAAAATTCATTTTCAGATATTGCTATATTTTCATTTTCGTCCAGATGGTAAACTGCTATTGAACTAGCAAAGAAAAACTTAACCAATGAATTATAATTTTCTATCTCTGCTAATAAGTTGAGGAAACCATCTACATTAATTTGATGTGATAAAAAGGGTGAGGCTTCAGCCTTTGTACTTAAAATAGCAGCAAGATGATATACTTCATTTAATTTATTATCTGTAAAAATTTTTTTTATTAAGTTTTTATCTTTGATGTCTCCAACATAATGTTTAGTAACCAATGGTTTTAGTGATTCTTTTATTGGCTTAATATCTAACCCAATAATATTATTTTTACCTAGTTCATTTAATTTTTGAACAAGCGCACTTCCCATTTCACCATTTAAACCAGTAATTAATATCATAAGAACCTATTTATGTTTTTCATCGTAATGTATACTTTAAAATTTACAACTTAATATATTAATTTTAAATTGAACAATTTTTATATTATAAAATGAATTTTAAGACATATATAATATTTTTATTATTGTTTATAAGTTGTTCTGAAAATATTAATAATAATAACCAATCTTATGACATTAATTTTGGATCCGAATCAAGCCTTGATATCGTAACATGGAATTTAGAGTTTTTTCCTAAGCATGAAGAAACTATAGAATATTTATTAGATTTTATTCCCAATATCAATTCTGACATTTATGCCTTACAAGAAATTACTGATCAAGAATCATTCAATCTATTGGTTAATCAACTAGGAAGTGAATGGATTGGATTTAGATCAGATAATAGTAATTATCAAGAGTTATCATATATAATTAATACTGATTATATTGATATTATAACCGATCCCTATACTATACTTGAAGATCAAGAACATTTTTTTGCTTATAGAGCACCTTATGTATTGGAATGTTATTTCAATGATATAAAATATATTATTATTAATGTTCATTATAAATGTTGTGGTAATGGAACTATTGAATCAGATTATTGGGATGAGGAATATCGAAGACAACAATCTAGTTATTATTTAAAAAATTATATTGATAATAATTTTCAGAATGAAAAAGTTGTTGTTGTTGGAGATTTTAATGATGATATAGCAGAGGAAAATTCTAATAATGTTTTTTCTGAATTTTTAAATGATTCTGAACATTATTTTTTTACTGATACTTACATTGCAGAGGGCAGCACAACAAACTGGTCTTTTCCAAGTTATCCAAGTCATTTAGATCATATTTTAGTTACTAATGAATTATTTGTAGACACAATTAATACCTATACAATTCAACTTGATAATTACATCATTGGAGGATTTCAAAAATATGATAACTATATATCAGACCATAGGCCTGTAGGTATTAATTTATAACCAAGTCTACAATTTTCTCAGCAATTCTATCTTTTCTATCTTTTTTTAATTCTACCTCTATTCCATTTTTATCAAAAATATATACATGGTTTGTATTTGAATTAAAGCCCTGGCCTTTTTTATTTGCATAGTTTAAAACTACATAATCAGCATTTTTATTTTTTAATTTATTTTTTGCATTAATAAAACCATCATTCGTTTCCAAAGCAAAAACAATGATAGTAGCATTAGTTTTTTCTGAAATTGTTTTAATAATATCAGGATTTTCTTTTAAATCAATTACAAATGATGATTTATCTTTTTTAATTTTTTTGTCATGTTTTTTTGTAGGAGCATAGTCAACCACTGCTGCACACATAAAAATATAATCCACATTTTTTAAATCCATTTTTTCAAATTCTACGAGTAAGTCACTAGCTGTTTTTATATTAATTACATTTGCTTCAGGATGTGGTTTTAAATTTACAGGCCCTGATAACAAAGTTACATTTCCACCTTTATTGCATACAGCATCAACTATAGCATAACCCATTTTCCCTGAGGAATGATTTGATATAAATCTTACTGGATCTATTGGTTCTAAGGTTGGCCCTGCTGTGATTATAATATTTTTATTTTTGAGAGGCAATCTAATCTTAAACACATCTTTAATTTCATTAATTATGGTATTTACATTGGCTAATCTTCCTTCACCCTCATGTAAACTTGCTAAATAACCACTTTCAGGATTTACTATTCTTTTATTCATTGATATTAATTTATCAACTGATTCAATCACTGATTTATTTTGCCACATTTTATAGTTCATAGCAGGCGCAAAAATAGTTGTCTGTTCACATACACAAAGTGTAGTTGATACTACATCATCTGCAATTCCATTTGCAACTTTTGATAAAATATTTGCCGTTGCAGGCATTACAAGAACTAGGTCCAGCTCAAAGGATAACTCAATATGTTCAAGACCCGCTTTAGGAGTATCAGGAAATAAATCGGTAATCACTTCATTATTAGATAGTGCCGCAAAAGTTGATTTACCAACAAATTTTTCAGCTGATTTTGTCATCATTACTTTTACATTTGAACCTTGTTTTTTTAAAATTCTAATTATTTCACATGTCTTGTATGCTGCAATTGATCCAGTAACACATATTAAAATATTTTTATTTTTCAATGAATTTATTTTTTGATGCATAACATTAATCCATCTCTAATTGTAAGCATAGTATTAAAGCATTTGTCATCTTCATTTATTATTTTCGCTGTTTCAACAATCATCTTTGTTTCTTTATCTTTAGGTTTTAAAACCTTACCTCCCCATAACATGTTATCTAATATCATAACACCATTTGGTCTTAATAGGTTGATACACTTTTTATAATAGTTAACATAGTTATTTTTATCAGCATCAACAAAGCAAAAATCAAAACTATTATTTTTGAATGATTTTAAAGAATCTAGCGCAGGTCCTTCGTGAATATTTATTTGATGCCCATTTTTACTCAAATCAAAAATCTTTTGAGCTGTTTTTATATGATTTTTACTTATTTCGCATGTGTGGATTTGTGCATCAGGAGTTAAACATTCTGACATTTTTAAAGCGCTATACCCAGTAAACATTCCAATTTCAAGAATACTTTTTGCATTTATAGCTGTAATGAAACTTTGTAAAATATTACCAACTTGAAGACCACTAATCATTTGCGGTGCTGACTCATTTTCAAATGTCTGTTTAATTAATTGTTTAGCCAAATCTGAATCTTCATTTGAATATTTATCACAGTAATTAAGCACTTCATCTTTATTTAATTCTGCAATCATAGTAATTTTTCCAATTTTCCTGATTGATCAAGTAATAACAAAGAATCGTATCCACCAATGAAATTATCATTTATGCTGATTTGAGGTACTGTACTACCACCTGATATTTTGAGCAAGTCTTGCCTACTAATATTTTCTTTTTCAATATCAATTTCTTCAAATTTTATACCCTTTTCATTTAACAACTGTTTCGCAAACCTGCATGGAGCACACCATGAGGCACTATATATTATTACCATAAAATATTCCTATAATTTTGTTAAATTTAATATAATAAATATTAATATCATCAATATTAAGGAGAATTAAAATCATGTTACAAATAGGTGATAGGGCACCCGAATTTAGTTTATTAAATCAAGATGAAGATACAATATCGTCTGAAAAATTATTAGGGAAAAAATATTTATTATGGTTTTATCCAAAAGCAAGTACACCAGGTTGAACAATTCAAGGCCAAGGGTTCCGTGATGAACTTAATGAATTTTCAGAATTGGGAATAAAAATTTTTGGTGTTTCTGCTGATTCTGTTAAAAGACAGAAAAATTTTCATACTAAACAAAATTTTAATTTTGATTTATTATCAGATGAATCTCATGTAATGTTAGAGGAGTATGGAGTTTGGGGCTTAAAAAAATTCATGGGTAGAGAGTATATGGGCATTTCAAGGATTACGTATATTATAGATGAAAAAGGCTTTGTTGCATCAGTTTTTGAAAAAGTTAAAACAAAAACACATGCAAATGATGTATTAAATGATTTATAAAAAAATTATTATTTATTTATTATTAACTCTATCTTATAGTCAAACTTATCCACAAATTGGCAGTCAATCAACCTTAGATATTGTTACGTGGAATATTGAAAATTTTCCGAAAAATTCGCAGACAAAAACTTATCTAACTAACATTATTAACGATATCAATGTTGATATAATTGCATTACAAGAGATAGAAAGTCAAATAGAATTTGATGAACTGGTTAATGATTTAAATGGTTCTTGGTATGGGTATAGAGCAGATGATGGAAATTGGGGTGAATTATCTTATCTAATTAATACGGATTCTATTGAAATTACACATTATCCATACACTATTTTAAATCAATATGAACATTATTATGCATACAGAACGCCTTATGTTGTAAAAGTGCAGTTTAATAATGAAGAGTTTGTTATCATTAATGTTCATTATAAGTGTTGTGGAGATGGTTATGTCGAAGAAGACTATTGGGATGAAGAATTTAGAAGATTAATGGCTAATCAATATTTGAAAAATTATATTGATTCTAACTTTAGTGATGATAATGTTGTGATATTAGGCGATTATAATGATGATATTGCTGAATCAAATTCTCATAATATTTTCAATGAATTTTTAGTAGATAGCCAAAACTTTTTATTTGCTGATATGTTCATAGCAGAGGGACCATCAAGTGATTGGTCTTTCCCTAATTGGCCAAGCCATTTAGATCATATTTTAATTACAAATGAATTATTTGATAATATTGATAATAATTCAGTGTTTACATTTAAAATTGATGATTATATGAATGGATGGTGGGAATATGACAATCTTATTTCCGATCATCGCCCAGTAGTAATTAATCTGAATTTCGAATCATTAGGAGACATTAATTTAGACGGTACAATTAATGTATTGGATGTTACTATTCTAATAAATATGATCTTGAACAATGATTTTTCTGATACAGGTGATATCAATAATGATTCAGGTTTAAATATTTTAGATGTTATTTTACTTGTTGAAATTATTTTTTCTTAGTCATTATCATTTGTTAATTGATCTAATTTATTAATCCCTTTTTCAACTTCTTCGATAACCTTATCTTTAACTGAATTTATTTTTTCTTGTGTTGGTAATTTTTGATTAGTATACATTAAGTAGCCAATATATCCAATTAAGATAATCAAAATTATCAATAGTAGCTTAAAGATTCTTTTAAGAATACTATATGCTCCTATTAATATTAATATACAGACTATTGTTAAATAAATAGGCTCGTTAATTATAATATTATAAATGCGTTCTAAGTTCAATTTATTTATTATTAATTAATTTTTGTATTTCCATATTTTCTGCGTTTGCATTTAATAAAATAGCTTTTTGTATACTTTCTTTAGCATTTTCTATATCATTTTTTTGAGAATAGAAAATTGCTAAATCTTGAAATAATTGAGACAATTCTACTTTTATTAATTTTTCATCATTTAAATTTTTTAACACTTCAATCAATAAATTAGTTTGACTAATAGCACCGTCGTAATCCTTATTTTCATAAAGTTTTTTAATTTTATTTCTTCCTATTTCAAAAATTTTTAAAACCTCATTTTCATTATCATCTTTTGATGATACGTTTAAAGTGTCTACCGGATTTAATAATAAATTAATTTTATTGATTTGTTGATAAATTGAATCTGCATGACTTATTAAATATGCTTTTTTTATGAAATCATGTGCTTCTTCGTACTTATTTTCGATAATTGATATTTCTGATAAATAATATAGCGATGTAACACTCATTGTAAAAGATTGACTATAGCTTAAATCTTCAAAGCTAGCTTTCAATTTATCTAAATGCTTTTTGTCAAGTAGATTATTATTTTTTAAATATTTAAATTCATCAATGGTTGACTCTAAATGTATTTGATTAGCATCTTTACATGCCGATAAAATCAATAAAGTAAAAACAACAATATAAGATAACTTATTCATAATTTACTCTCCAAAAATTTTCTGAAAAATTGTAGGGAAAAAATACAATACAATTAACCACATTATTCCTTTTAATAAATAAAATAAAAATGCTCCTGATATAATCTTTTTTAATAATTTCATTTTTAATCCAACACTAATTTATAATTTTTTATTGTAAAAAATAGATTTATAAATTTGATATTACTAATCTAATTTTTTCACCTAAGATATCTACATGCTTTTCGCTTACAGTTAATGCGGGCGCTATTCTTACGGTTGAATGATGAGTTTCTTTTGCGTATATACCATTATTTAATAATTCCATTGATACTTTATGACCATCAAGTAAATCCGAATCATGCATTTCAAATGCTGTCAATAAACCTTTTCCTCTAACTTCTTTAATTTTATCAGGGAATTCTTTTTTTATACTTTCAAAATGACTCATTAATTGTGCTCCCCTAATTTTTGCATTATCAGCTAAATTTTCTTCAATGAGAGTCTTAATTGCATAAATTCCTACGACAGAAGCAAGCGGGTAACCACCAAATGTTGAACCTTCAGAACCAGGTGTTAAAGTACCGATTACATCATTTCGTCCTGCCACAAAAGATACAGGTAATATTCCACCACCTGCTGCTTTTCCACAGCCCATAATGTCAGGTTTAACACCATATAATTGATGAGCAAAATTTTCACCAGTTCTACCAAATCCAGTTTGCACTTCATCAAAAGCTAGTAAAATATTATGTTCTTTACATAATTTTGATACCTTTGGCCAATAGTCATCATCTGGCACTATTACTCCTGCTTCTCCTTGAATTGGCTCAACTGAAAAAGCAGCAATCTGTTCACCTTTTGTTTCAAATAAATTTTTCAATGCTTCATAATCATTAAATGGCACTAATTCAATACCTGGCACAAATGGACCAAAACCTTTTTTTGATTCCGGATCATCTGACATTGATACTGCAGCTAAAGATCTACCATGGAAATTTCCAGTAGCACCAACTACTATACAATCTTTTTCAGCTATACCTTTTACAAATTGACCCCACCTTCTACATAATTTAAAAGTCAATTCCCAAGATTCAACACCAGCAACTTTAGGTACAACTCTATCCATTTTTGTAAATGATGTAGCAGCCAGTAAAAATGCACTCATATATTTATGTCTTATAGAACGTGGGACTGTAGGTAATTTTTCATTTTGAAGATGTGCAATGACAGCATCAACTATTGTTGTATTTAATTGACCTTGATTTACTGCTGAATAACAACATAATCCATCAAGAAGTTCTTCTTCAACAAATCCTTTTACATTATCAATTGATGGTTTTCGACAAATTAAAGTTGACGAATCTTTCACATGTGAAACCACTACATTTTCTAAGGGACTGTAATTTTGGCCGCCTTTTTCTTTTTCAATTTTTTCATGATCGCTTGGAGATAAATCACCTATTCGAATGTCATTTACTGTTAGATTGTCACCATAACCGTCAATTTTTACCATTTATTTACCTCTTTGTTTTTATTAAGTCTGTAATTAGAAAAGCTAATTCTATACTTTGTTCGTGATTTAGACGCGGATCACATGAAGTTTCATATTTTAAATGCAAATCCGATTCTTTTATATTACGTATCCCGCCAACACATTCCGTTACATCATTGGGAGTTAATTCAAAATGTACACCATTCGCATTTGTAATAGAGTTATAATGAATGTCAAAAAATATTTCTAACTCTTTTGTAATAGCATTAAAATTTCTTGTTTTATATTTATTATCGTATTTATATGTATTACCATGCATTGGGTCACAACTCCAAACTACATTAAATTTATTTTTTGAAATCATTTTTATCAATGGTGGTAATTCTTTTTCAATATCTTTGCTTCCAAATCTACATATAAGAACAATTTTACCTTTTTCATTTAAAGGATTAATTTTTCTTAAAATTGATTCTAGATCTTTTAAATCAAGATTAGGTCCACATTTAATACCAATGGGATTTTCAATTCCACTTAAATACTCAACATGGGCACTATTCAAATTTCTTGTTCTATGTCCAAGCCAAACTAAATGAGTCGATGCATTATAATAACTATTATTATAAAATCTTGTTAATGCAGATTCATATCCTAATAATAAGCATTCATGAGAAATGTAAAATTCATTAAACTTTTTTTCACTAAATAAATTTATATCATTACTGATAGTGTTTAAAAATTTTAGTGACTTATTGACCTCTTTAATTGTTTTATCAAAACGGTTATAAATTTTTGAATGATTAAGCATTTCTATATTCCAAAAATGCTTTAAATTTTTAAATTTATTTTTAATTATTGGTTGAATCAAATTTAATGTAGCGGTAGATTTATGATAGGCTTCCAAAAGACGATCTGGATTTGGAGTTCTTGCTTTCAAGTTAAAATCAACTTCATTTACAGAGTCGCCTCTAAAAGTTGGAAGAGTAATACCATTTCTTGTTTCTGTTAATGATGTTCTAGGTTTCGCATATTGTCCCGCAAATCTACCAATTTTAACAGTATCAATCGATGATCCGTATGAAATGATAGTTGCCATTTGAAATAGAATTTTTAATTTATTTTTAATTGATTGTTCTGAAAATTCCTTAAACGATTCAGCACATTCACCACCTTGTATTAAAAATGCTTTGCCTTCTTGTACTTGAGTTAATCTATATTTTAATTGATTTATTTGATCAGGAAAAATTAAAGAAGGATATTCATGTAAAATTTTTATTACAGAATTATATTTTTTTTCATCTGGCCAGGTAGGTTGTTGTAATAATTTATAATTTTTCCAACTATTTACATTCCAATTATTATTTAATTTTCTTTTTTCCATTGTTCCCATGTTAAAGTTTTTAATTGTAAAGCATGAATTTCATTAGTAATCATATTCCCCAAAATTTTGTATACAAGTCGATGTTGTTCAATTAAATTTTTTCCATTGAATGTATCACTTATAATAATTGCGTTGAAATGATCTTTTGTTCCAGTCATATCCTGTATAAAGACTTTTGGATCTTTCAATCCTTTCATCAATTTTTCTTCTATTTTTTTTTCTATCATATTTATGTTTTAAAATATGTCTTAAATTTAAACATCTTAGATTAAATCTTTTTAAGATTTTTGTAAATAAGTATAAAAATTTTTAAATTTTAAAAAATGTATAAAATTATCATAATTACCCTATTTTCAATCCTACTAAACTATGAGTTAGAAGAAAAATTATCAATTACTGAATTAAGGGATGAAGCACAACTATTTATTTTAAACAAATCATATATTGACGCAATTGCAAACTATGAAAAAATTTATGATATACAATCTTTAATTTTTGGATCAAAAAATAAAAATTTATCTGAAACATTAATTGTATTAGGTGATCTTTATTATAAAATAGATGATGAAATAAATACATTAAGATGTTTTCAAGAAGCAATACACATAATGCATTATAATTCTTTAAATGCAGACCAATTTTTAATTACTCCTTTTGAATACTTATATGAAATTTATTTAAATAACGATCAATTAGAAATTTCTGAACTTATTTCTAATCATTTATCATATTTATACTCTCTTGATACATTATCCTATGAAAATACTGATTGGACTAACGCATTAAATCAAAAAAATAATTTAGATAATATTAGTCGACAATTGACATTTTTAGAGGATAGCGTTTTTATAATAAAGCCACATGATTTTATTGATACCGCTAAAGTACATATTAAAGGAACTGAATATAATAGAGCAATTATTTCTTTATCAAATGCCTTTGTTGAAGGTTATGATATTTTTGATTATGATTTTTATAATGATTTTTTTAACTCTTTAGATGATTTAGAATTAAATCAACTACAAGATTATTTTCAAACTTCAAAATATTCTGATAATCAAGATATTCAAGCATCAGCATATTTTTATTTGTCCATGATTTCATTTAAACTTGGTAGCAATAACTTATCTATATCCTACACTAAAGAATTTTTAAGAATTATGCCAGATGATATTATAGGTTATACAATTTTGGCTAATAACTATTTTGCTGAAAAAAATTATATTGACGCTTTATCTGAATATCAGAAAATTATTTGGGCTAATCCCGATAATGAATTAGCACTTTTTCAACAAGGTGTATGTTTTTATAAACTAAATTATAGTGATCAAGCACAGCAAAATTTTAATGCTGTTTTAGAAAATAACCCTGAACATTATAATAGCAAATATTATTTAGCGTTAATAAAATATGAAAACGAAAATTTTAATGATGCCATTCCTTTATTTTTAGATTTACTACAATATGATTCTAAAAACTATGAATTATATAACTATTTAGGCAGATGTTATTTAGAGATAAATAATTTAAAATTGTCACTTTCATCATACAGAAAATCTTTAAAATTAAATTCATATGACCCTAATATTTATTATCAAATAGGAATGATTTATGAAGAATTATTAAATATTGAAGAAGCAATCAAAAATTATAATCAAGCAATTAATATGGATGATAATAATAATGATTTAATATATAGATTAGGTATGATTTTATATCAAGATGGGCAGTACAAGCAATCATTAGAATATTTAAGAAGGCATCTCCTATATCAACCAAAGGATATTGAGGTTATTAAAATTTTAGCAAATATTTTGTATTCACTTAAAAGATTGCCTGAATCAATAGATAACTATAAAAGATTAATTGAATTAGATCAAAATAATATGAAATATTATAATAAAATAGCTTCAGCATATTGGGAGTTAGGTAATTATAACAAAGCACAATTTTATTACAATACTATTTTAGAATATGAGGAATTTCAGACAGGTCAAACATATTATTATTTAGGATTTATTGCTAATCAAAATAAAAAATATGATTTAGCACAAGATTATTTTTTCTATGCAAGAGAATGTGGATATAATAGTCTAAATCTTTACAAACAACTTTCTATATCTTTATTAGAAGAAAAAAATTATAAAGATTTAATTCCAATAATTCACGAAGGATTATATTATAATCCTGATAATTATGAATTATTATATAATCTAGCTTTTTCCTATTTTCACATTCATTTATATAAAGAATCAATAGATATTTTCAAAAAATATATTACTAAAAATAATAACGATTTAACTGCATCTTATTTGTTGGGAGTAGCATATTACAAAACAAAAAAATATCAATCTGCAATGTATTATTTAGAATCAGTTAATAATAGTAATGACGATGAAATTTTATTTTATATTGGTTCATGTAATTATGAACTTGAAAATTACTCTAAAGCAATTAGGGCATTTAAAAAATCTTTAATTATTAATCCAAGAAACGAATTTACTATTTATGCATTAGGCCAGGCATACATAGAGTCAGGTAATAAAAGAGATGCAAACAGACAATTAAAAGCATTGTTAAATTCAAACAGCGAACTTTTTGAATTATTAAAAATTTCTTTTGAAGCGAAATTTCTTGATTAATTTAATGAAAAAAATATTTTTTAGATTAAATTATGATATAAAAAAAGGTTAAATATAGTCATGAAAATACTTATTCCACCTAGTGAGGGCAAAGCTAAAGTTCAGCCATCAGATATACTTTTTAAGGATACTGATTTTAAATTTGCAGAATATACACAGCAAATTGTTGATTACTTAGGTTTAATAGAACTTGAAGATTTAACTTCTGTTTATGGAACATCACAAGAAAAGGCTACTATGTTCCATCGCCAAAATCAGGATGTATTCAACAGTAAATGTGTAACTGCGATTGAACGTTATACAGGGGTTGTTTATAATCATATTGATTGGAAAAGCCTTAACAAAAAATCACAAAATTATATGAACAAACATATTTTGATTTTTAGTGGGCTATTTGGTTTACTCACTCCAGACACATTAATACCAGACTATAAATTAAAAATGAATGTTTTATCTTTGAAAAGACTATGGGGGCCAATAATTACAGAACATTTAAGTAATGAGGATTTAATTTTTGATTTATTACCACAAGTTCACAGAAAAGCATACACTCCTAATAAAAATACTATACAAATTGATTTTCTTGTAAAAAATAAGGGAAAAACTACGGCAGCAGGCCACTTTGGAAAGTCAGTCAAGGGAGAGTTCATTAGATTTTTAGCACAAAATCAAGTTAAATCAATCAAAGATTTTAAAGGCTTTGAATATGATGGTTTCAAATGGGATGGCAAAAATTTTGTAAAAAATACATAAGTGTCAATATTCAAAAACTATAAATATATTTTTTACGATTTAGAAACTACTGGTCAAAATGCATGTTTTGATCAGGTAATAAGATTTGCTGCTAAAGAAACCGATTTCCAACTTAATATCTTAAAACATCATAACATAGATATAAAATTAAGAAATGATATTATACCACATCCCAAAGCACTATTAGTAAATAGATTGTCTATAGATCAGATTAATATAGGTCAAAATGAATATGAGGCATTTAAAGAAATCCATCATATAATGAATCAACCTAATTCAATAAATATTGGATATAACAGTTTAAGTTTTGATGATACGTTTTTGAGATTTGGTTTTTATAGAAATTTATTTGACCCTTATTCTCATCAATATAAAAATAACAATTTTAGAGCAGATTTATATAAAATGATTATGGTATACTATTTATACAAAAAAGATCAGTCTATAATCTGGCCAACGCCTAATAATCGTCTCAGTTTAAGATTAGAACAAATCAATGCTATTAATAAATTATATGAGGGTATGTCTCATGATGCCGAAGTAGATGTTTTTGTAACAATAGAGTTAGCAAAAAAATTG
>CEQY01201662.1_pt1 | contig 18578 bp, 17 predicted proteins | sample 361391 | NCBI WGS metagenome assembly CEQY01 (sample SAMEA2621075, study PRJEB7988) | marine metagenome | isolation source: saline water (ENVO:00002010), including | reverse complement strand
CGGAGATAGATCATTTGAATACTCTATGCGGTTAAATGGAGCTGACTACCAAGCCATTGCTGATGCCGGAGGAGGAATCCTCTCCACCATGGAAAAAACGATTACGGCCAGTGAAGAAGAGCTATTTGAATCTGGAGTCAAAAGAGTCAATGCCATTAAAAGCTATGGCATAAAAACAATAGAGATGAAAAGCGGCTATGGTCTTACTTTTGAAAGTGAGCGTAAAATTTGCAAAGTCATTCAAAGACTAAAAGAGCATTTTAAAAATGAGGTTCAAATTTTTTGTACTTTTTTAGCTGCTCACGCCGTACCAAAAAACTTCTCATCTAGCAGTGAGTTTATTCATAAAGTTGTTCTTCCACTGATGCACGAGCTTGCTGAAGATAAACTCATCGACTTCGTAGATATATTTCATGAACAAGGTTATTTTTCACTTAAAGACAGCCAGGAACTTTTTGAAGCTGCTACTGCACTTCATCTCAAATGCAAAATTCATGCGGATGAATTTAACGATAATAAAGGTGCGGTGCTGGCCACAGAGTTTAACGCCTTAAGTGCCGATCATTTATTATGCACAACTCAAGACGGTATTGAAGCACTGGCCAAAAGTGACACTGTGGCGACACTCTTACCAGGCACTGCTTTTTTCTTAGGAAAACCACTCGCTGACGCACAAAGCTTTTTACAAGCAGGATGCAAAGTCGCATTAGCCTCGGACTATAATCCCGGCTCATGTCATTGCGATAATCTCATTTTAATTGCCTCCATTGCCGCCAAACAAATGGGCTTTAATCTGGGACAGTTATGGACAGCACTTTGCTTGAACTCTGCGCATGCCTTAGACTTGAAAAATCAAGGAACCATTCAGAAAGGCTTTAAGCCTAGGTTTTCAATTTTTGATTGTGAGAGTGTAGACAAGATCACTTATCACTGGGGAAAAAATCTCGCTATTGAAGTTTAGATTCCAATAATTCAATAAAGTCTTCATTCATAAAATCAAATTCTTCTTCAGAGTAATGGATGATTTTACCCTTAAAATAGACAATCGAAGCAGGAATACGAGTCACATTAAATGTTGAAGCAATACTTCCATCTTTATCGAGAACGGAATCAAAATTGAGCGCATATTTTTCTTTAATTTTAGCAATATGCTTTTCCTGTTCAGACTCATCGCTGTTCACACCAACAATTGAGATTTGAGAAGAAAATTTTTCTTGAAGCTTTTTCAAAGAGGGAAGTTCTTTTAAACAAGGCTTACACCAACTCGCCCAAAAATTAAGTACAACAAGGGGTGACTCTATTTGAGAAAAATCGATGGTCTCACCTTTCACATTTTGAGCTTTGATTTTCGTCAGCGCGGATTCATAAAGTGAATACTTACTTTCTTTACCTTCTATTTTCGTCGCTGTAATTTTTTGGCCATGCACAAGCATCTGGACGACCAAAAGCAGACCAAATAAAGCAACTAACAAAGCTGAAGGTAAAATTTTCTTCATTATGAAATCTCTCCTACTAACTATACAATTATAACCTAGATTGATGAAAATATTAAAATGGCACTTATTTCCGATTAAAAAACTTAGTAAGTCTGACAATTTTACTAAACGTGTTCTCAAAAGACAAACTGGCCAGACTTTTATTGAGTTTATACTTTTACTCGCAAGCATCGTTATTGTTGCTTTTAGCTTCATGCGTGTGGCCAATACAGGTATCGCTGATCGCTGGCAATCTATGGCACAAGTTATTCTCGAAGACGACTCACAGACACTTACTCCACAATAGTATTTAAGGATTCACAATGAAAAATTTCATCTTATCTATCGATCAAGGTACGACCGGAACGACTGCTCTCCTCATAGATGCAAAAAATTTTGAACTCATAGACAAAGTCAATCAAGAGTTTACGCAACACTTTCCTAAGCCGAGCTGGGTTGAGCATGACTTAGCTGAAATTTGGAAGTCTGTTGAAAATACAACGAAAGAAGTCCTTAAAAAAAATAGTGTTTCCGGAGATCAAATCAAGGCCATCGGTATCACCAATCAACGGGAAACGACTTGTGCCTTTAACAAAAAAGGACACCCTCTCGCTAAGGCCATCGTTTGGCAGGACAGAAGAACTCATGAGTATTGCAAAAAAAACACTGATGCCTATAAAAAACTAAAAAAGAAAACCGGACTTCCTCTAGATCCTTATTTTTCGGGGACAAAGATGAATTGGTTACTTACAAACAATAAAGAAGTCTCATCCGCAGCAAAAAGCGATGACTTATGCCTGGGCACTATTGATTCTTTTCTCCTCTACAAAATGACGGATCATAAAGTTTTTGCAACTGAAGCCAGTAATGCTTCTCGGACATTATTAATGGACCTAGACACCACTGATTGGTGTGACGAACTCCTTCGTTTTTTTGAAGTAAAAAAAGAGTTTCTTCCTAGAATCAATGATAGTTTTACACATTTTGGTGAAACTAAAAATTTAAACTTTTTACCCGACGGCATCCCCATAAGCTGTATTCTAGGTGATCAGCAAGCGGCACTTTTTGGACAAGCAGGCTATAAAGCCGGAGATCTTAAATGTACTTATGGAACCGGAGCATTTATTTTGCTTAATACCGGGGAAGAAAAAACCTATAGTCGCAATGGATTGCTCACAACAGTGGCCTATAAAAAAGATAACAAAACTTGTTATGCCCTTGAAGGAGCAAGTTATATAGCCGGGGCTGCCGTGCAGTGGTTAAGAGATAATCTTAATATGATTGAGGATGCTCCTAGTGTGGAAAAGCTAGCCCGCTCTATAGAAGACTTCTCTCAAATGGAGCATTTGCTTTTTATGCCTTTTTTTACCGGCATCGCTTCTCCCTATTGGAACTCAGAAGCTAAAGCCTCAATCCTAGGAATCACTAGAGACACCAACAAAAATCATATCGCAAGAGCCTGTCTTGATGGAATCGCGCTATCGATAAATGATTCTATCCAAGCGCTGATCGCTGATAGCCCGGAATCAGTTGCCGAAATAAGGGTCGATGGAGGAGCGAGTCTGAATGACCTACTTTGTGAAATTCAAGCTAGTTTTTCTCAAAAGAAAATTATTCGCCCTAAAGTGATTGAAACAACGGCTTATGGCGTGGCTCTGGGAGCTATTGTTGGCCTTGGGGAAATTGAGCTCTCTAAAGTAAAAGATTTGTGGAAAGAGGACAAAGAATTCAATCCATCAAACGAAGATTATTTTAAAACCAAATCTCATCAGTGGACTGAAACCATTAAGAAAATTTATTAAAAAAGCCTCTCATATTAAGAGGCCCATTTATTTAATTCAATCTATATTACTGATCTATTGATCGTCTTCATCCCAAGTGTTGTCTTGAACTGACAGTGTTGAAATATCCATGTCTAAGAGAGACATATCAACTGTTGTATCAATAATTTTTTCTTCTGTATCACTAGGATTGAGCTTACCACCAGTTATTTTGGACTTACTATATGAATACAAAGTATTACTAAATCCTGAGCGCTCAAGTGAAGTTATATTTAAAGTAGCAAAGACTCCTTTGTAGGCTTCTGTACGGTTGGTGCAATTATTATCAACATCGCAATCTGAATGAGAGTAACTTCCCTCAAACTTTCCGGCCATCTCCATAACAATAACTTCTTCACCAAGATATTTAGCAAGATAAAGGGATCTAATATTTACATCCCCCATATTTTGAATGTCACTTGCATCAGCAGGTTTTTGTTTAGAAGGGAGGTTTTCTTTAGAAATATAATATTTATTATCTTTATCAAGTAGAGTTAAGCAAAGTTCTGACTCAGGAGTTACTTTGTTGATTTTCTCTTTCGTAAGTACTTTAAGATGATCTTTTTCTATTGAGTAAACTGTTTTTTCCGTTTCTTTAACTACCTGACACTCTTCTTCTTTGCTTTGACCTGTACTAGAATCCCAATCAAAAGCATAGTCAGTATCCTTTTCCTCGACAATAATTTGATCTCCAGGTCTTGGGTTCGTTCTCATCTTACTATTATTCATAAGCTTTACGGCTTGTTTCATGCTTAAATTTTTTATTTTTGAACATGCATCAGATTCATTACAAGGAAAAGAGCTATTACTGGTATCAAGTAGTGGCACTCTATCTTTCGAAGAGCCGGAACCACCAGACTTCTCACAACCGACAAAAACCATTCCCACCAGGGCCATCACTGCTAATTTTTTCATATGTATTCCTTTTTATTTGAAAATAACTTTTATACTTCCACCCACATAGATCTTCTTTTTTGGATTATCATCTCCACGGGGAATATTTCCGATATAATCCGTATTTCTAATAACAGCAGGGCCTGCGCTAAATCTGTCATTGAGATTATAGCGAATGCTTCCCACTTCTACGCGGTTAGCGTCTCGAGCGATCACTCTGGAGCGCCAGTCTCTTGGAGAGAGTTGTTTAAGATCTACAATATGAGAGTCAAAATCCAAATCCCATTTTTTTCGAAGCGTAATTGTGAAAGTCACCTCGTTATCTTGATTAAGATCATTTGTCTTAATTTCAACGAGCTCATAGAGACCTCCGTCTGCAGAATTTATATATTCTTTTTCACGATCTTTATTTAAGCGGTAGTTATCAAGATCGAAATTCTCTCCCGTAAAATGGGTGACAATCTCTTCAACCACGTCCTTATCTTAAATATCCTCAAGCTTTAAATCCTGGGCCTTAACTCCAGTCACACCTAATACCACTGCTGACAAAACGAAACTTTTCAAACGAGTCATAATCTTTCCATTGTTAATGTTTTAGATCATTGTAGAGAATTGAGTGCAAGTTAGAAGAGGGCTTGAAATAAGTATAGATGAGAAATAAAACTGTCTATTTTTTTGACAGTGAAAGAACTTGTTTAAATTTATATTTTTTATCAATAAAATGACAAAGCTCATGAATATCCGGATGATCAATCGGGGGTTGCATGCAGGTGTTATAAACCTTACTAAAAATATAGCCCTTAAGGTCTTTCTTGTGAGCAGAGCAAGAAAACTTATAATTGACCATTTTATGCCCAGGATTTTTTGGATCGGGCAAAAAAGTTCCTTTACCCAAAATGGGAAAGCCAAGTTGTTTTTCCATACAGTAATAAAAAGCATAAAGCTTTGGAGCTGTTTTCAGTATTCCCGATAAATTTCGGTAGGGGTCTGAAACACTTAGTAGTTTACGGTCTTTATCTGTCTTAATGCGAGAGACTTTATAGTTTAGAAAAAGATCGGGCTCTTCTTCAATAACAAAAAAATCTTGGGCGCAACTATATAAGAGTGTCGTGAGCACAAGAAAATAAAATATCGGGGAGCTCCCTAACATGACTAATTCCTATGACATTTTTCCTTGCTTTAGTATAACCAAGAGATTTTTCCTTATCAACCACGACCATAAGATCATCTTTTTGGAGAAAGGATGGGTCTATTTCTCGTTTATCTGGATAGATATGGCCAGAGAGCCCGACTTCTCCCAGCAAAAGAAAATTTCTCGTAAGGGGTCTTTGGGTAAATGCTTGATACATGGTAGCAATAATGGCCAGGTCCGATTCTTTCTCTTCTATGCTCAGACCTCTTAGAGTAGAAAGATACATTTCAACACTGTGAACCTTAATGCCTAAAAACTTTTGAAGAATACCTACGAGAATATTGAGACGTTCCTTATTCAGTCCACTGGTGATCATTTTAGGGACATGGGTGTTCTTTATTAACAGTGACTGTAATTCAACTGGAAAAGATCTTCGCCCTTTAATTTGTAAGCAGTACATACCAAAGCCTTGGTCAAACTTGCTTATAAAGTGTGAGTCAAGCTTGTCTAATGGAACAAGAGCCTGATCCCTGAAAGTAAAAAAACCTGCTTCACCCACCGGTCCAAATCTATTTTTTGAAGCCTCTAATATTCTATAATTTTGCTCACTATGACCTTTAAAAGAAAGCACGGTATCCACCATATGTTCCAGTTGCTTTGGACCGGCGACATCTCCGCCTTTGGTTATATGACCCACAATCACGCAGGTCATTTTTCTTTCTTTCATAAAATTCATGATTTGCAAGGTGAGTTCTTTAACCTGTTTTGTCGAACCCGCACCAGCGACTATCTCTTTGCTTCTCGTTGTTTGAATCGAATCAATGACGACAAACTCAGGTTGGACTTGCTTTATTTTTTCAATCATCGACTCCCATACACATTCATGGGTGATATAGAGATTTTTACTTCTGAGCTGTAAATTTCGTGCCCTCATGCCCACCTGCTCAACGGTCTCCTCTCCTGAGATATAGAGAGTTTTAAATGTATCAGCGATTTTATTACTTATCGTTATCAAAAGGGTGGACTTTCCTGCTCCCGGGGTACCCGTTAATAGCAAGAGTGATCCTTTAACCAGCCCTCCCCCTAACACATGATTAAATTCTGAACATCCCGTATCGATAACTTCTAACACTTTGCCTTTTAACTCAGCAACCGGCACAACAGGGCTACTTGAGTTTAGCTGAGTCTGCAAAAAAGCCTTCTTATCAATAAAGCTATTCCACTCATGGCACTGGGAGCATTGACCATACCATTTCACGCTCTCAAATTGACAGCTTTGACATACATACATTTCTTTTGACATTACTTTCCTATAAGTTTGAAGAACTTTTCTTCGGAAATAATCGGAATATTGAGAGATTGAGCTTTTTTGAACTTTGAAGAACTACTTTGTTCATCATTGGTTATGAGGTAATCCGTTTCTCCACTGACACCACTTTGAACGATGCCACCATTATCTTTTACAATCTTTTGAAGATCACTTCTTTTCATGGAGAGAGTCCCTGTAATGCAAAATTTCTTTCCCGCTATTTCGCTGTCTGAGTTAATTGCAAGGGGTGCATCGAGACTGAATCCGTAAGTCATTAATTTTTTTATCGTTTCTTTTTTGCTTTGAAGAGAATCTATAAATTCTTTAGCCGATTTTTCCGCAAACGATTCTATCTGAGTTAAATCTTGTACCGAGAGTTTAAGTATTTTCTCTATACTGTCATAGCCGGCCATCACAACTTTTTCACACTTGTTAAAGGCGCCTCCCGATATTCCAAGGCTAGCTAAAAATGTAATCAGATCAACATCTCGAGAGTTTTGAATATTTGTCACGATTTTATTGGCCAGCTTTTCTTTCACTTTATCTAACTCAAGTAGTTGCTCCACAGTTATGTCATAGAGAGAAGGGATATCAGTCACAAGCTTCTGCTTGATCAATTCTTCTAATCGCTTAGAACTCAGGTCATCAATGCCAATTTTTTTAATATAATTTAAAATATCGTCTTTAATTTTATCCGGGCATAAATCATTGTGGCAAAAGAGCCTAATATCCTCTACCGTGGTGGGTTCGGAGCAACTGGGACATTTTTCCGGATATTTAAAAGGTGATTTAGAAGAGTTTACCACTGAGAGAAACTTAGGAATCACCTCTCCAGAGCGCACGATTTCAATCTCATCTTTTGCCTTTAATTGATGTTGTTCAACCATTCCAAAATTATGCAAGGTAACTCGTGAAACCATCGCCCCACTTAATTCTACAGGCTCCACGTTGGCCACTGGAGTGAGAATTCCATTACGTGAAACCTGCCAGGATATTTTCTTAATGGTGGTGATTTTAGTATCCCCTTGAAACTTAAACGCCATTTTGTAACGAGGATGGTGAGCTGTTTCTCCTAGATTTGCATGTAAATCCAAGTCATTATAACTAAAGACCAATCCATCAATTAGGTAATCACCACTGGCCATAAATGATTTTGTCTCATCTAATCTTTGCTCAATATCACTTTCTTTTTTATGGAGATATACTTCTGGTGTGGAAAAGCCTAACTTTTGTAAATATTGGAACTTTTTTTGCTCAGTCTCTAAGCTGTTATTTTCTTGAATTAACTCAAAGGCTTGAAAACTCAAATAACTCGATAAATGGGTATTCTCTTTTCTCCCCAATAAGCCAGCGACTATATTTCGCTGTGATGTTGGCTTATCAAATCCTAGGGCCACCATTTCTTTGGAAAGGGCGACAAAGTTTTCTTCCGTGCAAAAGATTTCTCCTCTAATTTCACAGCTTATGTCATCGGTAAGAACTTTAGGTATATGGTCCATATGTAGGACTTTATTGGAAATATTTTCGCCATACTTTCCATCACCCCTTGTCTTAGCAATTTTAAATCTTCCCTTCTCATAAACAATAGAACAACTCGAGCCATCTATTTTAAAAGTTGAGATAAGATCGTGACTGCCTTTCCAGCGCATAAGTTCTTCAAGTTTATAGGTCTTATTAAGTGAGAGCATTTTGCTCTCGTGTGCAATTTTTTTGGTATTAAATAAATCAGAGCCCACAAACTCTAACACTGAGTTATGTGGATCTAAGGCACGGAGTTCATCTTCTAATTGATCATATGAAGAATCAGAAATTTCAGGCTTACCTTGGTAATAAAGGTTTTTATGTTTGATTAAAAGTTTTTCTAACTCTTTAACTCTCATGTTAGAACGTAAACACGCCTCCAAACTTCAAAGAAGTATCTCTATAACTAACTTCTGAATTAGAGCCACCAGTCTTTGCAGAATTATTAAGTACTTCAAAGGCACCCACAATTTTTATTAATGGACTCCAGTAATAATGAACACCTGCTTCGAAGGCCATAGATGAAACGGCATCTGTAGAGCCAAAAATATTATCTTCATCATTAAAATCCCCAAAAGGAAGAATTTCTCCGGAACCAAACACACGGATAGTTTTCTGCAGAGGAATACTCCCTCCCACACCTAAAAAGAATCCTGAGATCGAGTTAGTGCCAAAGCCATCGGTTGCTGATTTATCTAATTGATAGCTGTATTTCACCCAGCCACCATAGAGATTTACTTGTGGTCCATAGAAAAAGCCCATGGGTAGGTATTTATACCCGCCCCCAATTTTAAATGTTCCACTATTTTGACCTGAAGTATCGGAGTCAGGACTCCCTGACTGACTATCGAGATTTCCAACCTGTCTTGAAAATTCTCCTATGGCAAAATAATTTCTCGTCATCCAAGCCTCGGCCTCTAAGTTAATGCCATAGATCAAACCTGCCATTTTGTTATTTCCTGAAACAGCAGAAGTGCTAGCGGTATGAGAGCCTAAGGAAAAGGCAATGGTCAACTCACCGAGCTTCCCATAAGTATTGGCTTTTTCTTCTTCAAATCTTTTGTCATCAATGATTTTATTAGGGTTTACCTTTTCAAGTTTAATCCAGTCACCTGTATTAACTCTTCTATTAGTAGTATAGACTTTTATAATTCCTAAACCCTGTCCACTGGATTTGTTAAAAACTTTACCCTTGGCCAGCATAATATTATCCCACTCAACAACTTTTTTAAGCAGTGGGTGACGTTTTTTTGAAATCAGCCTTTTAACAATAAAGTCTTGGCCGATGCTTACATTTTTGTGGCCAGGAACCGTAAAAGTAACTTGCTCACCAAGAACGCCAACAACTTTTCCATCATAAGGTATGCTCGATTCATAGAGCTCCAGCCAATTACCTAATGTCGTCATCACAAGATCTTCATTGACTTCATTGAGCAAGGCTTTTTCTTGTAGATAAATATCTTTTCCATTTTCTCCAATGACAGTCATTTCAACATTAATTTTATCAACTTCATATTCCAGTGAAACTCTAATTATCGTTCCCACCTTCAACCGATCCGCGACAGTTTTTAAAACATTTTCATCTCTTAAATAGGTTGAAAGCTTATCTCTATACTTACTAAAAATTCCGATCACATCAGAGCTTGATTGATACTCACACCATTTCTCTTCGGTAAGTTTTGCTTCTAGGAGTTCAAAGATTTTATAACCGAAAGAATTTCCTGCTGTATCCGTGATAGGCAAGAGCATACATCGGCGCATACTATAGCTTTCTGCGAAACTAAGTGTGGAAGCCAGAACTAAGAATATAAGGAATACATTTTTCATAACGACTGTGGCATTTCTGGCAGAGTGTTTGTTTGAGATAAGAACTGGCCTTGCTCATATAGCTGAATAAGCATTTTGGCTTCATCCAACTCATGCTTTAACTTTTTATTTTGTTCAAGGAGTTCTTCTATTTTTTGAGCTTCTGATTCATTCGCTTCTTGAGGAGCTTGATAGTTTTTCACTAAAATATAATACTTCCCCCCATCATCTTTGAACGTCACTTTATTTGATTTAATATAACGACGCACAGTAGAGATCGATTTATCTTTATACTGGGCGAATTCTTGAATGCTTAACCATTTTTCATGCATATAACTATCCTTGTTATTTTTTGAGTAGTCATAAATATAGTAGTGAAAAGGGGCTAAATGTGCAAAATTTAAGTTTCGTTTCTCTTTAACTCAATACTCCCTTATAATAGTGATCATGAGTAAATACGATTTATCTGAGTTTAAACATAAGAAAATGGCTCTTGTTCTCTCTGGTGGTGTGGTTAAGGCTGCAGCGTGGCATATTGGCGTCACCCTGGCGCTAGAAGAGCTTGGGTTTACCATGAAAAGTAATCGCAATGCCCTTGAAACAGATATACAAAGGCCTTTGGAAATTGGCACTTATGTTGGTTCAAGCGCAGGAGCTATGATCAGTATTTTTCTCGCTACCGGCTATACCCCTCAAGAAATAATTAATGGGGCTTTTGGGCTTAACAAAAGCTCGATGAAAAAGCTCAGTTATAAAGATATGTTTTATATTCACAGGCGAAAATTCAAGCCTAAAAAAAGAGATCTCTACCACCCCCTGGAAGAGTTCCCTTCACTGGTGAAAAACTTGTTGGCCCCTATTATTGGATTTCCCGGGCTTTTTTCCACAGAAGGTGTTCGGAAGTATCTTTTGAATGGCATTTTGGAGGTGGATACTTTCGAGGAATATATACCTGATTTATTTATTGTAGGGACTCAACTCGATCACTCTCAAAAAACAATTTTTGGACGCTATAATTATCCCAACCCAAGTCATGATATAACAGCTGTTTACCAAACAGGCGTCTCTATTTCTAATGCGGCTGCAGCGAGTATGTCGGTGCCACCTTTTTATGCGCCTTATCCGGTTAAGAACCCCAATACAGATGAAATTAACTACTATATTGATGGTGAAATTCGAGAGACTCTCTCAACTCATGTCGCAGAAGATAATGGATGTGACATCATTATAAGTTCATGGACTCACACTCCCTATCATTATCATGATGAAGTAGGATCTCTGATTAATTACGGTCTTCCTTCTATTGCCATTCAATCAATCTATTTATTAATTCAAAAAAAGATTGTCGCCAGTCGTGCTAAAAGAGCATCGGCGATAGACATCCTCAACACTGTTTCAGAATATATGAAGCAAGAAAAATTCTCGAATGCTCATCGAAGAGATATCTTGGCGATGCTTGAACGTAAACTTAATGTGAATCCCAATGTTAAGCTTATTGATATTTGCCCAGATCCTCATGACTATAAATTATTTTTTGCCAATGCATTTTCACTTAATCCCAATGTGGCTTCACATGCTGTAAAAGCTGGGTATAAAAAAGCGATGCAGGTGCTCAGCCAACCCGAGTTTTTATGATCCGATTATGTTTTTTCGTTTTACTTTTTTCGGTATTTGCAAATGCCAAAGAAAAGGAAGTCAATTATTTAACAGATCCAGAAAATAGGATTCATGAATTCTTTGCCATTCCTGAATACTTTGAACATAACGTTAATTTCTGGTTTGCGATATACACCAAACATTCCTATTACGAAGTTTTGCTCCACGATAGCGAGAGGCTTGACCTTGTTTATAATGTGGTCGATTTCAATAGCATTTATAATTCCAATCTTAATAAATACGCAAAAGAAAATTTAAAGAAAAAGCTTGAGCGAGAAAAAATTAATGAGGTAAAAAAAATCTTTAAAACTCTTGAAACAAAGAATTTTAAAAAACTCAATCACCGAGAATTTCAACTGGTTGAAACCATCCGAAAAGCAGGCTTCAAAATTCCCGTCTCCCAATCGAAACGAAAAAAACTTTTTAAAGGACTTGCGAGCAATATTAGAAGCCAAAGTGGCCAGAAAGATAAAATTTTTAAAGGTATAGCAAGTAGCCGCGAGTATATTCATCAAATGCACCGATTTAGAGAACTGTTTAAGTTACCTGAAGAAGTTCTCACCATTCCTTTTTTAGAGTCGAGCTTTAATTTAAAAGCCCACTCTAAAGCAAGTGCAGTCGGGATCTGGCAGTTTATGGAATACACCAATAACTTGGTCATGCCCCGCAAGACTAGCGCTATTGACTACCGAAAGAACCCTATCATCTCAACCTTAGCTGCTCTCCAACTGCTTAAAGAAAACAAACTCATCCTAAGAACTTGGGATCTGGCTATATCTGCCTATAATGCCGGTACAAGAGAACTAGTCAGAGCGCGCCAAAAGTACAGAAAGAGAAAGGGTCTTGATCTCGCTTATATTTTGCAACACTACAATCATGATAGTCTGGGCTTTGCCGTTAAGAACTTCTATTCAGAGTTTCTGGCGCTCACTCATGCACTTGCCTATAAAGAAAACCTCTATCCCGTTCAAGAAATCAAAACGGTTAAAAAAGAAAAACAAATAGATATCTATGTTAGCAAATGTAGAATTAGGCCCGCGACTTTTTTCTCAAAAATAAAAAGCTCTGCTTATGATATTCAAGAACTTAATGCTCACTTTCTTAAACCAAAGAAGACCTACTCAAGAGGAAGTTTAATTGTCAGTGACGTTGAGCTCACCAGTAGAAAATACTTCAAAATCTCAGACAAAGATTTAGTTAAACTTCATCCTAAAAAGTTTTATCAACTTATTAGAAATAAAAAATGTGGGAGTTAAACTTCATTTTTTGAATAAAGAAAACACAAACTAAGCAACGAGGCATATGGTAGGTATAGTACTGGGTCTTTATCGAGGCGCTTGTAAACCCTAATTTAAAATCATATATGATATTTTTTAAAAAGATCTTTTGTAAGACCTCTTGAAATTGAACTTTATAGCATATGTCCTGCTTCGGTCTTTGAGTATGAGTTTTCTTTATCACACTCTGTTCAACAAATTGATTGGAGTTAAACTTATAGCTGCTCGATTAAATAAGTAGATTCAGAACAGAATGATTGTAGGTATTGAGCCGAGTTATCCGTGTAGTTAACTTTTACATTAATCACACCTTGATCTTCACCCATCAAAAAGACTCGTTTGGATTGTTCACTAAAATCTTGATAGAACTTGCCATCACTATCTAGGATATTTATTTGCATATTCATTAAACCGTGGGCACTTTGACCATTAAAAACGATTTCACGTACAGGCTTTGTAAGGTTAAGTTGAACGATACATTTGCTTGCAGATTTCGAAAGATCAAATTTTGATATGACATAGTTGATATAGGCTTCTGTAGGAACCACTAGGCTTTCTTGTCGCCATTTTCCAATAAAAACACTTTCTTTTAAATGCTTGAGCTCATAATATTTTCTCAGGCCAACTGGATATTGCATATTTTTGACGATGTATTTATTTAAAGAGTCTTTAGCAACTTCTCCCTTATAGCTCCAAGTAGATATGTCATCTGATTTGATATCTAGGAGTGGTTTACAATTAGAGGCGAGACCTTCTTCATAAAGATAGAAAGTATCTTTTTTAACCTTGGCATAGAAGTTCGGCTCATAATAAATTTCATCTGCAGCAAGATAGACTATCTTTGTCACAGTTTCTCTATCTATAGTATTGAAATTGAGAAGATTGTTTCCGGACTGAACGCCTATAAAAAGAACAAAATAATATTCACTATCATCACGATTTATAATATTAAGATTTTTATCAAGATAAAACTTATACTCATAAGTTCTCTCTCCATCTATTTCCACATCTTCGGTCTTATCATCTAACTCAACCAAAAGATGAGCACCCATGCCACGTAGATTATTTCTATTTAGTATTCTATTAAATTTATCATTACTAAAGACAGGAATGTTGGCCTTGAGATGACCTGGTTCAAAAACCAGATCCATGGTTGTTGGAAAATAACCGGCTCTATAAATACTGGCCCTACGTACCGAAAGTTGAGTAGCCATTTGAGTACTCATGGTGATTTTTCCACTGCCATGATCTTTGTATATGGCGTTTAAGTCATCATGAAAACGCACATCAAAATTAAATAGTTTATCATTCACCTTATTTTGATCAATTCCACTCAGTTGTATTTCATAGCTGGCTTTATAAGTTTGATCATTATGTAGAAGACTTTCATCTAAGCAAGCATAAGAGGGCTGTTGTTTTACTTTGCCACTTTTCTCACCGTTCAGAAAACCATTTATAACGTCTTGGTTAACCGACTGAGAGGCTTGTGCCACTTCATCTTTTTTAGGAAGCTTGGGAAGATTTTTAATCTTTTTAAACTTCTTTTTTGCTGGAGTTGGCGAAGCCTTGTTCGCTTGGGAAGCACTGTTTTGCACCAGCTTTCCTACGATGGCGGTTTGCATACTCAAAAGACTATCGTCTGAGGTATCAGTAGGCTCTGGTCGTTTAAGTTTTTGTTGAACTGATGGTTTAACACTTTTGACTTTATCAGATTTTTCCTCATTTTTTGAGTAGTCAAAAAAGACTAAGTCATCATTAATTTCATCAGCACCTGATTCTTTGAGCTTTCTAGGGAAATTCAATTTATCATTGGCAGCAAGTTTGGTTTGAACCACATCAGACGTTTCATTGTTTGAAATTCTAGCAATGGCTTTTTTATTTTTTGTATTTTCTAATTTTTTATATTCAGCAAATCTTTGCAGGTTCGAAGCTTTTTTACTCCAAGAAACAATTTTTAATTTTTTAACTTTAAATGGTTTTTGTTCTTCTTGTTCGTTTAAGCTTAATTCAAAATGACTCACTTTATTTAGATTTTTCTTTTTACGAGGTAGTGGTTTTTCTGTTTTGACAGCATCAACCTTTTCTTTCTTAAAAGCATTTACTTTTTTTACCAAGGTATACTTAGGCTTAATAGGAGCTGCTTGCTTTACAGAAATATTATCGACGGGAGTGAAGTCGATTGCTTTGTAACTTGTTATTTGTTTTGAGCTTAACACTGGATCTGACTTTAAAACTTTTTCTACTGTAGAAATAGTTTGTGCATCAACATCTACTTTATGTTTTAAAATACTTTGATTGTAAGAGTTTGAAAAAGTAGGAAAGGATTGAGAGATCGTTTGAAAAGAATGTTCGACAGCAAAGTTTGCAATGCAAACAGCGAGGACTGCGAAAAAAGTATTCATCATGAAAAATCTTTTCATTAATAATATTGTACATTTATATTTTTGTTTTCCAAGAACTTCTTAAGTCTTTTTTAAGAGTTAAAAATGAGAAAAAGATTTTGGTCCTATCGGACCATTTTAAAAAAAATGTTTTTGGTTCTATGGGGGCAGTTTGATTGAGTAGTCACATTAAAAAAATATTTTTGGTTCTATAGAACCAAAAATAATGACTACCCACCTTAGTAAAAATAATTAAAATTTAAACTCGTATTAGAAGTAACTAGAGTATAATCCTCATAAATCACTTTATCCTGGGTACCCAAAAGAAAAATATCCCATCTTTCATTGATGTTATAGAGAAGCTCGAGAGTAACAGACCTAACGACTCCGTCACTATAAAAATCTGCATCGATATCACTTTCATCTATGTCTTCGAAAAGAGTTTCAAATAATTCAGAATCTGAGCTATAACGTCCAACTTCATAAATCGGTGAAACAGAAAACTTTTCATTTACTTGATAGATAAGCTCAAGCCCCATCGTGTCCCTTGAAGAATCTATAATAAAAGTATCCATCCTTTGATTTTTATAGAAAGGTCTTAAAGAAAAAGACTCACTCATTCTATACCAATAATCTAAGGAGATACTAGAAGCTAGTAACAAGGTGACTCCGCTCACCCCGAAGGTATGAGAATCATTTTGAAATGCTGTCCATCTTATCCCAATAGGATATAGCCAAGAGACATTTTTCCACACTCCATCTTCGAATCCAGCTTGAAGTGAATTTTTAGAATAATCTTCTGAGGATCCCAAGTTATCACTCTCATCTTCTGTGCTTACCTTAGTGTGCCCATAGCCCACTGTAACTTTAGCAACATCAACAGGTAGGTTATAAGGTCTATCAATTTTTGCAGATGGATACTCACCTTTAGGACTCGTGGAACAGCTAACACATACGACGGTTAGAAGTATTAAGAGGATGATTTGATTAGATGACGTTTTCATTATTTACTCCAAAAAAAGAACCCCTCTCTCGAGGGGCTTATAAATATTTAAATTTTCGAAAAGGTCGCGTGTACCTACTTAAGGTTGGCAACTTTTAGACGATTTTTAGCACGTTCAATTTTTCTTCTGAACTTAATCGTTTGAATTGAGTCAACTCCATCATTAAGTCTGGACTCAGCTTTAAGTTTTGCTGATTTAGCTCGTTCAATATCAATAGACTCAGGTGCCTCTGAAGTTTTGGCCAAGATAGTCGCTTCTTCACCTAGAATTTTGCAAAGTCCACCCGCGATAGTAAAATGACGAGTGCTACCGTTGTTCATTCTTGCTTCCAAGATACCAGTGTCTAATTCTGTGATCACATGAGTGTGACCTTTAAGAACATTGATAATCCCCGACGTGGTAGGGATAAGAAGGTCATTGCAACCAAGACCTTCTACCACTTTTCCATTCGGAGTATAAATATTTAATTTAAAATTACTCATTGGTTAACCTATATATTAAAGAGTCTTAGCTTTCTCACGTACCATGTTTAAGTCACCTACAAGATAAAAAGCTTGCTCAGGTATATCATCGCACTCACCATTTAGAATGGCCTTAAACCCTGCAATCGTATCTTCAATTTTTACAAATTGTCCTTCAAGACCAGTAAATTGTTCAGCAACAAAAAATGGTTGTGAAAGGAATTTTTGAATCTTACGTGCACGGGCAACGATTTGCTTATCTTCTTCAGATAATTCATCCATACCAAGAATCGCAATAATATCTTGAAGCTCTTTATATTTTTGAAGAACCTGCTGAACCGCTCTCGCTGTATTGTAGTGATCGTCACCAACAATATCCGGAGATAAAATTGTAGACGAAGAAGTAAGTGGATCAACCGCAGGATAAATACCAAGAGAAGCAATCGTTCTTGAAAGTTCTGTTGTTGCATCTAAGTGGGCAAATGTTGTAGCAGGTGCTGGATCGGTATAGTCATCCGCTGGAACGTAAACCGCTTGAATAGAAGTAATAGATCCGTCTTTAGTTGATGTAATACGCTCTTGAAGTGCACCCATCTCCGTACCAAGTGTTGGTTGGTAACCAACCGCTGAAGGAATACGACCTAGAAGGGCAGAAACCTCAGAACCAGCTTGAGTAAAACGGAAGATATTATCTACGAAGAAAAGAACGTCTTGTTTTTCTTCATCTCTAAAATATTCTGCAACAGATAGACCTGTGAGTGCAACTCTCGCTCTTGCTCCTGGTGGCTCGTTCATCTGTCCGTAAACAAGAGCTGTTTTATCGATAACTCCTGACTCATTCATTTCATCATAAAGGTCACGCCCCTCTCTTGTACGCTCACCAACTCCAGCGAAAACTGAAAGACCACCGTGTTGAGTCGCAATATTATTGATAAGCTCCATGATAAGAACTGTCTTACCAACTCCGGCACCACCAAAAAGACCAATTTTTCCACCTTTAAGATAAGGAGCAAGAAGGTCGATAACTTTAATACCAGTATAGAATGGCTCTAACTCTGTTGCTTGGTCAGCAAAAGTAGGAGCTTCTCTGTGAATTGGATATGATTTAGTGGCTTTAACTGGGCCTGCTTCATCAATTGGATCACCCGTAACATTGATAATTCGCCCTAAAACTTCACGGCCAACTGGGGCTTGAATAGGAGCTCCTGTATCTTTAACCACTTGTCCACGGGCCAAGCCTTCAGTTGCGTCCATAGCAATAGTTCTGACCATGTTATTTCCAAGGTGTTGTGCAACTTCAACTGTTAAGTTGTCTTCACCACCTTCGATAGATTTATTTGTAAGTGTGAGGGCGTTGAAGATGGCAGGTAAATTTCCACTCGCAAACTCAACGTCTACAACTGGTCCCATAACTTGTCTAATAATTCCTGTGTTCTCAGACATTATTGTGCTCCTTAAGCGTTTAATGACTCGGCACCAGATACGATCTCTGTAAGTTCAGTCGTAATCGCTGCTTGTCTTAATTTATTCATTGTTAAAGTTAAATTTCTAATCATATCTTTAGAGTTTGTAGTAGCATTATCCATAGCCGTCATTCGAGTGGCATGCTCTGCTGCTACAGCATCTAAAAAAGCTTCAAAAATAGTTGAAACAAGTACATCTGGTATCAGGTTATCCAAAATTTCTTCAGCACTTGGCTCATATTTAAATGCTACTGGAAATTGTTTCTCCAATTCTTCTTTTTCAGAATCTGAAATCGTCATTGGTAAAACTTGGCTCACTTCACTATTAAATTCAATAGCAGAAACAAATGTATTATTGGTCACAAAAAGTTTTCCAATC
>CEQY01396397.1_pt1 | contig 18678 bp, 20 predicted proteins | sample 361391 | NCBI WGS metagenome assembly CEQY01 (sample SAMEA2621075, study PRJEB7988) | marine metagenome | isolation source: saline water (ENVO:00002010), including | reverse complement strand
TGGACATGGTCTGGGTGAAATCACTCATTTTTCCCATCACGAGTTAAATATCAAACGTTTTGGATGTGCTAGTTTAGGCGAAGCCATTTACTTAAGACAAAATTTTCCTCAAACACTTTGTGATCTATGGGTTTTTAGTGATGGGGGAGATCTCAGTGACTCAGAAATTAAAGAGGCATTTTTAGAGCTCAACATTATTCCGGTTATTCACCACCTCAAAGATTTAAAAGTATTTTTAAATGATCGAGATTTTAAATTTATGCCTTTGGTATTAAAGTTTGACACCGGAATGCATCGTATAGGACTTGCACTTGAAGACCAAGAAGAAGTCATTCAGTTAATTAAACAAAGTGGGAGAAAACAGGTGGATCATCTTATGACTCATTTTGCGAGCTCCTATATCAAGCACAAAGCCGGAGATAAAACCCAAAGACAACTGGATTCTTTTCACAAAGTTAAAGCTGAGATGGAAAATGCAGGTCTCAGTATTATCGAAACCAGTTGCGCTAACTCTGGGGCGATTGAACAAGGAATCGGTTTAGAGGAGAGTTTTGTGCGACCTGGGCTTATGCTCTACGGGCCTAAAAGTTTTCCAGAGAGTTCATGGCAAGGAAAATGTCTCTCCACACTACGCTCATCAGTACTACGAGTCCTTCCAGTGACTAAGGGGATGCCTATTGGATATGGAGGGCATGTGGTGGCTGAGGATGGATTTATGGCCTACTTACCTCTCGGGTATGGGGATGGCATTCTCACCACCTATAGTGGAGTGAAAATTAATTGTTTAGGTGAACAAGCTCAGTTTATCGGAAGAATTAATATGGATATGTGTGGTTTATTTTTCAAAAAGCTTCCTCCTGGACTAGAGAAAGATGAAAAGCTGGTGCTATGGGGGGAAGAGGGATCTGACATATCGCATATAGCAGCTCAGATGAAAACAATTCCCTATCAATTATTTACTGCTATTAGTCCAAGAGTTCCTAGACGATATATCTTTTAATCTATTAGAATGCTGTATGGCCAAATTAACCAATCCAATTGCTCAATTCGGATCATGGGTTTTAGATGTAACTCCAGCCCTGGGAAGAATTACTATTTATATGTTTACCTCATTTATGTGGTTTTTACGTCCCCCTTTAAGACCCAAACTCTTTTTTAATGAAATGGTTTTTATGGGAAATAAAAGTCTCTTTATTGTGGCTCTCACTGCGTCTTTTTCTGGAATGGTTTTTGCGTTTCAAATTTACTCGGGTTTTACCGCCTTTAGTGTTGATTCATTTGTTGGTCCCATTGTTGCCATTGCAGTCACGAAAGAACTCGCCCCAGTTTTCTGTGGTCTCGTTGTTGCCGGTCGATGTGGAGCTGCTATGGCCGCTCAAATTGGAAGTATGAAAGTAACAGAACAAGTTGATGCCCTGGAAGTTATGGGAGTCAACGCCATTCAATATCTAGCTGTTCCTAAAATTTTTGCTACAGTGGTGACCATGCCTATGCTGGCCGCTATTTATATGCTTATTGCTAATGTAGGATCCTATGTCATTGGAACGGCTGTGTTGGGAGTTGATGAAGCTCTCTATTTTGCTAAAGTTCCAGAATTTATGAAGTTAAGCATGATCTTAGAAGGTCTGATAAAAGCAGCGGTTTTTGGTTATCTCATTGCTATTGTAGGAACTTATCAAGGGTTTGCTGTTAAAGGCGGAGCTGAAGGTGTTGGTAAGGGAACGAATATGGCCGTGGTATGGGGTATGATCTTAGTTCTTGTTGTTGATTTCTTTTTAACCGCTATTCTGATGAAGGTTTTATAATGCAAGAAAACTTCACTATAGAATTCAGCCATGTCACGAAAACATTTGGAACTCATACGGTATTAGATGGGTTGGATTTTAAAATCCATGAAGGAAAAATTACCACTCTTCTCGGTTTTTCTGGCGCCGGAAAATCCACAATATTAAAACATATTCTAGGGATTTATCACCCAACTGACGGACATGTAAAAGTACTGGGCCATGAACTTGTGAATATGAAAGAAAAAGAAATTCGTCAGTTTCGTACTAATTTTGGAATGAGTTTTCAGTACTCTGCACTTTTTGATTCCATGACAAATTTTGAAAACGTTGCTTTTCCCCTTCGCGAGTTTACTAAATTGAATGAAGAAGAAATACGAGATAAAGTTCTTAGCCTCATGGAGCAAGTGGGTTTAGAGGAGCATGCTTTTTATAAATTACCTTCAGAAATATCTGGTGGGATGAGAAAAAGAGTTGGACTTGCTCGCGCCCTGGCACTTGAGCCAAAAATAATGCTCTATGACGAACCGACGACCGGGTTGGACCCTATTACCACGCATATGGTCGATAATCTTATTATGTCGACCCATAAAAGAAATGCTCATATCCCTATGACAAGTGTCATTATCTCCCATGATATTGCAGCTACTTTGCGTATTTCGGATTATGTCGCCTTCTTAGAAAAGGGAAGAGTGGTGGAGCACTCATCGGTTGAAGAATTTAAAAAGTCTAAAAACCCGATCATTCAAAGGTTCTTGGAGCTTTCGCGCTAAGTCAAATCCCAATAATTTTTTGGTTAATTTCTAGTCTTTTTGTGTCTCATTGATACAATATTAGCATAATTAAACGAACATATTTTTAAGTTAGACAAGGATTGTTGTGAACGAATTAAAAGTAGGACTCTTATCGTTATTGGCCATTGCAAGTATTGTAGTTGTGTCTTTAAAAATCACTTCCAATAAGGCAACTTTTGGAGATTTCATTGAATATAAAACTATTCTTTCTGATGCCACAGGTATTTATGAAAACTCTTCTATTAAAGTTGCGGGTATTGTTGCTGGTCGAATCAAAACCATTACCTTAAGTGGGTCGCAAGCTCTGATTAAGTTTGAAGTGCTAGAAAAAATAAAAATCACTCAATTCTCAAGATTAAGAATTAAATCCGTTGGTTTTCTAGGAGACAAATATATAGATATCTACCTTGGAGATCCAGATGCTCCGAGATTAAAAGAAGGCTCTTTCATCAAAGCCGAGACGGGAGCTGGCTTTGAGCAGTTAGGTAAAGATGCTTCAGAAATTTTAAAAGATGTTAAAGTTATAACCAAAGTCATTAAAGAATCCCTCTACACGGAAGATAAGAAGAATGCCATCAAGCAAATCGTTGGTCAGATTAATGAATTTAGTCATAACGCCAATGCGATTTCAAAGAGTTTAAGAGAGATGATTCAAGGAAACCAAGGCAAACTCAATAAAACGATTGATAACCTGGAAAAACTCACTTCTCAACTTGCCTATGAAACCAATCGCTATGAAGAGGGCTCTTTTATGGAAGACCTCAGTGATATGGGACCGATACTGGCCAAAGTCGATCAGTCTGTCACCGACCTTCGTGATATTATGGCCGATGTTAAATCAGGAAAAGGAACAGTCGGTAAACTCTTAAGAGATGAGCAAATTGTGGATCAAGTGAATGAAACGTTATCCGGAGTCAATCAAATCGTAGGACGTCTGAATCGCTTTAAGGCCAATGTCTCTATCTTCACCGGTGCCAATAATATGGAAGGAGCGAAGACTCAATTGGATTTGGAACTTATGCCTAGTCCGGAGCGCTTTTTTAGGTTTGGTATTGTCTTAGGGGACGGAACGATTTTAAGACAAGAAGTGACGACCACCACCACAGTTGATGATGGGGATCCTACCGTCACAAATGAAGTTATTGAAGATGATGCTCTTTATAGATTTAACTTACAGATTGGACGTCAAGTTAATAGATATGGGCTAAGAGTAGGGCTTATAGAGTCTACTGGTGGTCTGGGTGTTGATTATTTTATTCCTGAGTGGGGGCTTAAAACTTCTTACGAAGGTTTTGATTATAGAGAAGATATTGGTTTGAACTCAAGGCTTACTGCTGAGTTAAGACTATGGAGTGTTTTCCATGCACAGGTGATGGCGTCGGATGTGACGAGAGCTGAAGAGTATCGTGTCTACACCATTAGTGCTGGGTTGAAATTCTCAGATGAAGATCTGTCTGCCCTTATAGGATTTGCATTATAAGATGAATAAAGAATGGCTTATACGTACTAAAAATAACCATATCTTGGGGCCAGTTTCCAAGCAGAAGGTTAAACAACTTATCTCCAATGGTTCAATCAAAGGAGATGATGAAGTTTGCTCTGGAAATGGTTATTGGATCTATATCAAAGAACAAGATTTAGTTGCCAAATATATCTTTGGAGAAGAAAAACAAAACTTTAACCCAGTTCAAGAAATGGAGCCCGTTCTGGCCCATCTCTCTCCTGCTGAGGAGGATTTAGCTTACCCTGATGAAGCAGCACCTGCTGCTCAAAATGAAGATATAGCTACTGATGAATTTGAGAACCTTCTTCCTTCCCAAGATGACTTAGCCTATCCTGATATGAATAAGGATGCTGAGGATATCGTTGAGTCTCAAACAGACACAACCATGATTGAGGTCAATTTAGATGCTTTGAGAGACAAAGTGAAGACCACGCGAGAACAAGAAAGATCAGAAAATAATAAAGCTCCTGAAGTCACTCAAAAGCCTAAAAAGAAACCTGTCAAAAAGGTTGTGACCAAAAAAACAGCTGCCCCCCAAAGAAGACCGGCTCCTGCAGCGCCTAGAACTCAAAGACAAATAAAACAAAAAACATTTTTCTCACGAAATGTGCTCATCATGATTGCCACGGTCATGTTTATCATTGCATGCACGGTCGTTTTTTTTAGAAAAGAACTGCTTAAAGGAGCTATTGGGAAGACCACAGAGTTCATGCTACCTCATGCCCATGCTCAAGAAATTGTGGTAAAAAAAAAACTTGGTTAGCTCTTCCTGAGATAGAAAATGAATTTTATTATGGGCAATTTAGTGTCACCCCCCAAGGCATTTTTCTCTCCACCCAATTAAAAGATGATCTCGATTGCGACAAGCCCATGGATTTAGGCAATAAGCTCAGAGGTTTATTTTTAGACAGCAAAGATGAATTTCAAAGTTTTAAAAAATGTTATTTAAAAAACAAAAAGATTGACTCCCTCGCTCTTCAAGTTGAGAACAAAGATCATGAATTAATTTCTAATTTTAATCATGTCAGCTCTAAGGTTTTAAAACAATCTGAGAGTTTTATTATTTTAGAAAAACTCGAAAAAAAGAATTCTATTTTATCCCACTTGCTTCAAGCCTATATTTTTATGAAAAACGCGAACAAGGCCCAGGCCGAAGCTAAAATTAAGGAAGTGTTATCTCATCCTTTTGATTACTATTTACTTTTAGCGGCTAAAAAAAGAATCTCCACTAAAGAGCTTATCAGGATTTATAAATATTTACTAAATGCCTTTTTACAAGATTTAAATAATTCTAAACTTGTCCAAACACTTATGTTCTATTTACATCACCATACTCTAGGGCCGTTTCATGATTTTTTAGACGATGAGTTTGATTATCCAGAATCACTTTCAGAGATTAGAGAGTTTTATGGCTCATATAATTTTGGGCTTGCTTTTCCTATGGTGTGGGCACCTGCCATAAATCAATTGAGCTCTTCCCAAGAGTATTTGAACTATATTCAAAAAGTGAAGCTTCCCTCTAAAATCAAAAAAGATTCAAGTCATCTTTATCTTCTCAAGGATGTGACTAAAATCTCCTTAGAAAAAGATATGGTTTTGGATCACTTCAAAAAATTGAATAAAAAGTGTGATCTCTACTCAGAATATCTTGTCATTTCTATGCTCGATACTGAGAATTTTTATAAATATCTCGATGCTAATAGTTCTTTGAAAATTGGAATCGTCACCAACAGAAAAAGAAAGTTTTTCAAATCTCTGCTTGATGCTCATATTTTAGAAGCTTTTACCGTCTTTAAACTTCTCGAGTTAGGAGATGAATCGATTGATTATTTTCAATATCTTGTTAAATAAATGAAAGATTATCTCCAACCAGACTTTTATCATTTCTCATCAGATAGTATAGAACTGGCAAAACTTGTCATCGAGCGCCATCGAGAAGAAGCTATTCAAGGTCTTTGTGATGCATTCGCAGGATGTGGAGTGATCGCTCAAGAAGTGGGCCGAACACTTTCCCCCTCTCATATTATATATAATGAACTACAAGAAGAGTTCGTACCTTTTATAGAAAAAAACCATCAAGAGTTTCTCTCTCATATTTCCTATCAAATAGTATGTCGTCCTTTTACAGATCTAATTATCGATAAGAGGGTTGAAATCCTTGTGGCCAATCCTCCTTATTTTAATGCTGGAGAGGGAAGAGCTTCACAAAATAAAAATCGATATTATTGTCGGCATTTTGTTCAAGACAACTTTGATGACTTCATGGACAAGCTCTTTGAATTAAAAAAGGATATCTCTTATATCTACTTTGTGACGAGGGTAGAAATCAACAGAGAAGGCGTGATAAAACTTAAAGACTTGGGGAAGGGAAATTCTATTTACCAACTAGCTTAAATAATATTTTAACAAAATTTCTCTTACTTCCTCATCCTCTATATCTTGAAATAATTCAGCAGCATTATTTTTCTTGGCAATATATTCAGGTGAGTAGGGGTGCAGCTTTGGCCTGCTCTTGGTTTTTTTTGGGGTGATTTGTTTCGCTTGCGCCATATCTTCAAGTTTGAACTCATTATTGACAAATTTTATCGCTAGAACTTCATCTTTAAAGCTGGGAAAACGTTCATGAATTTTTTTAAGAATTTCTGGAATTAAAAAGCTCATCTCAGCTGCAAAGATCTGATGCTTTGTGGCCACATATAGCGTTTTTCTGTTGGTGCGCAAGGGGAGTGAGTTTTTGGCCATAAATTCACCCACAATCTCTCCCCAGGCTTTAAGCAGGTAGATAAAATCGAAAGTATTCTCATTTCTAGTGAAGTAGCCTTGTTTTCTTCTATAAGCGTTACGTTTTTGCTCAGAAATAGTGATTTCTTGTCGCTTTGGGCTAGAATGTAGCAGGTCAGCGATACTTTTAAGATCTTTCATATGAGCTTTTTACCATGAAAGTAAATATTGGTGAATGTTTTCGTCATGACTTTATGCAAGATCATTGTAAATTAAGGGGCTTTTGTGTACTTATATAATATGAGTCGGTTTTTAATTTTACTATTTTTATTTAGTTGTGCGGGATACAAATATCGAAGCAAGCAAAATCCTTTTGCTCAGTTTGGAATTAACTCACTTTCTGTTCCTATGTTTTACAACCACTCCAATTATGCAGATATTGAAAGCGTCTTTACGCAAGAGATCTTCAACACCATGTTGGAATACAATGGTCTTGAATTAAAATCTGGTAATAAGCCAAGTGACGCTGTTCTTATTGGTATTATTGAATCAAGAGATAAATTAAGCGAGAGCATGGAGACTGTGATTACCAAAAGTGCAGACAATACCTTTGGTGAAGATGTCTTAGGTACTGATAGAGATGATCTTTTATTACCAAGACAACGCTCTGTTGGGTTAAAATTGCGCTTGATTGTGATTAAACACCCGACTCGTGAAGAAATAAAATTTCTGACCTCAAAAATGGGAGAAAATGCCGTTGGCTCCAAGGTGATTTTTAATGAAGTGATAGGTCTTAATTCAACTCAAACTCTCAAGTCATTACGCGGCGAGGGGATAAAAGTACTAGGTTCTCAAAATAGAGGACTCAATCGTCAAACCATGCAAAACATGGCCAAGTCCGCGGCCAACAATTTTAAGGATATGATCTTATATGCATTCTAGTTGGAAATTATGGGACTTTCTAAAATCAAGACCTGAAGTGATTGATGATGAGACGCCCCCACTGTTATTCATCAATAGTTTCAATCCTTTTGCTACGAGAATCTTAAAAGATAGAATTCCCCTCTCTCGTTTTTCTGAGGGGAGACTCCTGGTCAAATTAGGGAAAGAACTCACTGTTGATTGGGTTGAGGAGAACTTCAAAACATTGAGTTTGTTTGGTGGTTCGGAGTCTTATTATATTATTCACGCTCACGAGATGCCTGAGAAGGTTAAGAATATTTTCAAAAAACCAGAAGAGCTTATGCTTGAGAATAGATATATTCTTTTTGATTATCCTAAAGATGATGCTCTCTCTAGGGAGATGAAAAAATCTCAACTTGCAGAAGTGATTAAGCTAACACCTCCTGCTTTTTGGGAAAAAGAGCAACTTCTTACATTTTTAAATCAACACTTATCCGTATTTTTGACTTATGAAGCCAAAGAATATTTTATTAAACATGTTGAGTTCAGTTTGGATGATTATTTTAATTATCTCACACAGTTGAAGCTCAATTATGCTGATAAAAAACAAATCGATCTTCATGATCTTGGTGAAGTTGTTTATCAGCAAAAATGGGATCAGTTTGAGATCACTGAATATTTTGCGACAAAAAAATACAAACCCTTTTTTTCTTTATTATCTAAAAGAAAAAATTTTGAAGATATCAGAATGATTGCTCAATTTCTTCAATCCCATATGATCAAAGTTTTTGACCCAAGCTACACTGAGGGGAAGCCTAGGCTTACGAAATACGACCGAGAAATACTGAAGCAACACGATTTATGGAGTTCTCAAGAAATTAGTCGTGCCATGAGTTTTTTCATCAACCTTGAGCATAAGGCCAAAGCAAAAGATCCTTCTTTGTTCACCCAACTGGATCGGGACTCTTTACGGCTAGAAGTCAGATAACTGTGGCTTGGGCTTGAACGTAAGTATAATAAAAAACCGCATTTGGATCACTCGCAATTGTCTTGAGCTCTTGATAAGCGGCATCAGCTAGCTCTTGGGTGATCACTTTCTCTGAGATGAGCTGCTCCTTTGCGCTCATAAGCAAGTCAGTCCAAAAATCTATTGTTTCTTTTCTTTCATCAGGAAAACGATTATCAAAATGAAGGTTTTTGAGACTTAATTTTATATCCTGGAATCCCCCGGCTTGGAGGAGGTTACCAAGCTTAGCCCCGATGAAGGGGTCTCCGTGGGTATCAAGTTGATAATCATTAAAGGCCATCCAATACTTCCAGACATTGGGTGAATAAGGATCAAGAAAGAAAGTTGAATTAAGGACTTCTGTGATAAAAACTTTTGAACCTGGTCTTAACACTCTTCTAACCTCATTGAGGACTTTTTGTGGATGAGGAATATGTTCAAGCACCCAACATAAAAAAGCGCCTTCAAAACTATTAGATTCAAACTCTAAGTTCTGTGCATCCATTTTCTTGATTTCATAGCGATCTTTTGCATAGGGGAGAGTGGCCAGATACTCCTTGGCACTGGCAAGCTGGCGATCATTCAGATCAATCCCAGTAAGGTGGAGTTTAGAAAATCTTCTTAAGAGTATCTCTGATTGAGCTCCCACACCGCACCCGACTTCGAGTAAGTTTTTTATACGAGAAAAATCGATATCCTGGTAGATTCTGTGCTCTTCATAAAAAGCCTGCTCTCTTAGTCGTTGTTGTTCTGACTCTGAAAAACCATGAAGATAAGGGAAATAATTTGCATCACTCATAAACGCTCATTTGTGTGGTGAGTTAAAGACCCTAAAGGCGGTTTGCCAAGGGGGTCTATTGGAGCTAACTTACTATTACTTCATCTCTCAGTAAATATACTTTGAGGTTAAAAAGAAGGTTAATTTTAGTCCCCCGCCCTTAATTCAAGCTAAAGGAAAGGGGGGGAGAGGGTAAAGTCTTGAGTAACGTTTTCCATTTAGCTATTCCGGTTCATAATTTAGATCTTGCTCGTAACTTCTATCAGAACATAGGTGCAACCATAGGAAGAGAGGGCAAGCATACCCTTGTGATGAATCTTTTCCAAGCGCAAGTTGTTTGCCATCTCTCTCCTGAAGATTTTGTATCCAAGCCTAAAATGTATCCGCGACATTTCGGTGTGATCATGGAACGATTGTCTTTTTTGACAGAAAAATATCACCAGCTCAAAGAGAAAATGCCAGAGATCTTTTTCAAGGAATTATTTGTCAGAAATGAAGGAGAGTTTATTGAGCATACTACTTTTTTTGTCCAAGACCCTAGCGGAAATTTAATCGAGTTTAAAAACTATAAAAATCAAAACGCAATATTTAACCAAGGAATATAAAATGAAAAAAATAATCTTTCTTTTAGTGCTCTCTATGATGTGTAGTGTTTATAGTCAGGAACAAAATAAGGGTGAAAATGCCCCTAAACTTGGAGACACACTTCCTAATATCACTCTTGGTGAAAAAACACTTGATGAGCACCTTGAAAAGGGAAAAGTCTTACTCACTGTTTATAGAGGGAGTTGGTGCCCTTATTGCGTCAAGCAGTTAAAAAACTACCAAGAAAACTTAGATAAATTTAAAACTGAGAATATTCAAATTATTGCCATCTCACCAGAGAAGAAAAAAAATGCATTAAAAATGAAAGAAAAGAATAATCTTGAGTTTGAGGTGCTCTCAGATAAAAATCATAAGATGCTAAGAGAGCTTAACTTGGTATTTAAACTCAAGGATGAAACCGTTGAAAAATATAAAGGGTATGGAATTGATTTAGAGGAGAGTCAAGGAAACACAAAAAATGAACTTCCTATTCCTGCAACTTACCTTATAGATAAAAAGAGAAAGATTATCTATAGTTTTATTGATTTTGATTATAAGAAGAGAGCTTCAGTCGAAGACATATTGGCAGCAGTCAAAAAGTAGGTAAGAGTTGAGCGTGCATCACCATCACCATCACCATCACCATCATCATCATCACGGAAGCGGGAAAAACATACTTATTGCTTTTGCTCTCAATTTCGTTTTTGCCTGTGTCGAATTAGTTGGGGGCTACCTCACCAATAGTGTCGCTATTATTTCTGATGCTATCCATGACTTTGGAGATTCACTTGCTCTTCTCCTGGCTTATTTTGCAGAGAAATTAAGTCACAAAGCTCCTGATCAAAGCTTTACCTTTGGCTACCGTCGTTTTTCAATTCTATCCGCCATGCTCAATGGTCTTATTTTATTGGGGGGGGAGTTTTTATGTCATAACGGAAGCAGTCTCCAGGTTAATGGCCCCAGAACCTGTCAAAGCGGATGGAATGTTACTCTTGGCCATCGCAGGCATCGCTTTCAATAGTATTGCTGCATATAGACTTTCTAAAGATGAAGGTATGAACTCCAAGATGGTTATGTATCACTTATTCGAAGATATTCTCGGATGGGTAGCGGTCTTAGTGGTGAGTATTATCCTTTTATTTAAACCACTCTATATTCTTGACCCTATTCTTTCCTTGATGATTTCTATGTTAATTATTAAAGGCGTTTATAAAAATTTAAAGAAAATTATTCTTATTTTGATGCAACAATTCCCAGAAAACTTAGACTTAGCTGTGATTAAAAAAGAGATATCTCATTTAGAGGGAGTGCAAGGAAGTCACGCTATAAAAGGTTGGTCTATTGATGATCAAAATTTTTATTTAAGGCTGCATGTGAGTGTTTCTGGAGAGATGAAAGTTTTTGAGACAGATAAAATTAAACAAAAAATAAAGCATATCTTAAAACATCACCATGTGAAATATTCAACAATAGAGTTTGAAGCCTTGGACTCTGCAGCTTGCCTAGAATCTTAAAATTTCATCAGAATTTAATTCTTCAATCCCAGAAAAGGTAAAGAGTTTTACTGGTCTTTCACCTAAAGATTGCATGGTGTCTTGATCGATACAGACACCTGCTTCTTCGGCTAACATAATGACAGGGTTACCTTTTTCATACACTAAATCTTGAATTTGTTCATCATCATCTGGCAAGTAATGAGCATGAACACTCCATGGAGAGATAAGATCAAGTCCTCTGTAGTCTTGAAGTTTAAGATGGTCTTCATCACCCTCATCCCCAAGAAAAGCGGTTTGAACATCGGCACCTAAAAATATCGCTCCCGCACTATCTGCATAAATAAATTTGTCAGGCGCCCCTGCATATTGCTTGAGCAGTTGAGAGAAGTTGGAGTCCCTAAGCTCATTAATGAGTTGAAAAGTGTTCCCCCCTTCTATCATAAGAACGTTAAACTCCATGAGCTTTTCGAGACTCAAATTTTTCGGTGTATATTCAAGCTCTACACTGGCAATTTTTTTGTGAGAAAAACTTTCCTGGATTCTCTCGAGAACATCGTCATAATCCTCTTCATCGCATGCCTGAGGAATTATGAGGATTTTAGTGTTGTCTGGAAGCTTTTCAAGAAAATACTGATCAAGCTTGTGAAAAGACTCTTGCTCGCCACCGCCAGTTAAAAAGATCAATTTAGGCCAACATCTCTTTGAGGTCACCGGATTCAAACATCTCAGTGATGATGTCATTTCCCCCCACCAATTTACCTTTAAAATAAAGTTGTGGGAATGTAGGCCAGTTAGAATATTCCTTAAGACCTTGTCTGATATCCATATCTTGTAAAATATCAAAGGTGGTAAATGATTTTCCCATATGTTTTAAAATCGCTACGGTATTAGCCGAAAATCCACATTGAGGCATTTCAGAATTACCTTTCATAAACAAAACAAGATCATCAGATTTAATAATTTTTTCAATTCTCTGAGTCAGCTCACCGGTGACGGCATCTGGACTCATTTCTTTCGTTTGTGAAACATCTTTATTTAAAATATTGAAGGGATTGTCATTACTCATAAATCTATCCTTGGGTTTGATTATATTTTTCTTTGGTCATCGTTTTTATTTTGACGGCATGAATTCGTTCTTGAAGTTCTTCTTTGAGAATATCCATGACCATTTGATGTTGATCAATCAGCATTTTTCCTTTGAAAACATCACTGACCACAAGTATTTCTAAATGATCAAGGGTTCCAGTCATGTCACTGACAAGTACTTGGGAATCTTCAAGCTTTGACTCAATTAAAGTTTTCACATTCTGTAATGGATTCATTTCAACCTTTTATATTAGATTACTAGTTATAAGAGTAGCAATCCGCACAGTCAATGTCAGTATACCTATTGGTTTATGGTACTTTCGGACACTTTCATCCCCCTTGGCCAACTTATTTCCAAAGTAATAGACAATAAAGTAGAGAAGCACTGTGCTAATAGCTAATGATACATGGATGTTAAGGATCATCGCATTGGATGTGACCTTGCTTGCCTTTTCTATAGCAGATCGAGTGAGTTCTATTTGCGCGACAAGTAATAAGTCCCAAAGGATAGCAGTTTTCATGATCTTCATATGAAGAAACTTATGCTTTCGTTTGGTCACTCCATAAATGAGTAGACCCACAACTAAAAAAGATTGAGTTTGAAAAAGTAGTGAAGACATTTTATATCCTTTGTTAATGAGTACCTTAATCACTTAATTTTGTATAGAAATATACAAATGAAATGGATTTTGTTTGAGTCTTTACGGTGAGCTTTAAGCCACGTATGCTAGTTCAAGAGGTGGGAATGAGTTTAGGAAAATGGGCCGTTATTGATATAGAAACCACAGGGGTGGACCCTAATTATGATGACATCATAGATTTAGGTTTTTTACAATTTGAAGGGACTCAACTTGTACGTACTTATAGCTCTCTTGTTAAATCTCAAAACAAATTATCGCAATTTATTCAAAAACTTACTGGAATAACAAATGATCTGTTAAAAGACGCGCCACCTTGGCAGAAAGTTGAGGGAGATCTCCTTGACCTAGAAGGGCATGCATTGATTGCTCACAATTCTCAGTTTGAAGAAAACTTTTTAGCCCGCTATTTTGAAGCCCTAGGAGGAGAACGAGAAAGTGAGTCCTTTCAAGATTCTATGTTACTCTTGGCGCTTTTAAATCCGGGAAGAAACTCTCTTAACCTTGAGAGTTTTATTATCGATTTGAAATTGGCCGATAAAGAAGAGCACCGAGGTTTAGCTGATTCTATAGATCTGCTTAAAGTTTTGCTTCTCAGTTGTTTTCAACTTCAGTTTGATCCCACAAAATATCAAACCTTACTGGGGCTTTGTTCGGAGTTTAACTCGGAAGAGTTTTGGTTTAAAAACTTTTTAAAACTAGATCAATCAGAGCTGCTTGAGATCGCAGAACAAATAGATTTTGATTTACATGGAGCCAGCGAGAAGCTTTTTCATGATTTGGAAAAAAAGAATGAACGAGAGTTTGATCTTAGTTCATCTCACACTTTAGAGTTTTCTGGATCAAAAATTAAAGAGATCTTGCAAGATGAAAAGAATATTCAACAAAGACTTCCCGCCTATCAATATCGTGACTCTCAGGAAAAATTAGCTTTAAGGGTGGGGCAAGCATTCTCGAATAATATTCATGCTTTGATTCAGGCCCCTACAGGAACGGGAAAAACGTTAGGTTATCTCATTCCTTCTATTCTAAAGGCCAAGAGTACTGGGGAGCAAGTTCTTATATCCACGGGAACAAAAGCACTTCAAAACCAAGCGATGGCCAAAGATATACCCTTGGCCATGGAGATCTTAGGGTTAAATCACTCTCAACTTCAGATCCTTAGATTGGTGGGCTCTAAAAATCATTTCTGTGAACTTCTTTTTCGCAATGATCTGGATGATAAAGATAGTTTGCTCGACACGAGAACTTTTGGTCAAAAATATCTTCAAGCTTTTTTTGAGATGGTCTTTTTTTCCAATCAAAATACGAACAATTATAACGATATTATCTCTGCAGATTCCATCCCATTTGTTTTGAGAAGAATCTTTCCAGAATTTATGGAGCTACTTAAAAATTATCGAGTCGACTACAGGGCCTGTACGGGAAATAAATGTCCCTATAAAAACGACTGCACTTATATGAGTGGTCTACGTAAAGCCCGAGAGGCAGATATCATCGTGGGGAATCATGCCCTTTTACTTTCATGGCCTAGAAGTATTGATATACCTACACATATTGTCATCGATGAAGCTCATAAAATTGAATCAGAGTCGACTCAGATGTTTACTCAAGAAGTGACACAAAAAGAATTAGAGAGTTTTGGTAAAAATATGCCGCAAATGGTGGCTCCAGTTTATTATTTATTAGGGGCTACAGACACAGAAGGTAAAAAAACTAAGTTTATTAAAAGTGAAATAGCATCTAGCTCAAAGATGATTACTGAGAATGTTCAAGGTTTAATCGATCTCATTGAGAGGTCCGCAAAAAAATTACCTCGCTTCACTGACATTTACTGGAATGAGTTTCCTATGGTGACTTCAAACCGAATGAACTCAGAGTTGGAGGTCAGTCTCTTTAACCAAATAGATTCCCTTCGCTATATTTTTCAAGGAGTCTACGACATCATCTTTCCTCTCATGGGAAGATGGAATATTAATTCGTTAAACGATGAAAACGAAATTACTGCTTTTACTCTTTTCGAATCTTTCTGCACTCAAGTGGAGGAGACCCTTTCCACTTTAAATAATTTATTAGAAGAGACGAGTCATAGGGCGGGGTCAATTAAGTTTCACGCAGAATATGGTTTTTTACTCAGCTCAGCTCCCATTAATGTGGGTGAGATTTTTTATGAATCCATTATTAAACCGAGTGAATCAGTGGTTTTCACCTCTGCAACACTGGCCAATAGTGATGGATCGCGAGGAATGGCGCAAGTTGAGTGGATGACTGGCTATAATCTCCTGCCTAGTGAAAAACGATTTAAAACAGGTCTGTTTTTAGAAAATAATTATGACTATGCTAATAATGCTAAAGTCTTTATTTGTACCGACACACCAGCGATCTACGATAAAAATTATGTGGACGAAGTTCTTGGGCACCTCACTCCCTTGATTAGGGATATCGGAGGAAGAACGCTTTTATTATTTTCATCAAAGCTGCGTTTCAACAAAGCATGCGAGATCTTACTGGATGAGTTCGAAGGTGAAATCCCTCTTTTTATTCAAGGTCTTGGCGCCAATATCGTAGAGGAGTTTAAAAAGTCTGAACATGGTATTTTGGTTGGTATGGAGTCGTTTGGAGAAGGGATAGATATTCCTGGAAAATTGTTGGAATTTGTATATGTAGATAAAATTCCAGATCTCAGGCAAGATCTTGTGATCCAGAAAAGGCGAGATTATTATGAAGCGGAGTTTGGAAATGAATTTAATGATTATTTTTTGGCCGCACGGACTCGCTCTCTTCACCAGAAACTAGGGCGACTGATTAGAAGAGAGTCAGATAAGGGTTGTATCATTGTTACTGATGCAAGACTGGCTAGGTGGAAAGGAAGGACCTTAGATACCTTCAAGGATATGATGAAACCTTACGTGTTAAATTTCACTCCGATAGCGGAAGCTTGTGAGGAGTCAAAGAAGTTTCTGTTAAGTTAATTTGACCTTATTGGCCTCATAATTTTTCAAACGCTCGATCTTTATTGTCACGCCATCTGAGAAGTGTCCTAAGTAGGGGATGCCGTGATATTTGCTTAAATAAATATCAAGTCCCTCTTTAGAGATCGTTCCACTTTCTCCTACTTGTAAGAGTTTGCAATGAGTGGCATTTAATTGATTGCCATTTATTTCCAAATCAACAGGTTCTATCTCTTGCAGTTCCACATACATTTCTTGAGCAAAAATTTCTTGTTTGAATTCCCAAATATTTGGACTGGTGTAAACGGAGTAGGGGGTTCTGTGCACGGGGTCAATCTTTTTCATTTGAGTCATCAGCATCGTGGTAGAAAAACACGGTGTGGCAAGATGAACATAATTATTGAAATGATAATTGAATTTTTGCGTCTTGCCATTGTGCGTATAAATATAATCAAATGTTTTGGTTTTGTGGTCTACATTGACCATTTCTGTGCTTTCGTTGGGGCCCATTTGTCTATTGACCTTTATAGACTTGGTTTCGAACTTTGCCGTGTAACAATATTCCACATTAACTTTTAAAAATTCTCCACTGGCCACTCTCGACATAGTTTGGGCAGTAAGTACGAAATTCCCAAAAGATTTGTCTTCACGACTTAGTTTAAAATTTTCTTCGGAGTAAATTTTGTCCCTAGCAAAGTAATTGTATTTACCCTCGAGCAATATTTCCAAAATACTCAATTTAAAATTTCTCCTCGTCTAGTTTTTGACTTAATAAAAACTAAAATTAATGACTGACTTTCGTTGTCATAATACCTAACAATATGATATTTAAGACAGTAATCCAAATTAAAATAGTTATTGATATCAAAGGATTTTATCAAAATGATTAAGTTGAAAAAAGGACTTAACCTTCCTATTACAGGTGAGCCTAGTCAAGTTCTTCATGATGGTCCGAGAATTTCTCGCGTGGCCTTATTGGGGGATGATGTCGTAGGTATGAAGCCGACCATGGCGGTTAAAGTTGGCGATCAAGTGAAAACAGGACAGCTACTTTACACTGATAAGAAAACAGAAGGGGTTTTATACACATCTCCTGGTAGTGGTGAAGTTGTGGAAATTAACCGAGGTGATAAAAGAAAATTTCTCTCTGTGGTTATTAAACTTTCTGGCAGTGATGAACATGTTGCTTTTAATAGTTTCAAGGGAGCTACCGTTGATAGCTATAATGAGCAAGGAGTAAAAGATCTTCTCATTGAGTCTGGAATGTGGCCGTCTCTTAGACGTAGACCTTTTTCTAAGGCTGCTGTTCCAACAGAAAGACCAAGTGCTATCTTTGTTAATGCTATGGATACACATCCTTTAGCGGCTAATCCCATGCTTTTTATCAAAGAACATCAAGCGGCTTTTCTCAATGGATTAAAAGTCTTAGGGAAGCTAACTGATAAAGTCCATGTTTGTGCTGCTCCTGATGCGAACTTAGATGTTGCCTCAGCAGCGAATGCAACTTTAAATACTTTTAAAGGCCCGCATCCAGCAGGTCTCTCTGGAACTCATATCCATTTTCTCCACCCCGTCGGTGAGAAAAACTTTGTTTGGTATACGAATTACCAAGATGTCATCGCGATAGGGAAGCTTTTTGAAACAGGGCAATTGTTCTTGGATCGAATGGTGAGTGTCGCAGGTCCAGCCGCTCGCAATCCACGAGTCGTTAAGACAAGAATGGGAGCTTCTCTGGAAGAACTTACTAAAGATGAATTGTTTGAGAATACTGAAACAAGAATTATATCAGGCTCTGTCTTTGGTGGACGTAAAGCTCAAACCGGAGTTGAGTATCTAGGACGATTCCATCATCAAGTGTCTCTTTTAAGAGAAGGTAGAGATAGAGAACTTCTTGGGTGGCATTCACCTGGCTTTGATCGCTATTCAGTTAAGCCTATTTATGTCTCTAAACTTTTTGGAAATAAAAAATACGATTTCACAACCAATGCTCATGGATCTTTAAGGTCTATCGTTCCCATTGGTTCATACGAAAAAGTCATGCCTCTTGATATACTCCCTACCTTTCTCGTGAGATCTCTTATGAGTAAAAATACGGACATGAGTATTAAGCTTGGGGCTTTGGAGTTGGATGAAGAAGATATGGCGCTAGTTACATTTGTAGATCCTTGTAAAAATGATTTCGCCACAAAGCTTAGAGAAAACCTAACTTTAATTGAGAAGGAGGGGCTATGAAATTTTTAAGAGATGCCCTTGATAAAGCTGAACCTCTATTTCATAAGGGTGGGAAATTTGAAAAAATGTACCCTCTGTATGAAGCCATAGATACTTTTGCTTACACCCCAGGAATTGTCGCTGGAGGAAATACCCATGTACGCGATGGTATCGACCTTAAAAGAACGATGATCTCTGTGGCTATTGCTCTGGGACCTATA
>CEQY01023343.1_pt1 | contig 18691 bp, 14 predicted proteins | sample 361391 | NCBI WGS metagenome assembly CEQY01 (sample SAMEA2621075, study PRJEB7988) | marine metagenome | isolation source: saline water (ENVO:00002010), including | reverse complement strand
CGCCGATTGGCCCCGCCGGAATATCGAATTGTGGCAGGTATTCGCCCCACCTCAGATATCCATATGAAAAAAGGACATACCAATCAGGGAAAACAAAACCAGCCTGTGCATAAGGATCAGCGGCATTGTGTAATGGTGGCGGTATTATCCAAGAGTAGAATGCTATTACCATGATTATGGATGCAAAAATGATGGTATCCCGAAGAACCTCTGTAGGCCAGAATGAATGGCCAGTGAAAACTCTCCGCCTCTCTTCTTCCGCTTCTAGAAGTTGCTCTTTCTCACTGATATAAGTATCAGCGATCCTTCCAAATCTATCAATTAATCCCATTTTATCACCCTTTAATCAATGAGGCTCCGCGATTCCCTGCACCCAGACTATGAATAGGTGCGCTAGAATTAGTACTGTAACAATCAGAGGTAGGACAAAAACATGTAAGAAGTACATCCTAACTACGGTTTGACCCGTTAGAGTGGTGCCTCCGAACATAGCGTTCGCGACCCATTCCCCTATCAGTGGTGTCGCCATAGCCATGTTTATCCCTATCGTTGCTGCTCCGAATGCTAGGCTATCCCACGGTAATAGGTAACCGGAATAACCAAAGAATATGGAGAAGAACATAAGTGCTACTCCAATGAGCCAATTCAATTCTCTTGGATTACGGTATGCCCCAGTGAAATAAACCCTGCACATATGTAGGAAAACCGCGGCTACAAAGAAGTGAGTAGTCCAATGGTGTATGGATCTGATAATATAGCCAAACGGTAGCTCTAGCATGATGAACTCCATTGAGGCATAGGCAGGAGTAGGGTCTGATTCTAAATCCCCTCCAGGGACATAATAGAAACCAAGAATTGTTCCAGATATCACTAGAATAATGAACGCAAGGAAGGAAATCCCTCCCAGACAATATAATGGATACCAATACCAGATTATCCTCAATTTGTATTTCTCAGCATGAGTGAGGGGCATTTGCCGGTGCATACTGTAGTATGAGTCCTTGCTCATGCCCCAGTAGTCTTGTATCCTGAATCTAGTATCTAACCAGGAAAAAGCCCAAAGGAATAGCTTCTCCGCTAATCCCATACTACCTGCATTTGATTCGACAGCCCGCAGAATATCTTTTCGGGGTAGGTCATCTCTCTCCCGTCTTAGAGTAAATGCAACAATCACCACTACTATTGCAATGAAAATCCACAGGAACCAAAACTGAATCACTTTACTTCACCTAACCGCAGAACGTGTACCAATCCATAAAATCAGGGAGGGCTTCAATCGTCCCTCCGTTAACCGTGAATGGAATTAGGGGCATCCCATATGGGGCCGGTCCACCCGTCTTCTTAACCCCAATGAAGTCGAACTCTTGTCCATTTGACCGGTTTCTAGCAGTGTTTTTCTCTATTACTGTGTGATCGTATCTACTCGAATGGCAGATACAGAAGGATTTGTTCCCACTAGAGTCGGTACCCCCTGGTAGCCAAGAATCAGCAGTAAAGTCATTGCTGACCAATTGCCATCCCGGAATGCAGCATAGGTGAGGACATCTTGCGAAAACGATAATGATATTATCGTGAATATTGAGGGAGGAAAACTCTTCCTTTTCCTCTATTTCATAACCAGAACCAACATAAGCTCCGCCTGCGGTATACCCGTCCATCATCTGGAAGCGCGGTGTATCCTCTGATAGAGGCTTGTTTTTATTTTCTTCATGTGGGACGTAAGTTGCAATTATCGGTAGCCCTGACCACAGTCCTGCAGCACCGACCATTCCAGTGGTAGTATTCGCCGACTCATCTTGGAAAGCCTTGACGGTCATCGGTTGCTTGTCCATACTATCGTACCAAACATCTGACCCTTTTGGCACGTAGAATTTTATCGCAGAATCAGAAGAACCTCCACTTGATTGCCCCATAAGAAAAGAAGCAAAACCGACACTACCAAGAGAAGCGACTGTTATCAACCCCGCTGAGGTATTAAATGCATGTCGCATAAACTCCCTCCGATCGATGGATCCATTCTTATTGGGAGAAAAATCCTCTTGATTGCCTAGCTCCCTCAGTTTGAATTTTCTTGCCATTATCACACCTCATATTTCTTCCAGGATTCTGTATCGTGACTTGTAATGTACTTGTTTCTTCTGTGTTTGACAATTAGAACATCCGGCAGAACGTACTTTAGGTAGACTATTCCCATAACTATCAAGGTAAGCAGAGTCATTGCCAAGTTGAAAGACAAAAGCTGCTGGTCCCAATGATTGTATAGGCCGTAAGCTAGGGCACCTGCCCAATATAGTGTCCACATCACCCCCCAGAGGCCAACCAGAATTATCAACCAGGATTCTCCTGATGGAGAAACACTTGCTCTAACTATTGTTCCAGGTTTAACCTTATTGAAAACCCCATGATCAACTGCTGCCGTGAAAGCCTCCTCTGTGAGACTCGCATCTTCCAATGCTTTCCTGGCATCTTCGACTGTCACTTCGCCAGATTTTACTTGACGGAGCAAACTCATCACGGAGTCGTCTTTCATAGTTGGTCGCCCCTCCTAAGATGTTTAATCCTGAGTCTTAGTAGATTGCTCCTGCCTTTATAATGTCGAGAGAATCCGTATCTCAAGAAGAACCCACAAAATAGTATCACTAGTATCACTGCGGCAAACCCGAGAAGTCCCAACCAGTGAGCGAGTAGTTTAGCACCCATATGGTGCAGATCGGTATGATCCTCGATTGGTGCCGGAGGGTTGATATCCCCATTTCCGGAGAAAATAGTCCTCCTATTGCCATTGTCCTCTCCCTCATCGATTGTGGTGGTTAGTCTGTTCCATCGATCTAGGCTAGATGGGGCCTGATCCCCGTTTACTGAATTTCCCGCGATAAAGAAGGTGACTGGACCCGAATTTTCCTCTGGACTGTTCCAAGTAATTAGCCAGGTTCTATCGGGGGCCTTCGCTCCCAGGTCTGTATGGGTCAGACTCAATGGATCATCTTCCCAGTTCTGCACCATCCCTTCAATACCTTCTGGAGCTCCGAGAGAGCCTGAACTTGCGGTCATTGCGAACCCTCCTGTGTAGGTGTCTTGTTGTGCCTCGGGTCCCCCGATTAGCTGTATTTTCATTTCGTAAACGGTTTGAGGAGAGTAATGGAAGGGTACTCCATCTAAGATTACAGTTACTGAATTATCAGGCTCTTCTGCATGACAAGTACATCCTGCAAGCGATACATCCCCCTGATTATTGGCATCTCCACCTATTCCTCCTGGATACGCCTTTCCAGAACCGGCCACGAAAACGATGACCAAAATCGACAAAAGTATTTTTTGACGGGAGGCCATAGTAATATCACCTAGCAACTGCTATTGCTACTCTCCACAAAAAAGGGGGATATTAACGTTCCACTCCGGCCCCTTCGGGGCCGAACTTAATCGAAGATTTTTGAAAAAACCTCAAGCACCTAGTCTCGGGCCAAAGACACATGTCTGCCCCTCAGTGGAAGAACGTCTACGAACTATCTGAAGATCAATTTCAGAGACTTGAACAGGCCGAAGAAAAAATGGAATCAATGGAGATTAACACAGCAGAGAGTATCCTCAAATCCTTATTGGATGAGGATGAGAATTGCATCCCTGTGTTGAATATTTACGGACATATGTATGGTAGATACCTTTCTGATTTTGAGTCCGCGATAGTATATTACGATAGAGTATTGCAGCTTGAGCCAGATAATACATGGGCTAGGGATGAAAGAAGAAGATATCGAAGATATGTATCGTATGATTAGGACACAATAATCTATCCTGGTTTATTCCGAGTAGCATGGAAGAAGGCGCGATACTGTTAGTCGGTGTTGGTGGAATCGGCTGTCAATGGTCTTCAAACGCACATGAAAAATGCCGAGATCTGTCCGATCTTTTGCTTATCGATGCCGACGAATCTTCATTCTCCAATGCGATGGAAGCAAATTGCCTTCATTTGGATGCTAATGGAAGTGCAAGGGGTACTGCCGCCCTACCAAATTTAGCTGCTCACAGACTTAGTCAGGGGATGGGAGAAATTTCATCACTGTTGGAAAAATCTGAACTCGTTGTGTTACTCACTGCCCTAGGGGGCGGCACTGGGTCCGGTGCATCCGTTGAAATCGCGTCTAAGGCTAGGGATACTGGAAGCATGGTAATTAGCATAGTAGGACTTCCATTTGCGGAGCAGCCTTTACGCTGTGCAATTGCAGACCAAGCATTGCCAAACTTGGAAAAAAATTCTGATCTCTGCGTCTTAGTTAGCCTAGAACGTCTGGCATGGCAGGCCAGGGACAGGAATTCCGATTGGAAAGTAGGATCAGGTTGGATTGCAGAATTGATCGAGGGAATAGTAGCAACTCTTGCCAAGGTCGGAAAGATGAACCTAGACTTAATGGATTTAAGGACGATAGTAAACAGACCAGGAAATGCAACATTGATAGTAGGAAACGGGAATATCGATGATCCCGAGGAAGTGGTCAAAATTGCAAGCAAATCCCCCCTCTCAGATATATCGGCGGATGGGGCAAAGGGATGTTTGATTCAAGTCGAGGGTGGACCGGACATGACTCTTGGTCATCTTAATCTCGTATCGGAAGCCTTCGTCTCAACACTTGATGACGATTGTCAGGTTATTCTAGGTGCCCGTTCTAGTGATGAAATGATAGGAAAACTAAGACTAGTTGCAGTGGTCAGCGGAATCTAACCTATCAATTCAACTTCATCATCCGAATTGTCTGATATGACAGTATGATTTATCTGATCTATTGGGATGCCTGGAACCGGTACTCCTACTTCCTGTTCATTGGGATAGTCAACCCTCTCTTCTCCCTCGCTTTCTTCCTCCCGAATATTGCCAACCAGGGAAATAGACATAGGTAGCAGGAGCAATATAGAAATGGAAGTAATGAGATGCCCTAGACCTGTAATCGCTACTAGGTCTAGCCTTCCATCGCTGATTGAAGATAGGGAAGAAACACTTCCTGCATATGCATATCCGAATGAAATGCCCCAAAAAATCGCCGATTGCCCCTGGAAAATCTTCCAGCCCCCCTTCTTACCTTTTTTCGAAATAGACCAAACAGCGAGAATAATACTCAATGACATCAGAAGTACTTCCTCTATTAAAATCGAAGAACTACTAGGCTGGGCGGAGAATGGACTTCTTCTCCATGAGCTAAAAAGATGCCAACTACAAAAAATTAGCATAATCATCATAAATCTGTCCCTAGCTTTTCCATCTACATCACCAGCGTCCCTCTTAACTGAAGTGAACCTGTCCATGAAAACTACGATGATTATTAGAAAAATCAGAAACACTGCTCTCAATAACCAACTGAAAGTAATGTATTCAGACGTCTCGCTCGGCTTTTCGGAAGCATATCCCAAAAACCAAATCAATGGACTGAAGATTAATGCAATAGTCAATGCCCTTGCCGAAGAGTAAAATCCTCCAGTTCTAGCACCTCTGATTTCCAGGTTTTTTCTATTCGAGAGATTTATTCCCCCGGCAACTATGGACATCGATTGTCCAATTGACATCACAAGGAATAATGACCCCATAAAAATCGCTATATTTTTTTCATTAATTATTGTTTGAAACTTAATCATCAGGATAATGATGAATCCAATCAGAACTACAAAAAACAATGGTATGACGCTTACTTTGAGGTATTGAAAATTAAAGACCCCTCTTAATTGATCATCTACATTGAAAACTCTTCCAATAAAAGTGTAATTAGCTGACGCAATAAAGATGTAAGATATCGCCAAGGATAGAAAAATTACACTTCCGTCTTCATCTAACCCGAACAATCCAGCCTTCATCAAAGCGTAGAGAATTCCACTTAGTAAAATCATTAACAATATGTGAGGGAAAGTTGACGGATTCGTAAACGATTCTAGTAACCCCTCGCCTTCATCCAACTCCCCCAAGCTTCTCTCCACGTCCCGCGATACCCCACCATTGGTTAAGGCCAACCCCTACGCGCTGCCATGCCGCGACCAAAAAAGTCAGCTAGGGGGAAGCATCGTTGGATAGGTTTACGGTTCGCCTTCGAGGTTTCAAGATCCGAAGCCTCAGCCATCCTTAGTGCCCTTGTTGATGAAAATGAGTGTGAGATCTTCGATATTTCAGAGAGAGAAAAACGAACCTCGGCTATTCTGAAGGTCCCTCTGAAATTTTACCCTGATTCCAAGATTTTACTCAGTGAATTAGCCAATGTTAGTACCTTGACTAGTTCTGGCAAGATCAGATTGGTAAGAGAAAGGCTCGATTCAATTAGATAGGTATTCCCAATTCAGGAATTCTAAATCTCTAATCAAAAGTTCTCCATCTGGACCACAAGCTTCTAATTCCCCCGTTCTGTTTAAGCCGACAGCACGTACAGGTTTGCCTTTGAAATAAAGGGAAACTCCTGTGGATAGAATTTTTGACAACGACTCCCATGATTTTGAAATTAAAAGATCCTCTGATGGAAGGTCCAAAGAGTCAATGTCTTCAAATACAGATGATAACGATCTATCTATCATTTCAAACACATCTATCGATTCAATTTGTCCAATAGTTTCTTCCCAACCAGATGCCTCAATTCCGTCTTGCATAAAACCTATCCTGTTAGCTCCTACTCCTAATCTGATTTCTTCTCTATCAATTGACTCCACTAAAATTCCGCCCATTTTCCTTCCATCGCTAGTTATGATATCGTTAGGCCATTTTATGTAGGCTCCTAATTTTTCTGAAACTATCGACCCTACGCATGTCTGAATAAGTCCGGGAGGATATTTTTCCAAGACTTCTTTATCCAAAATCCAAGTAGCGTAGACTCCTCCTTCGGTCGACTTCCACTCGGAAGATCTCCTCCCTCTACCCGATGTTTGAGTCTTGGCAAATATTCTATGCCATCCCTCACTATCCTTCCCAGTAATTTCATCCATCGTAGATTCGCATTTTTCAATTATCTGAGGTTTCATCTTAGAAGCAGTTTGCCAAAATGCCACTACTGCAATTTTTTCATCACCCAGTCTAATTTCTTTTAGAAGTCTGTGAGACCAACCCATATTTGACCAATCCCCAACTTTACTTTCACCCTCGGGATCGATTTTTAGTAGAAGTACTACCAATAAATCTCTAGAAATTACAGACGATTTATCAGAAAGAAAAGTAGCTAGAGATTTTCCCCAACCCCCATGAGGGATATCTATCATCGCAGCATCTTCGATTGGACTAAGCTCACTCGTACCCTTCTCGACATCTAAATACGGAATATTCCATACCAGCAAATCTACCTCTTTGGTAATCTCTAATCCCTCTCCCAAACCTCCTTCAATTACACATGCGTTCTTATCCAGATTCAGATTTTTCAAGTTTCCCGACGTCGCAGAAATAGCAAACGGATTAACATCGTATGCAGTTACATTCCATCCAAAACCCGACATCATAATGGTTACTATTCCAGATCCGCATCCAATTTCTAATGCATTTGTATTTTTGTCAAAGTTCAATTCTGCTATTGCTTCGCAAAGAAGAAAGGTATCTTCCCTTGGAGGATAAACTGTCTCTGGAACCGTTAATTCTAGTTGTTTAATCGCCTCTATGTCGAAAATACGATCCACCATTTCTACAATCATCCCCTCAGAATTAATATTCTTATTTTCTTCCGGATTAATTCATCAAAAAGATTTATCCCTGAGGCCGTTGAACACCAATCGCTCCACATTCCCCCGTGGAGCTCCGGGGGTTTAGCGTAAGCACGGCTCACGCAACCTTTTTGAACACCCCTAGGGTCGGAGGATAGCCCAGCATCAGCCATGGGCCTGTAGCTTAGTCAGGTAGAGCGCCGGGCTTTTAACCCGGTGGCCGGGGGTTCGAATCCCCTCAGGCCCGCCTGACAGCTCTACAGGCTCATGCTTTTCCGGGCGAAGGGGGAAAGAAAATGGCAGTAAAGAGCTCAACAAAAAAGAGACTTATCGAGCTCGGGATACCCGAGGATCACGCTCACAAGTTGGCCGACGATGCAAACTTAGACGCGATAAAGAGAATGTCTAGAGAACAAGTGGCAAAAAAGGTGGGAGTAGAGGAAAGTGGTTCAGAACTAGAACACATAATGCAGGTCATTAGTGAACATGTGGGCTCCCGAAAAAGAAGTAAGAGCAATCGAATCACTATCTCAAGAAAGACACTGCTCGATGAGGACATTCCTACCGGCGATTACAGATTCAACGTACTCAACCACATCCTAGTACCTCACCATGAATTAGTGCCAATAGATTCGGAGTCGGAGGTTCTCGAGCCCTGGGGTCTAAGAACCGATGACGCATTCGGTACGAACAGATTGGCAAAGGAATTACTTCCCAAGATTCTGATTACCGATCCAGCAATTCAATCAATAAAGGAAATGGAAGAATTAGAGAATGATGAGTTGCCTGCAGGTTGGTTGGCCAATAGAGTCGTAAAAATCGAACGTTACAGTAGATCTGCAGGAAAGTCTGTTGCTTACAGGCTGATTGTTGAGAGTGCATAATTTAGTGGATTAGTGGTGAAAAAATGAAAGAAATAGTAGAGAGTTACTTCAAGCAAAGGAGTCTGGTTAATCACCAGCTTGCTTCTTATGATGACTGCATTCCAGTGGGCGATGGAAAGCAGAGTAGAATGGAAAACATTGTTCGAAATATAAGAATAGGAACAGACGAACAAATCGATGATGATGAAGGCGGATTAGTGAAGCTGGATCTATTGGATAAGGAAATTATTGTAAGGTTGAAGAATCTTAGATTGGGAAGACCTACAATAAAAGAAGCCAATGGGGCAGAGCATCCTGCAACCCCTCTCGAGTGCAGGCTAAGGAAGCTCACGTATTTCTCACCCGTGTTCCTAGACTTCAAAATTTATCGTGATGATCTACCGCCTTCACCAGGATCTGAGATGGGTTTCCAGGAAGAAACTAGTGTCCACATTGGAAATCTCCCAATCATGGTCAGATCTGGAAGGTGTAATCTTAATCATAACCACATAGATGAGAATAGAAGGCTCTCTCCCGAAACCTCTTCTGAGGACTCCGATAGATACAAGACTCTTCTAAGAAAATCTGGTGAGGATCCTCTTGATCCCGGTGGCTATTTCATTATTAACGGAACAGAAAGGGTACTAATTTCAATGGAAGATCTTGCCCCTAACCGTGTTACTGTGGAGAAGAATAAGAAGTACGCCCATGAGACTCAAGTGGCAAAAATCTTCTCTCAGAAAGACGGTGTAAGGAAACCCCTTAACGTCGAGAAAAGAAGGGATGGAATGCTAATGGTAAAAATTCCTAGCGCAGGAACTACTCCAGTTCCGTTAGTTCTCCTCATGAGGTCTCTAGGGATTGAGAATGATAGAGAAATTTTTGCTTCCATAGCTGGTCCCCCCGAGGCCATGAAATTCACTGTCGCAAATCTGAATGATTTGAGAGACAATGAGGAATATGGGGTGGACACCTCAGAAGAGGCACTAGCATGGTTGGAAAAGAAATTCGCAGCCGGCCAGCAGAAAGAGTACCGTGAATCAAGAATTCAGAATCTGCTAGATAATGAGTTGTTACCCCACCTTGGATCCACCATTGAGAACAGAGAGAAGAAGGCGATATTCCTTGGAAGGATTGCTAGGCAAGTACTAGAAATGGCCATCAAAGACAAAGATCCTAACGATAAAGATCACTATGCGAACAAGCGGGTTAGATTAGCTGGAGACCTAGTTGAAGACTTATTTAGGGTCAGTCTCCAGCAACTTGCAAGGGACTTGAAGTATCAATTAGAGAGGCATCACAACAGGAAGAGGGAGTTGCGAATATCTTCTTGCTTGAGGCCTGATGTTCTAACCACTAAGATAATGCATGCTCTTGCTACGGGGAATTGGGTAGGCGGAAGATCAGGCGTAAGTCAGTTGCTTGATCGAACAACATACCTCTCGGCGTTGTCACACCTCAGGAGAGTTACGAGCCCTCTTGTCAGAAGTCAGCCTCATTTCGAGGCACGAGACCTCCATCCCACTCAATGGGGCAGGTTATGCCCGAATGAAACCCCCGAGGGGCAGAATTGTGGACTAGTCAAAAATGGCGCTCAGATGATCGATGTCTCCGAAGAAGTAAACGAAAACGATGTCAAGGAGCTTCTTAAAGAAGCAGGAGTTAATGATAATCCTGACGGTTGGGCGGATGGCTCTAGGATACATGTTAACGGAGATATATTTGGCCTGCATAAAAGACCACACAAATTAGTTAGCCAATTCAAGCGAAGACGCCGATCAGGAAGAATCAGACCTGAGGTCAGCATCAGACATGATGTCGAAAATAGGGATGTGTACATCAACACCGATCGAGGTCGAATGCTCCGTCCTCTGTTGATCATCGATCAAGGAAGCCTCCAGTTAACCAAAATGCATCTTGAAGGACTCAACTCGGGTGATATAACATTCTCAGATCTTGTATCGGGCGGCGTAGTTGAGTGGGTGGATGCCGAGGAAGAAGAAGACCTTCTGATCGCACCTAGGCCATTCGATTTACCAGCCCTTTCTCCAAAGCACAAGAGGCCAATTAATCCTTCAATGGTAGAATGGACAAATCTTGGTGACCATGAAATATCTCATGCCGAAGTGAAAGTTCAAGTAAAGATGCCCAATGGAAGTTCAAAGTCAGAGAAATTCAAGATTCCATTGAACTATTACCAAGAGAATCTTGACTCTTTGAAGAGAAAGGAAAAGAAAGACGGTACTGTATTGATCTACACTCACGTAGAAATAGACCCACAACTAATACTCGGAGTTTGTGCATCTCTTGTTCCCTACCCAGAACACAACTCTACCCCTAGAGTGACCGGAGGTACTGCAATGGTGAAACAGAGCCTTGGAGTGGCCAGTGCGAATTTCCGATTGAGGCCAGATACCAGAGCGCATGTAATGCACTATCCTCAGAGGTCAATTGTAGGAACTAGAGCAATGCAGTCAACCAATTTCGACCAGAGACCAGGGGGGCAGAATTTTGTTGTAGCTATAGTCAGTCACCATGGTTACAATATGCAAGATGCTGTGATAATGAATAGGGCCTCGGTGGAGAGGTCTCTCGGGAGGTCAGCCTTCATTAGGACATATAATGCCGAAAATAAGCGATTTCCGGGAGGTCAGGAGGAAAGGATCGAAGTCCCAGGAACAGGCTTGGATGAAATAAAGGGTCTAAAGTCCTGGGATTCTTATTCTCACCTAGAAAGGGACGGTCTTCCAGTTCCTGAACAAGAGCTTACTAGCGAAGAAGGCGGTAGATCTATCCTGGTCGGTAAGACTAGCCCACCAAGATTCCTCGAAGAAGCTCATGGGGCATTTTTACAGGCCCAAGAGAGAAGAGAATCATCTATGCAAGTCAGGCACGGAGAGAAAGGTTGGGTAGACAATGTTTACGTAACAGAATCTTTGGATTCGGGGAGATTGGTCAGAATTACTCTAAGGACAAACAAAATTCCAGAGTTGGGCGATAAGTTCGCTAGTAGACACGGGCAGAAGGGCATCATTGGGAGACTAGTTGATCAGGAGGATATGCCTTTCACTGTCGACGGCGTAATTCCTGACTTGCTGATTAATCCCCACGCAATTCCATCCAGGATGACTGTAGCGCACGTGTTGGAAATGATTGGGGGCAAAGTAGGTTCCATGGAGGGAAGAAGAATTGATGGAACTGCCTTCACGGGAGAAAAGGAAGAGTCACTCCGTTCCGGACTCCTCAGAAACGGCCTTAGACATACAGGCAGAGAATCTATGGTAAATGGCGAGACGGGCGAGAGCTTCCCAGTCGATACATTCGTCGGCGTGATATACTATCAGAGGCTTCATCACTTAGTAAGCAGCAAACTCCATGCCCGAAGTCGAGGAAGGGTACAGATTCTGACGAGGCAGCCAACAGAGGGCCGTGCTAGACAGGGGGGTCTAAGATTCGGTGAGATGGAGAGGGACTGCCTTATTTCACATGGAGCTTCAATGGTGATCAAAGATAGGCTATTGGATGAATCCGATGGGTGGAATCTAATGGTCTGCAATACTCCTAGATGTGGACATATTGCTTATTATGACTGGAAGAGGAGAACTACCATTTGTCCGGTTTGTGGCGATCGTTCAGACGTCCATACTGTTCAGACATCCTATGCCTTCAAGCTACTACTCGACGAGATGAAAAGCTTAGGTGTTGCCATGAGATTAGAACTGGAGGATAGAAGATGAGTACGAGAGATGCTGCCAAGATTCCAAAAAGAATCGACTCTATTAGATTCACACTGATGGATCCGAACGAGATTAGGAAAATGTCTTCCGTTGAGGTTAAGACTGCAGACACTTACAAAGACGATGGACATGCATTCAAGCAAGGTTTGATGGACCCAAAGATGGGTGTTATCGATCCAGGAATTAGGTGCGAGACATGTGGAAATAAGCATGAAGAGTGTCCAAGTCACTTCGGCCACATCGCTCTGGAACTGCCTGTGATGCATATTGGTTTCACAGGTTTAATCAAGACATGTTTGAAAACAACTTGCAATTCGTGCAGCAAAGCACTTCTATTGGATGCTCCGGAGACTCATCCTACAGACCCAGAAAAATCTGAGCAGGATTATTACAGAGACAGAGTTAACGACATTATACTCAAACATGGCGTTGGGGGCCGTGAATTCAAGAAGATTATCAAGGACATTGAGAATATTTGTGCCGGTGCTAAGAGAGCAATTTGCATGCACTGTGGAGCGGAGCAAGGGAAAATAATCCTAGATAAGCCTACGACCTTTAAGGAGAAAAAGGCCGATAAGGGTGAACACAAACTTAACGCACGAGACATCCGTGAGTGGTTGGAGAAGATTCCAGATGAACATCTCATTTTCGTTGGTATGGAGAAAGACGTTAGCAGACCAGAGTGGACTATAATGAAGGTATTGCCAGTTCCACCAATAACTGTTAGGCCATCAATTACACTCGAAAGTGGAGATAGGTCTGAAGATGATCTTACACATAAATTAGTAGACGTTTTACGAATAAACCAGAGACTGAGAGAGAATAGGGACTCTGGGGCACCCCAACTAATCGTAGAGGATCTTTGGGAACTTTTGCAGTATCATTGCACGACATACTTTGACAATCAGACAAGCGGTATCCCTCCGGCAAGGCATAGATCTGGAAGGCCATTGAAGACGCTTTCACAGAGATTGAAGGGTAAAGAGGGCAGATTCCGAAGTAATCTTTCAGGAAAGAGAGTCAATTTCTGCGCTCGAACCGTTATCAGTCCCGATCCAAATTTAGGAATTAACGAGGTCGGAGTCCCCGTCAAAACGGCTAAAGAGTTGACAGTACCAATAAGGGCAACAAGTAGGAACAGAGAGCAACTTAGGCAGATGATTCTCCGTGGCCCAGACGTACACCCTGGAGTAAATTACATCATAAGAGGGGATAGATTTAGAGTCAGAATTACAGATCGAACAAAGTTCATATGGTCAGGATTTAGGTGCCTTAATCCTGATTGTCACTCTGGTAGTGAAGAAGAACCTTACATGGGTTACAGGCCGGACCTCAACGAGGTTCTTCCTGCTCCGAACTTCCTTCCTGGACTTGTATTGAAGGAACAGATGCGGAGAGACCCGATTACAGATGAGTTAGTACCTGAGTGGAGCGTTAATCTAGAATCTACCCTCTCCAATCTTAGGGGTGAGGATGAAGTTGGAAAACCCCTGCCTGAGGACGATCCCGACGCAGTAATCCATCATAGATGGAAGTGGGAGGTGGAGAATCCAGAAGAATATCTTCCCGAATATTTGGAGGTTAAATGCCCCCACTGCGGTAGTCCGGAAGTAGAAGACGAGCATGGAAATGTTTACCCAACCGAAACCGAAGATAGACTCAGCACATACGATAGAGACGGCAATCCCCGTCCGGGAGTGGTCGTAGAAAGGCACCTAATAGATGGAGACGTTGCAATTTTCAACAGACAGCCATCTCTGCACAGGATGTCCATGTTGGTCCATGAAATCAGGGTTATGGAAGGAAAGACTTTCAGATTTAACTTGGCCGATTGCACGCCATACAATGCTGACTTTGATGGCGATGAAATGAATCTACACGTAATTCAGAGCGAAGAAGCTAGAGCTGAGGCAAGGATATTGATGAGAGTACAGGAACATATTATTTCCCCTCGCTATGGAGGTAGTGTAATTGGTGGCATCCACGATCATATCACTGGTGCCTATCTTCTGACTCATGGAGAAGCATTTTTGCCAACACAGGCCGCTATGGATGTTCTAAGCTCAATAGGTTGGGAAGGAGACTTGCCCGATGTTGTAGAGAGGAATGGCAAGGAAGGGTTCCTCGGAAATGAAATTTTCAGTCTTTTGGTCAAAGACGGCTTCAGTCTAAATTTCAAAAATAGAGCCGGTGAAGACGTACAGGTATCTCAGGGAGATGTTTCTGGGTCTATTGACAAAAGAGGCATAGGTGCAGAAGACGGTCGCTTACTAGATGCTGTAGTCCAGACACATGGTACCGATCTAGGTGGAGATTTCATCAATAAAATGACAAAGATGACCATAGCGATTTGTACTGCTATGGGTTTCACCACAGGCATTGATGATGAGGACCTACCCCCCGAGGCCAAAGTCGAAATTGATCGAATTAACTCCGAGGCCAGTGCCAAGGTAGATTCCGAACTCCAAAAATTCGGAAAAGACGGAAGAAAGTACGATCCCCGGCCAGGGAGGACCCCACTCGAAACTCTGGAAGAGAATATTCTGACAATTCTGGATGAAGCGAAGGGGGAGACTGGAAATGTGGCGAAAGCACTTCTTGGAGATAATAACTCTGCAGTACTCATGGCAACCTCCGGTGCGAGGGGTTCCATGGACAATCTTGCAATGATGGCAGGTTCAATAGGGCAGCCAAAGGTTAGGGGGAAGAGACTTGAGAGGGGATATCAGGACAGAGTCCTTTCCCATTTCCCCAGGAAGGTCAAGGGGGCTAAGGAGAAGGGATTCGTCTCATCCTCGTTTAAGAGAGGATTAGAACCAACAGAATTCTTCATGCTTTCAGTCTCAGGAAGAGAATCACTTGTCGATACCGCTGTTAGAACCAGTAAGTCCGGGTACATGCAACGCCGTCTAATCAATGCAATGGATGATCTGAAAGTTGCCAATGACGACATGACATCTGTGAGAAATACTGCAAACAGAATAATTCAATTCGAATACGGTGAGGACGGCACTGACCCTGCTCGAAGTAGAAAGGGCAGCCCATTCGACGTTGATCAGGTTCTCAATGACGCCTTAGGGGGTGCTAACTAATGGTAGTTAAGAGTGCGACTAAGAAGAAGTTAATGGATCTAGGAATTGAAGAAGAGTATGCTCACAAATTAGCTGATGATAGAAAGTGGGATGACGTCAAGGGACTCTCTCCGGGACAGATTGCTCAGATTTGCGGTATCGACTCAGGAACTTCACAGAAGATTCACGATGTGATGGCAGCCTCTGCAAAATCATCTAGAGCATCTACGGCAAATACTGAGAAGACAATTGTGCGCAGGAGGACAGTCTCTAGGACTAGGAGGATGAAGAGATCCTTGCCTCTTCAGGAATACGATTACGACACAAAGATGAAGCAGTTAATCAGGGATATAGATTCTGATGATGCTATGTTCCTACAGCTGTCAAAAGCTGCAGAGTCAAGTGGTTCTAGCATGACTCCCAAGATGTTGGATGAGCTGGTCAAAGGACTTCAGAAGAGAGGGGAAAAGAAAGTTTCCGACGCAAAAGCAAGAAAGATAATAGATTCTGCAAACTCCTTCTATGAAGAAGCTAGAGCTGTTCCTCATGAAGCCGTCGGGATAACTACGGCTCAATCTATTGGAGAGCCCGGAACCCAAATGACAATGCGAACTTTCCACTATGCTGGCGTGGCTACGGTTAACGTTACACAGGGACTTCCCAGGATCATAGAGATTGTAGACGCACGGAAGGTTCCTAAGACACCTACAATGATTATTTATCTCGATGAAAATAATTCCAAAGGTAAGCCCCTAAGAACCAATGAAAAGTTAGTCAGAGACATTGCAGCCTCGATAGAGACAACAACCGCAATGGATATCGCAGCAATAGACGTCGACGTGGCTCAGAGGAATATTAGTCTCCAACTCAATAATAGTAATATGAAATTGAAGAAAATGACCGGAGCAGAGGTAAGAGACAAGCTTTCTAGGGCATTAAGGCTCTATGTCCAGGCGGACAATGAAGACAGGCCCAAATCGCTAAGAATAGTACCCGGAGTATCAAAAGAAGAGGATCTTGCTGATTTAGCATCCGACCCTCCCACATACACAGCTCTCCTTCAGTTAGAAGATAAAATCAAGAAACTCAGGCTAAAAGGACTACCTGGAATATCTAGGGCCACTGTACAAGGTCCTATGTCCGAAACCGGTGAATATTATATCTCGACTATTGGCTCAAATCTAGCTAAAGTTAGTGAATTTGATGGAATAGATAGATCTAGAACCTACACAAATAATATCAATGAAATTCATGATTACCTTGGAATCGAAGCAGCACGCCAGGCTATCATTAACGAGATGTGGGACACTCTGGAGGGGGCCGGTCTAGACGTCGACGTCAGACATCTGATCATGGTTTCTGATGTGATGACTACAGGGGGTGAAGTCAGAGCTATTGGTAGGCATGGTGTCAGCGGAACAAAGCACTCCATTCTTGCTCGCTCAGCTTTCGAAGTAACAGTTACTCATCTTCTGAAAGCAGGTGTGATAGGGGAGAGGGATATGCTATCTGGCGTTACTGAGAATATTATTGTCGGTCAGCCTGTGTCATTGGGTACGGGTAGTGTCGAATTGTACTATATTCCAGAGGAAAGCATCTGAGGTGGTTAGATGGACATTGCAAGGCAGTTGAAGCAAGGAATCAATACTGGGAAATTAGTTTTTGGTCAGAGACAAACTTCTTCTCACTGCTCCAAGGGGGATGCCAAGCTGGTTCTAGTGGCCGCTAACTGTCCCGAGTCATTCATCAATGATCTGAGGAATTCACACCCATCTGTCCCCATACATCAAGTCACGATGGTAAATAGGCAACTTGGAGCAGCTTGCGGAAAACCCTTCCCCGTCAGCTCTCTATGTATCCTCGATGAAGGCCAAAGCGAATTACTCCAACTGGCACCGAATCAATGAGCAAAAAATGCTAGATTTTAGTCATAACATGACGTTTTCTTCATAATCCGCCCCACATTCTCCTGAAACATGGAGGACACGTTGCGAGATCTTCTTTCTATTCTGCGGGTAAATCTCCGTGATTATCCAAAGGAAAATGAGGTTAATGGATTCACCATTTTAGGAATGGCAGATTCTGTACCCGATTTTGTAATAAATACTGATATTGGACCAGTAATTATCTGGCATGCTCCTGCAGGACTACTTCCCATCACCGGTAGTGAGATAACAAGATTCACCATTAATGCCCCAGAAGGTTTCCACTGGATTCTGAGTCAGAGAGACTTGCAAGGCGGATATGAAATTGATGAATCACTGAAAATAGTTTTTTGGTCTCCGGAAAAAATTGCCAAATGTATAGGAGAATCAGTAATTGCCGGCGATTTGTATGCTCGACTTGCGCCAAAGAAGAAAAATGAAAATACCATTGGAAAAAATGAAATCCACTCTCCCCAAACGAAAACTCTCCGTCCTCAGTTAGACCTCTCAAGCTGGATGTCCCAGAGGGGATTGTCGGGATTGGTTTCAACGCCAATACTACTTGAAGCCAAGCTTTGGTTTATTGAGGGAGAAATTACTGGTCCTAATGGCGAATCTGAGAAATGCTCTTGGAATATCACCGAGGACCCCTGGTCAAACAAAATTTCAGTAATTGATAATATTGAATATCTCCAAGACTCACTACGCCTCAGGATAATTTCACCGGAAGAATCTGGTTGGCTTTCTGCAGACAATCTTAAGGAGTCTGTTGGTAGTCTTTTGAATGTCCGAAGAAAATCAGAAATCCAAGAAGAAAACCAGTCTGGCTCTGTTAGGAGCATGCTTCTTCAGCGTTGGTCTTTCGATAAGGATAGTGCAATTATGTCAGACAAAAGAATTTTTGTTCCAGGTTGGATAATTCACTTCGAAGAAGAGAAGGTTCTCCATGGATTGAACGGTAGGATGTATTCCTTCTAATTTCTCTGAAGTAATAACATATCTTCGTCAGATAGTGTGTCGCCTTTCATCAACCTAGACATTAGGTCGGTTACATCAACACGTTCATCCTCGGAGGTTTTCTTCCTATCTCCTGAAATCTTCAGAATATCCTGCATCGAATGAATGCACCTGAGTGAAATAATGTATTTATTATGCAACTCATCTGCTTGATCCTTAGTGCTTGTTAGGCTCATATGTTCATTATTTGCTAAGCCCCTCAGACGGTCAACTTCATTCGATAGTTCCATCATCAGAGAGTGCGCTTCTTCTGATTTTTCAGAAGCATCGGTTACAGCGTCATGAGCCTTCTGCTGTCTTTTTTCAGCTTGCTTCACTTCTTTAAGAACAATTGAACTATTTGCTTCTTCTTCGGATTTCACACGTTTGAGTTCGTTTTGCAATCTTTTCATTGTGGCAAAAAAATCCTTCTCCTTTTTAGGACCAAT
>CEQY01077898.1_pt1 | contig 18701 bp, 14 predicted proteins | sample 361391 | NCBI WGS metagenome assembly CEQY01 (sample SAMEA2621075, study PRJEB7988) | marine metagenome | isolation source: saline water (ENVO:00002010), including | reverse complement strand
GAGAACTGATGGTAGTAAAGAGTGCAACCAAGAAGAAACTAATGGATTTAGGGATCGATGAAAATTTCGCTCACATTCTGGCAGATGACCGTAAGTGGGACGATGTCAAGATCTTGCCATCAGAAAACATTGCTCAGATATGTGAAACAGATTCAGAGACCGCTGGTAAAATTAAAGGAATTATTGATGGTGCAAACCAAAAAAATAAGTTAGCCAACAATGAAGCAATCGGGCCGGTAACCTCGGTTAGACTAAGTCGAACTGGCCGTAAATCCAGAGCAAGGTCAAGAGTCAAATCTACAGCCGAGATTGATAACTATAATTCCGAAGCAAAACTGATTGGATTAGAGGATGAACTAAGTGACGACCCCGTATACAAATCTTTAGTTTCTGCAGTTGAAGATTCTGGTTCACGAAGATTTACTAACAGAATCTTCCATGACTTGACCGTGGCAATTCACGCACGAGGCAAGAACAAACTCACCAAGCCTCAAGCGAAAAAAGTAGTCGAAGAAGCTATTTTTGCTTTGAAGCGAGCCAGTATTGACCCATATGAAGCAGCAGGTATCATTACCGCTCAATCTATTGGTGAACCTGGAACTCAGATGACAATGCGTACTTTCCACTATGCTGGTGTCGCAACTGTTAACGTAACACAAGGTCTTCCTAGAATTATTGAAATTGTTGATGCTAGAAAAGTTCCTCAAACACCAACTATGACTATCAGGTTAGCCGCGGACAAGCGAACTTCAGCAGAAGAGGCGCAAAAATTAGCTGCTTCCATTGAAGTTACTACAACAGTTAACATCGCAACACTAGAAACTGACGTTGCTCAAAGAAGATTAGTTTTGAAACTAAACAAGTCTAACTTGAAGCAAAAGAATATGACTGGTGCTGAAGTTAAAGATAAATTAGAACAAGCGACTAGACTTCTAGTTCAAGCAGACAAAGAAAAGAATCCCGGTAAACTAACTATGATTCCAGGAGTTCACTCTGAGGAAGACTTGGCAGACTTAGCAGAAAACCCACCATCTTACACAATGTTGCTACAACTTGAAGAAAAAATTCGTGACCTAAGACTAAAGGGTATTCCAAATGTCGAAAGAGCAAATGTTCAACTTGATGATAAAACTGGCGAGTATTATCTCTCAACAATCGGCTCAAATCTTTCAAGAGTAAGCGAAATTGAAACAATTGACCGAAGTAGAACATATACTAACAATATCATTGAAATTTATGAATATCTTGGTATCGAAGCTGCAAGACAAGCAATCGTTAATGAATTACAAGCAACCCTTGACGGCGCTAGATTAGAAGTGGATGTTAGACACCTACTACTAGTATCAGACGTTATGACATCTGAAGGTGAAGTTAGAGCAATTGGCCGACACGGTGTATCTGGAACAAAGCACAGTATCCTAGCTCGTGCTGCATTCGAAGTTACTGTTAACCACCTTTTGAAGGCGGGAATTATTGGCGAAAGAGATCAATTAACTGGTGTTGCTGAGAACATTATTGTTGGTCAACCAATTTCACTTGGAACTGGTAGTGTAGAATTGTACTACATCCCTGAAGAGTGATATAATCAACCATGAGAAACAATGTGGAGTATGGAGAGAAAAATATGGATTTAAGTAGACAACTAAAAAACGCAATATCAACAGGTAAACTGTTATTTGGACAACGACAAGCAGTAGATGCATGTGCATCTGGTGAAGCAAAATTGATTATTCTAGCAGCAAATTGCCCAGAAGATTACATCAACAACTTACATGCAAGCCATCCGAGTGTCATAAAGCATAGAGCTAATCTAGTCAACCGTGAACTTGGAATCGCTTGTGGTAAGCCATTTGCAGTATCAACAATTACCGTGTTAGAAGGCGGAGATAGTGAAATACTCTCTCTAGATTCAAACATCGAGTGATAGTTTAACTAGAAACCAAATAGGGAAGGATTCATTTCCTTTGCATCATTAGGGCAATTAGGGCTAGCCTATGGCAAGGAAAAACATTGGGAAATCGCTTGTCGCAAATGTGTTAATTATTGTTCTAATTGTAGGTTCTTTTTCATCTATTAATCTAAATGAAAAGACCACTGATAGTCAATTGATTGAGGATAATTTCGAAGATCTGCCCAAGATGTTCAGTCAGAGAAATTCCAATGATTGGTCAACATCTGCTAGTGCATCTAATCCAGCAGTACTAAATTCTATAGATTCTACACCTAACAATGAGTTGGTTGTAGCCGGAATAATTAGTGGTTCCACAACCATGTCAATGGGTTCCGCATCAATTACCTCTGGACAATATATTGAGCCATGGATTGCAAAATCAGACGCTAACGGTAATTGGCAATGGATAGAACAAGTTTCCATCACTGGTGTCTCACAGTATGCTGAAGCAACCATAAGCGATATTGCCGTAGCATCAAATGGTGATATTTTTGCAACAGGGATGTTTTACGATACAATTTCTTTTGGTAGTATTACTTTGACTTCAACAGGTTATTGGGATTGTTGGACTGCCAAAATTTCTCCAAACGGTCAATGGCAGTGGGCTCAATCACTAAACGGTGATGGCGATTATGACGGTGTTACCGTTAATACTCTAGATGTGGTATACGGAACCTCGATCACTACTGATTCTAACAATGACCCTATTATTGGTGGCTGGTTTCTAGGCAATACAGATGTTGGAGTAGCCGCTGATACAGGCGCACAAAATGGTGATGATATTGAGATATTTGTCGCCAAGTATTCCAATTCAGGTAACCTGCAATGGTCTGACGTTGCAAGAGGTCAAGGAGCTCAAGAAGTAAATAGTATGGTTGTGGACTCAAGTAATAGTATTTGGATTTCGACAAATTTTGAAGTTAGTATGACATTTGGTAGTGTTGTTGCCAATGCTGGTATCAATGAGATACCTGTTGGTATTGCCAAGATAAGCCAAGCTGGTAATTGGCAATCTGCTTACGCAACTACTGGAAGTGGCTCGGCGACAGTCACTGATTTCTCAATTGATGGACAAAATAATCTGCTAATGTCTGGAGTTTATTCAGGGTCTATCAACCTAGGTAGTTCACTGACTAGTGCAGGGCAAAACGATGCTTTCGCAGCAAGTATGTCCTCAACTGGCTCGTGGAATTGGGCTAAATCGGTTGGTGGAACGAGTTTTGATTCAGGGTCTGGAATCGAGTATGATCCAAACACTGGTTATACGATACTTGGGCTATCATCGCAGAGTTCCTTTTCTTTTAGTAGTCAAACATTTAACACAAGAGGGTATAATGATTCTGTAATTGTTACATTTGGTCCTAATGGGAACCCAGTAGCCTTATTTGATGCGGGAAGTTCTGCTGATGATGCAGTTTCTGGTATTGCCTTGTTAGGTAACGGAGCATTAGCAATAGGCGGTAACTATAACGGAACTATTGATTTTGGTACCTCGACTGCTCAAAGTCAGACCACTTCAGTATTGATGCCGTATGTTTGGCTTACAGAAACCATAGCAGTATTAGATGCAGATGGTGATGGAGTTGCAGACGAAGATGATAATTGTCCAAACACTGCTAATCCTGGTCAAGAAAATACCGACCTAGATTCTGAAGGTGACGCTTGTGATTCTGATGATGATAATGATGGAATCACTGACAACTTCCCGGACAACTGTCCAAGAAATAGCCAAACTGGCTGGACTAGTACCAGAGATTTCAACGACCCGCCTAGTTCTACTGATTGGGATAACGATGGTTGTAAAGATGACCATCCAGAGGATAATGATGATGATAATGACGGAGTTTTAGATGTAGACGATACTTGCCCAAGAACCTCGTTCAATCCTCCTAGGCCAACATGGATTTCCGAACCTGGAACTGACATGGATGGAGATGGCTGCCGAGATAGCGACGAGGATTTGAATGATGACGGAGATGCCTTTGACGACTCCTTTGATGATTGTCCAACATACTACGGTACATCTACTCAAGGTGAACAGGGCTGTGCTGATTCAGATCAAGACACTTGGTCTGATAATAGCGACACATGTCCTCTGCAACCAGGAAATTCAACAGAAAATGGCAAAATTGCTTGTCTTGATTCTGATGGTGATGGATGGGCAAATGTCGATGATGCATTTGATTACGAACCAACTCAATGGCTTGATTCAGACGGTGATGGTTTTGGAGATAACTCAGCGGGTATTAACCCAGATGATTGTATAGATACCTCTGGTGATTCGCTTTATGACCGCCTAGGTTGTTATGATTATGATGGAGATGGCTACTCTAACCCTGAAGGTAATTGGGATTCAGGCAATGGAGCTGACGCCTTCCCGCAAAACCCCCTGCAATGGTCTGATTTTGATGGTGATGGGTTAGGTGATAATTGGGGTAACCTTTCATGGACAGATCGTCCAGAAGGATGGCCAGGTCAGTATCTAGAATCAATTGCTGAAAATGAACAAGATACCTGTCCATTACAGTTTGGTAATTCAAACCAAAATGGAGCATATGGATGTCCTGACCTAGACGGTGATGGTTGGTATGATGCAATTGACAGTTTCATCAACGAACCTAGCCAATGGGCAGATTCTGATGGAGATGGATTTGGTGATAACTTGGATGGCTTCAACGGGGATTATTGTAAAGATATAGCAGGTGATTCTACCGAAGACCGCAAAGGATGCCTCGACAGTGATGGTGATGGTTACTCAGATACAGATGAATTCTGGACAAAATACAGTGGTGGAGATGTCTTCCCTCAAGATTCAACACAATGGTCAGATATTGATGGCGATGGGTATGGGGATAATCCTGGTTACCCCTTGTCAGATGATTGTATAGAAGTCGCGGGTCCCTCTTCAGTAGATCGAATTGGGTGCTCAGATTTTGACTCAGATGGGTTCTCAGATCCAACAACGGAGTGGGATCTTAGTTCTGGTGCAGATGCTTGTCCTAGTGTGATTGGTAATTCCACAAATGACCGCAATGGTTGCTACGATAGTGACGGTGATGGTTACTCCAATAAGGATAACCAATGGAGTTACTCAGATGGAGCAGATGGATATCCAGATGATCCAACTAGATGGGGACCTCCTCCAAGTAGCGATAGTTCATCATTTGGAACCGTTGCAATTGCTGGAGGTGGTGTTCTAATATTGGTCATTTTAGGATCGCTTCTATTCCTGCGCGGCAGGAAAAAAGAGCTTACTATCATGCCAAGCCAAATGGGATATCATAACCAACAGATTAACCAAGGAACACACAACAAGATTATTCCAGCAGTAAACAATCACCCAGTGTCTAATGTTACGCAACAATATCAACAACCAGCAGTTCAATCAGATCCAGCAAGAGATTATTATCAAAATCTTGTCTCTCAAGGTTATCCACATGAACATGCTGTAGCATATACACAGCAATATTTCCCACGTTTCCAAGGTTAAGTGGTTAGTTAAAGGTATAGTTGATAGGCTAATCAAGTCAATACTTCAAGAAGCCTGTCCTGCTCTGCCGCCATACGTAATTCCATGGCTATTCTTCTGCCACTAGACATCGGCTTTCTCCAGGTTGCATTACCATATGGATGACCAACATTAACGTGTACGTTGGTTCCACCACCTAATCTTGGGGCGACGTCATAAATGTAGTAATTCATATCCTTGTCGATACAGGTTTGAAGACAAAAGGGACCAATTATTCCTGGGTCATAGTGCTCTTTACTGGCTTTGATAAATTTCTCACCAAGTTCAAATGCTTTTTCAAGTAATGATTCTCTAATTGTTGCTGTGTTATGTCCTACAACGGTCATTTCAGGAATTTGTTGATGTATTGGCATTGTCATTTGTTGCGGTGCTGGGAGTCGAACATGGCCATCAAGTGATGATTCAAACCGCCAGTCAACACCTAGCAGCTCTAACTTCTCTCCTTCTTCAGCTAGAGGGCTGTAAAAAAAGTTGAGATTAAATACAGGTCCGATAACATATCTTTCAATTCTAGCACCATCGAGTGAAGCCTGATCAATTACTCCCTCTTTGAGCAGAGCCTGAGATTTCTCAGTATATTCGGCAAATGAGGCACAAGTAAAGAAACCTCTTTCGAGTATTTTTTGGGCATGATGCAATTTCACAATCACCAGACAGTCAATATCCTCAGGATTACTTATTGCCTCCGGGAATGGTAGACCAGCTTTTTCTAAAATCCAATAATAGTCTTGCTCTTCTGTTCTTTCTTCCATTCGCAACATATTTCTAGACCCAAATAATGGTACTTTGAAATTATTCTCAACATCATCAATTGTGGAATAGGAGGTAAATGAACGGTTTGGAATATACACCACATTTCTCTTACGCATTTCCTTCTGCATATCAGCATTCATAACGTCATTGAATGAAGACATTATGATGCTTTTGTCAACCATTCCTCTTACAACTCTGCCAGAATTAGTTCTATGTGTCTTGAAATAATTAGCATATGTTTTGTGACGTCCTTCCTTACAATAGGCCACAGTAGGGAATCCTTCTTCAATTGCTCCATCACAGATATCTAAGGCTGAATGGGAAGCTGTCATGCCAATTCTTAGTTTGAGTCGGTCATAGTTGTCAACAATCTGAGCAACCTCTTCTCGATTAATCATGGTTATGCCTCATATTTGCTTCATTACAGACGGTATTTGATGTTTGACATCAGTCAAATTTCTGTAATTGCATAAGTTCTTCAGTAGATAATGTATCTCCTGACATAAGTTTGCTCATCAAATCTTGGACTTCTACTCTTGCTTCAGACTTGCTACTTCCTTTGTCAGTTCCAGACATTGCTGATAACATATCTTGAGCAGAGTGTAGACAACGAAGCGATACGATATACAAATGGTGAGCTTTGTCCGCCTCTTTCTTTGATTTACGCAACTCTCTGTGGCATGACTCAGCTTTTTCTCTTTGCTTGTCAACTTCCTTGTTCCATTGAAGCATCAATTCGTGTGCTTCTTGTGCAGCATTAGCAGCATTCTGTACTTCTTCATGAGCTTCCTCTTGCTCTTCTAATGCAGCCCTGAGGTCCTCTCGAAGAGATTTCATATCGTCATTTTTATCGTCAACAGAGTTCATCTTCTTGAGTTGTGAACTAATTTCTTTCATTCTTTTCATGACCTTGGTTTCATTCTTACCTGTGTGTCGGCCTTGTTCAAACTCTCTCTCAAGTCTCTGAAGTTCACGCTTTAGTGTGTGTGGTGTAACTGGCCTTTGCCCTCTTCTACCTCTTTGATTATCTTGTTCAGGAGCACCGCCTCTAGAGGCATCAAGTTTTGTCTTAATTTCCTTCACCTTCACGTTTGCATCTTGTCGAATTTGCTTCTTTTCTCGAACCAATTCGTTCATTTGCTCTCGAATATCTCTTTGCTCACGAACTTGAACAATCAATTCTTTAACTTCGGCATTGAGTTCATTTCTTGCAGTCGAATGAGTTTTTGACTTCTTATTCCACTCATCTCGTGTTTCACGAAAAGCTGTTGCTTTTTCATTCACCATATTCTTCTTTTCTTCGAGAATTTGATTGATTTCTGCCATTACTAAACTCACCTTGTTGTGTAAGATTCTCACCTTACACTCCCTTGCGACTGATATCCCCCATTTAATGCTTGATATCTTGCATTCTACACATAAGTAATCAAGTTATCTCGAACTTGCCTTGAGGTAGGCATTCAGTCTGTCGGTGGCAACAGATATTTGATGCCTTATGGCACCAAGATTACACTTTGCTAAACAAAATGCGATAAGTGTGTAATTACTCGTAAGTTTTTGCACTAGAATAATGTGCTTATCAGTGATCAGAGTCGTTGACTCAAATTCGTTAGAATTATTGAGGCTGTTACCTAATTGTGACATTAAGTGATGGTTTTTTTCTTGATTTGGTTCTATTGCTCTAACAAAACCATCTTCGTCAAGTAGAGCAACGCTGTCAATGTCCTTTGATTCACATAAGTCAGACACTACAAACTCTTCCATGAGTTGACATATTGGTTAGGTGTATAATTTTATACTGTTCCGACCATCATATATCCATCTTCGTCAGCATAGTAATTAGCAATCGTTTGTTGGATTTTTAGGCCAAACCGTTGGTAAAAATTTTGAGCCCTTATATTTGAGACCCGAACCTCTAATTGGATTGTATTTTTTTCCAATTCTCTTGAGATTGAGAATAACTCATCGATCATCTTTGTTCCAAGACCTTGTCCCTGATATTGCTCCTCAATTACTAAGGCAACAATTCTCACCTTGTCCTCAAATATTTGTTTTGACCATAATACGCCAACTAATGATTCTGGGCTTGGGTATTTTTGATGATCAATCAATAGACGGTTACCAGCCCACTCTGGTATCTGTAGCATTCTGAAAGTGGAATCTGAGTATGACTCACCAGTCTCTTGTTTGAACATTTGACTAATCCTTGATTGCCAAGTGTCAGGCATATCTTCAGGTTTTGGTCCTAGTATCCATGAAACGTTGCCCACCAAAATTTCTCCTGTAGTTATTGATTTTTGGAAGATTTACCTCTTTTGCCTCTTTGAGGTGTGACTGAATAATTATTCTTCTTGTGTTTATTTTTACCTTTGCGGGTTTTGGTTTTTGATTGATTTACCGAACTTAATCCGCCGTTTTTCAATAAAACCTCTAAGTCTTGCAAAGAAAAAGAATCCCCTGAGACGACTTTACTTTTCACATCGTCAACTTTACGATTATTGACGAATTTCTTTCTACTGCCTTTATGTTTGGAGTGATTGTTATTATTGAAGTGAGTTTGTTTCCTAAGCCAAGCCTCAAGGCGGCCAATTTCTCTTCTTAAGTTTCTACGTTCTCTTTTGAGTGGATTAAGTTCCTTTAGCAATTTCATTGCTAGGTCATCAAAGTCGGTAAATTTTCCAAAAGACTGAATCTCGATCATTTCTTGTCTTATATCTTTGATATGCTCGATTGAGTGCTGTTGTTGTTCTAATAATTTAACAAATTCGCGATGGTATTTTCGAGTCATTTTAGAATGTTCATACATGCTCTGTAGTTCGAAGAACCAGGAAAACAATTGTTTTTCCTTTTCTAGACTCAATTCTACTCGGTTTGTTGCCTCGGTAGTCAAAATCGAATATACTCTGGAAAGTTCTTCTTCAATAAAATGTACAGGTATGTAATGATTATTTGAGGAATCACGCTTACTTTGTAGTTCATCAATTTTAGTTCTTCTTGGCCTTAATTCTGAAGATAAACCTGATTGTTCTTTGGCGAGTTCAGCATTTCTTCGTAATGCTTTGGACATTTTGATTGCATCACTGCGTTCACTTTCTCTCAACGAAACACTATTTTCAATAACTTTTAGTTGCTCATATAGAATTTTCAAATCCTGCCTAGTTTTGTCATCCTCTTGATTTCTTAAATCTTCAAATAAGTCTAGTTTTGGCTCATTAGGAGTTATTTCAGGATATTTTATTTCGGTGATGGTGTCCCAATCAGTATTTTCTGAAATTAGTTGATAAGCTCTCAAAACTTCATCTCTGATTTCAAAAATGCCTTCAACATCAAGCACCCTGCTCAAGTCATGTTTATTATCAAAAGGGTCCTCAACTGGTAGCGAGAATTTACCAAGTCGCTTTATTTGAGAGTCTTGTATAGCGTCGCTGATATAGGGCTTATTAGCAACCCAATTCTTTTCTTTCCTGGTTAATATTTTTCCTGATCCCACTGAGATTACTCCATTATTCCATGGCCAATCTTTCGCGAGTGACTCAAAAAAGCCACTCACTAATTCTCCAGTAGTAGAATGGTTTTGAGTGACAAAATCCAATTCATTGTGGCTATACATTCCAATATCATATTTTATGCCGTCAATCTCAACAGTCTGGGAACCATCTTTTTTCAACACATTTGGTAGCACTTTATTCTCTAATGATTGAAGATAATTAATAGCAATTAACGTCCATGCATATGACGAAAACGTACCCATTGATGCATCTGAAATACCACGGTTTCTGGCCCAATATTTGATTGAAATTATGAATGGTTTCACCCTAGAATCTATTGATGAATATCTACGAAGAAGTTCGGTATTATGGACAGCAAGACTGTTATTTATTGAAATGTCGACTGGGATTTTTGATTGGCTGTCAATAAATTTGACAATTGGTACTTTTGCTGTAGTAATTAATTTTACATTATCCATGCCATCTTCATTAAGCATTCTAGCAATTTTTTTTAGCACTTTTTTGGGCTTTTCTCCATTGAATTGCAGACATAAATCGATATCACCATTAGTTAGATTCAGACCTGATTGAAAGGAACCAAAGGTACTCACCTTTGAACCTCGGAACTTATTTGTTAACACTTTTGTCAAATGTTTTGTGATACCATTTCTTCGCTTTAACAAATTTTCTGAAACTTTTTGACTTGAGACAAATTTTACTAGTTCTGTTTCAAGATGCTTGGTATTTTCTGCAATTAAATTTATTTTTGATAAATCTAAGTTTCCAAGTTTTAAAGCCTTGACATAGGGCCAAGATTCGATCTTGCTTACATCAAAATCTATCTGCTCAAAGTCTGCTGACAAGTTATGCCCCCATGTTCATATTTTTCTTTCGATTGGTTCGATTTATTTGCCTACTAGATGGCCCGCCATCTGCAACTCTTTTTGCATCAATTAACAATTCTTCAAAACCATCATTAAGCTTTGATTGCCAGAACTCAGCAGCATTTTTTGATTCAGCTAGAGATGATGATAATTTGGTGAATCTTGATTCCAATTTTCTACGCTTTCCTTCCGCTTCATTCCATTCTTGAATCGAGGTTAAGTAATCAGGGTTTAGCTCACCAAGGGCGGTGTTTGCCTTGGATGATTGTTTCAATTTGGCAGAAAGTTTGTCATTTGACTCCACAGATTCAATGATTTCAGACAATTTTTCCAAGTTTTTATTAAATTCTTCAACACTTGCGTTAACGACAGTTAATGCCTCCAGTAGTTGTGATAATTCTAGTTGTTGTTCTTTGGTGGCCAGGTTTGATGAAAAATCGTCATTAAATCCTTGAGTAACTATCTTTCTTTCCGTTTTTAGTTTGGTAATTTTGCTCTCTAAATTTTCTTTATTACTACGTGCTTTACGAGCCATTTTTTCCGCAGTATGCTTTTCATCCCCCGTTTGAGATATTAATTCAGGTAGTGATTGAGTGATTCTTTCACGCTTGTGAAGTATCAATTTTGTGAGGACTTCTGTTCTCACAGCCATCAAGTCCTTGGGTGTCATGCCTCCGTGGTAAAATTCAATGTTGAAAAACATGGCGCAGGAGTTAACTACGGCGTGAAGGTCAAGAACCCTCAGTATTACCGGGTATTATGGCGGGGGATTCAAACACAGTATTCCCAAAATTCAGCGTCATATTCGTGCTATCTTTATTATTGTTAAATCTTCCAACAGCAGCAGCAAGCGGTAATGGTGCATTGATTAATGATTCAACCATTAACTTAACAGATTTTCAAGCCACTAATGATTCATACTTTGTCTTGGAATTTGACCTAGATGCTTTTGGTCATAGTTCAACAGGATATTATGAAGGAACGATATACTATGCCATGGAAAAGATGGATGGTTCGGTATTGTCAAACCAAAGTGTTAATTTCAATATATCAGATTCTAGTAATCAGCAAATCGAAATTAATCTAACCGGTTTGGATTTTGGTTATACTGTTATTAATTTAGGTCTAACTGGTGATGTTGGAACAGACTCACAAAGCCATATAAGTCACTTTGAAAGAACAATTCATCGTCAACATCCCCTAAATATTTCTATTGCACCAACCAGTTCAATAATCTTTGAATCGATTGATGCTACTAACGCTGAGACTGGAAATAATACCATCTCAGATGGTGATTACTTACAACTTCAAATACCAATAATTAACAATGGTGATTTCGCTTGGACTGGTTCATTAAATATTACCTTAGATGATGGTAATATTCTTGAACAAGGGGCTTCAGATCAGCTTCTAGTAAATGATTTTCAAACATTGATAATTATCTATAACTCGACAAACCAGTTCTTTGAGGGTGATTTAATTGTCACAATTGAATTAGTTGGTGAATTAGATTCTTACTCAGAGGATAATGCAAGATTTTTCACGATACCAGTCCAGCCACCACCGTTACCAATAATACAAGTTGCCACAACTTTTGATGATGAAAATTTAGTAGCAGGCGAAACACTGCAACTTGAGGTTATGATTTACAATAACGGTACTGTTGGATTCACTGGAGAATTGAAGTGTGAATTTAATGGAGAATCAATCAGCGATTCATCCATAACCACCGCACCACAATCAAATCTCTCGACTAATATCTCGGTAACTACTAAGCCAGGGGTAATTATTTGTGAGGTAATAGGGCAAAGAATGGATTTTTCTTCTAGTAATCTTTCAACAACTCAAATCAATGTAGAATCTGCGATGTTTGAATTAGCAGGTAGTTCATCACCTTCCGCATTAAGGGGCCCTTGGCATGTCGGTGATGAAGCAGAGATGTCCTTGCTGATTAGGAATTCAGGGGAAATAACAGGTAATGCTTCACTGCAAATTGAGTCTAATGGAGTAACTATGCAGGGGCAATCAGTAACTCTACTTCCAGGTGAAGCAGGAGAAGTCACATTGTTAATGCCGTTAAGTCAAGTTGGTCAACAAACCCTAAATTGGTCTCTTTACACTACGGATGGAGATACTATTGGAGACCTTTCAGGTTCAATATATCTTCCTGTTGCGCAAAGGCAAACATTAGATTTCACTTTTACTGAGGTCACATGGGATACAGACGAAGGGATTGATGCAGCATGGTCTATCGAACTGTCCAGTGGAGTAGAACGCAGTGTGAATATCAAAATTGGCTATTCATATCTGTCTGAAGAGACTACAATATTTGATGTTGATATGGTACTAGAGCCTGGAAATACTGCGGGCGAAATTAATATTGGAACAGTCTCCGCTGACTTCGTAATTATTCGAGTTCAAGAGTTGAATTGGATGGCAGAATCGTCTTTTTCATCTTTTACTAAATCAGTTCCAGATGAGAGGCCAGACTATGGGATTGAGTTTACAGGTCAATCAAACCCTAATAGACCAAGTGCTGATCAACAGTCAACTGTTAGTGTTACAATTTCAAATAGCGGTGAAATAGAGGGGCCAAATGGGAATTTGATACTCTACGATCAAAGTGGTAAAATTCTAGATCAAAGAACTACTGAAAGTTTGGCTAGTGGTGAATCAACATTAGTTACTTTCAGTTTCCCGTGGCCTGCTGGAAGTGAAGTAAAGCTTAATTGCAAATGGGATTATGGGCAGGAGTCAAAAAGTACTGACCGCCAGTTTATTTCAACTGTTATCGAACAAGATTCAGGCAAAACATCAATCCCGTGGGGGGGAATACTAGGTGGCTTTGCTGTAGCTGCAGTAGTAATATTACTTATCAGATTAAAGGACCCGACTAAAACCAAAACTAAATCTGTTAAACCGACAGCCTCTAAGGATAAAAAATCAGCAGATGTTTCAGCAATTAAAATAGAAATAAGTTGTCCAGAGTGCGCTAGACAGTTACGAATTCCACAGGGTTATTCTGGTACTGTTAAGTGCCCAGACTGCGCTAAAAGTTTTGAAGTTGATGAACCTGCTGAAGAAATAGAAGAAGAAGAAATTATCGAAACGGCAAATGATGGTAAGATTGAGATTTCATGCCCAGATTGTTCTCAAAGTTTGCGTATTCCAAGTTCATATGAGGGTTCAGTAAGGTGTCCTTCTTGTAAGACTATTTTCAAATCAACAGATAGTGAAGTTTGAATAATATGTAAGGCTAGGGGTTAATGTGACAAGCGGCCATTTCCAAGAGTTTGAAGATGAGTATCTAGAGATGATGTATCAATTTTACGAAAAAGATCCGGAATCACGAGTGCGTACCGGCGACCTTGCAGAGGCTTTGCGAGTTACTCCAGCATCAACCACTGAAATGGTACAGCGGTTAGCAAATAAAGGGTACATAGACTATGTCCCATACAAAGGTTCCACTTTGACACAGGAAGGTCTTACTCATGGAAAAAAAATGAAACGTAGACACAGGTTAGCAGAAGTTTTGTTAGAACATTTACCTTTTGATGGCAATCAACATGCAACAGCATGTCGTCTCGAACATGCCATTGACGACGATCTTGAAGTAGCCCTAACGCTATACTTGGATGACCCGCAAAAAGATCCAAGTGGCACCAAGATACCAAGTATGTCATCCGATATTGAAGAAAGAGTGGTAAAATCTAATATCGGCTTAACTTCACTAGCAAATTTGCCAATTGGTAACAGTGGTATGGTCAAAATTATTGCTTTGGATAAACAAGTGACTGAAATGATTAAACAATTTGAAATCACAATTGGTGACGTTATTAGTAAAACTGGAGACAATACTTACCAATGTAATGATTCATCAGTACAATTGCATAATGATATCGCGACAAAATTGATAATAAGTCATTAATCTACATTTATTTGACTCAACACTTTAGAATGAGTTCTCCTTCGACCAATCATGGGTGATGATGAAACCATTGACCAACCTCCAGATTCAGAGGTTGAAGAGAAATCTGTCAATGAGGATGAAAAAACTCCCAATTCTGATTCAGACCAAACATTTTCCGATACTGTCAAAGCCTTGAGTAATAACTCCATTAAAAAAATCCGAAGATGGAATAATGAAGCTTTTCTATATGCATTTGACCGACAATTAATATCATTTGGACTTAGGTTACTATTATTCTTGCCAGGATTTGCAATTCTCACCTTTTTTGGCGCATGGGCCTATGCTAATTCTTCGCCAGATTGGTGGGATAGTTTCATTGAACCAACTTTGAATCAAAGTTTCTCAACAATCCTAGTGGCTTTGGTATTTGTCATCTTACTCGGTTACATACTCGCTTTAGCCCTTCATCGGCACCGAGTTAATTTGACTATCAGATCATTTGAACAAGAAGTTAAAGCGGCTCAATCAAAGCATCTATCGATTAAATCATTACACGGTTATGAACCGCTTGAAGACCTAATAAAGCGTTCAGTAACAAAGCATTTCTTTTCGCTTGTCAGTTCTCTACTAGCAATATTTGCCTTGTCTGGTATTGCGTTTTATGGGATACAAAGTGACATGGGTAAGAACTTACTTGCTTTGTCCTTTTCACTGACCATGCTTTCTCTTGGTCAACATATTGCAACAAGGTCATCAAATTTCAACATGGCTGAACGAACAGGTCTGTTAGAAGCGTATAATTCACCTGTTCACCCTTCTACGCTAGATATGGTTTTTTCAGATTTGGTAAAATCACAACTAGATCCGTTGCTGCGGTCTGAATATGAAAGATTTGTGAAAGATGTTGAAAATCACGTTAAACGAGGCGTTGAACCTAAGTTCGCAAGAGAAAAGTTGATGATGACGCTTTACAAACATTCCCAAGGTCTAGATTTATCATCTGTCTACGCAGAATTCGGCGAAATCCTCACTAAGGCAGGTGTTGAACTGATAAAAAATCATGAGGTTTTTACCATTGAAGAATGGTTGCTAATCATCGATTATATAGAATCTCAATGCCCAGCATTTTTCCGTATGATCGGCAGAATAGAAGAAGATTTGTCAGCAGGAAGAAAATCGATTAAAGACGATGTAATATTTGAAGTGGACATGGAAAATGTTGTACATGGAAAGGCTAACTTATTTACCTACATGCACAATCTATCCGATGAGACAAGAACTGTTGTATTGAGGGTACAAACCCCAGACTTTAGGCCGCATGACATTGCTATGACTTATCGCCTAAAACCAGGAGAAAAGAAGTGGTGGCCCACAGAAGGCGTACCATTATCGCAATCTGGTAATGATGATATTTTAGCAATTATGTCAGCCCTACTTAGAGACGGTACGGTCGCTTGGCAGTCGCTACTACCCGAAAGGTTTGGAGAAGCAACAGTCTCGGTAAGACTTGAAGAAGTGAGTGGAGAATTACTAATTGGTTCTCAAATGAACGTAAGAATACGTTCGGTTTTCAAGGAAAGAATACGCGTCGCAAGTTCACTTGTGTTCAATATAATCGGACTTGCTGGTACCTTAATTTCATCTACATTATTGACTTTCATCATAGTTTAAGCACAATTATTCCAAAGCGTAGATTTGAAATGGTGAACTCTTACGACTAACCATGCGCGGGAAGTTGAATGAGGGCGAAGAAAAGCCAGACGCGGAACTTCGTGAGAAACTCCATGCTATGGAGTCCAAAGTTCGTAAGATGAGAGAAACTCGTAATAACTTCAACGCTCAGGCTAAAGTTTCGGCTGAAAAGAGAAATTCAGTACAATCTCAGTATAAGGAACACCGAGAGAAAATCGAACTATTTGTTGCTGAAGTAAGAGCAATGCGTGCAGAGATAAAATCATTTAAGGAAAAGCGCAATGCCATCCAAAGTCAAATGCGTGATTTAATTTCACAGATAAAGGGCAAAAGAAAAGATCACACTCAAAAGCGGTCTGCTACAGCAGAATATGCTGATTTAAAGCAGCAAGTAGACTCTCTTGAAAAGAAATTTGAAACCACTTCTGTTGGTGTTAACAAAGAAAAAGAAATGGTCAAGAAAATTAAAGAATTTTCCAAGAGAATTGAAGAATTAGAACCTGAAGTCACCAAGTTCAAAATGGTTGAAGTTGATATGTCGGATATTGATTCCGCAATTAAAACCCTCAAAGCTGAGGCTGACGCCGCCCACAATTCAATGATTGAAGCGGTTGAGAGGCTAAATGTTAAGACGCCTGAAGTCGATGAGGCATTTGCTCATCGTGATTTCCTAAAATCAGAAGGAGATAGATTTCATACAGAATTTGTTGAACTCAAAGAAAAGGCTAACGAAGTACACGCTAAGATTGAAGAATTGATGGTTGATGTTAACAAAGCGAGAGACGAATTAAAATCTGTTAGAGAAGAACGGAAATCGTGGTTGACAGACCATAATGCCTCAGTCAAGAATGAGATGAAAACCGGTGCCCAATCAGAAGAAGTTGCAGAATTATTAACCAATTCACTATTATCCAATGGCTCGATTACCTTTGGTGGCTTGAGCAATGAAGATTTTGTGTCAAAATCCAAATCAAAGAAATCGGATAAAAAGAAAAACATGCGAAGAGTTGATGTTTCTAGAAGAAGATAGGTGTCAATATGATTGGCGTTATCATGGCCGGGGGCAAAGGTACTCGGCTTTATCCTTTAACTGCAAATAGGCCAAAACCATTGGTTCAAGTCCTAGGCAAGCCAGTTATTGATTATGTTAGTGACGCATTACTTGACGCTGGAATAGCAGAAGTGATTTTGACAACGGGATACCAAGGCGAAGGTTTAATTTCTTTGGTGGAAGATTGGAACAACAATAAATCTGGCATGTTTTCGGTTAGTAATGAAGATAGACCAATGGGTACTGCTGGCAGTGTCAAATTATTGCAAGACAAGCTTACTGAAACATTTATCGTCGCATCCGGTGATGCTATCTTGTCTTCAAATTTGGAAAATTTAATTTCTGCACATAAATTATCTAATGCTAAAATGACAATGGCTCTTTGGGAAGTTGATGATCCTACTCAGTTTGGCATTGTGGGGTTATCCAGTCAGGTTGGCGGCCAAATTAATCCAGATCTTTCTGAAGGTTACATTACTAAATTTCTAGAAAAACCTTCGCTTGAAGATGCTTTTAGTAATGTAATAAATGCTGGATTATACATTATTGAGCCCGAGGTTTTAGAACACATTCCATTTGATACAAAGTATGATTTTAGTAAGGAATTATTTCCTAAATTACTGGAGCTTGGCTGGCCATTATACGCTATGAAGTTAGATGGCTTATGGTTTGATGTTGGAACACCAAGTGAACTAATAAGAGCACAAAATGAACTAATTGCCAAACGCATGGACTTACCCTTCACAATTCCACCAGGCCAAGTCACTCTTGAAGGCGGATATATTTTTGATACCGCCAAGACTCAATCAAAAATTATCGAGACTGTAATTTCTCATCAATCCTTTGTTGGTAAAGATTGTGACATTGAATCTAGTCTAATAATGAACAACTCAGTAATTGGTGATAATACGATAATCAAAAATTCAGTTATTGGAAATAATGTTAAAATTGCTGCAAATTGTGTACTAACTGGCTGTGTTGTTGGCGATAATGTCACAATTGGGAGTGGGAAAAAGTTAACCGGACAAAAAATAGGTTCGTAGTTACTTGATAGTATTGAATAAATATGACTTACTGTAGGAGCAAGTGATAGAGATGAGCGATGAACCTACAATCCCATACAGGTCTTATAACCGCACCTGGGCAGAGATTGAACAAATGCTTGAGGACGCTGAAGGGCGTTTAGTACAGTGGAAGCAATGGTATGAACAATGTCGTAAGAACGGGGATTTGGATGGCATGAAAGAAGCAGCTAGAACTCACAAAGCATTACAGGGAGTAGTCAAAACTCTAAAATGGACTCTTGGCCAAGAGGGGATTGAAACTCCTCTAGAGTAATTACCATCCACGTTGATCTAGTCTTACTTCCAAAGTTTCCAGTTCATCGCCTTTCATCGGCTCTCCAAGAGTCATGGCCATTGCTTCAGCGACTTTTGCACCATC